>JABLTK010088012.1_pt1 | contig 16308 bp, 10 predicted proteins | sample 7160131 | NCBI WGS metagenome assembly JABLTK01 (sample SAMN14651221, study PRJNA627086) | human gut metagenome | isolation source: feces | host: Homo sapiens
AAATCGCAAAACTATTAAAAGACGTTTCCAAAGACAAACTCGTCATCGTGGTTACGCACAATCCCGAATTTTTCGTAGAATACGCAACGAGAAGAATTACCATTTTCGACGGCTCTGTCAAAGAAGATAAAGTAATCGAAAAGCCGACGGAAACGAAAAACGTTGAAATCCCCGAAGTTAAGCAAAGCAGAAAGAAAAATATTAAAGATATCTTACATATCGGTGTTCTGAATTACAAAAGCAGACCGAAATTCACGGCGATGATGAGTTTTGCTTTGCTTGTATGCGCGGTAACGCTGTTTGTTGTGTTGTCGGTATTCGGAGTATCGCTCATTAAACCCGTTACGAATTCGCTCGATACCGTGGGCGTGAACGGAAAGGTAATCGTTTCGAGCGAAAAGGGAAACCTTACAAACGACGATCTTGACGAAGCGGCAGGGAAAACAAACGCAGGCTTCTATCTTTTGGATAAGGAATTTTCCGAATTTACGGTAAACGTTCCCAAGAGAAGCGGTATGCTTTCGGCTTACAGCGTCACTTGTCTGTATGCGCCTTATCAATATAACTTAAAGAGAAGCGAAGCGGTTTTGGTGCTGCCGAAATCTGCGGAAAAAGATAAAAACGCAATCGTCGAAACGTTTGTAAACGCAAATGCGGGAATAGAGAGTGTAAGCGTTAAAACGACGCTTTCTTCCGGCAACGTTCTTCTTTACTTATCCCACGCGGATGCGGAAGAAAACGGAGTCAAAATCAAGGCGATCAATACGACGATGAAACTCGGCGAAACAGTCGTTACGGTTAATGCCTTTGAAAAGGACGAAGCGGTTGAAAGCGGAAAAATAAACCTTGTAAATTCCAATACCTATCAGGCAACGAAATATTCTGCGGTTTTCTCGGTAAAATCAAATCGGTCTTACGAAGTTGCGACCGACGGTGAAAAAGACGAAACGAGAAGCGGAAAACTGATCGTTAAAATGAATCCCGACGACTACGCCGCGATTTTCGAAACCGAACAAACAGATGCAAGCCAATCGGCGCTGTATTATGCCGACGATCAGGCGGCAGAAAACGCGCTCGGAAAATTCCCGGACGGCATGATGGGTATGCTTTCCACGAGCAAAGTATACGTCCAAAGCGCGGGCGACGTTTACGCGATGAACGTAATCTACTATATCGCGCTGATTGCGGTTTGCATTTTGTTTGCCGCTCTCATATCCGTGATTTTCGGAAGAAGCGTAAAGGTTTTTCAAACCGACTTCGCGGTTTACAGAACGCTCGGCATTTCAAGCAAAATTTCGTCGCGTTCGCTTTATATTCAGATGGCGCTCATATTCCTGCCGACAATCGTATTTTTGCCGCTCGTAAGTTTAATCGCGGCGGTGATACCGGGAGGCGGAATCGCATTTATTTCGGCGGGCAATTACTTCTTTATAGAAATCATGCTGCTCTTAATCGTCGAGTTCGTCGCATTCGGCTTTAACCGTGCAATAAACGGACAGAGTATCAGAAAATCTTTGAGAAGGGGGTCGAAAGGTTAATATGTCTGAAATCAGAGTAGAAAACATCGTAAAAACGTTTAACCGCCGCTCCCGCAACGCAAACAAGGTATTAAAAGGCGTTTCGTTCGATCTTCCCGAAAAAGGGCTTGTGTGCATCTTCGGTAAATCGGGAAGCGGTAAAACAACCCTTCTCAATATTATCGGCGGACTTGAAAAAGCCGATAGCGGTAAGGTTTATATCGACGGCGAATGTACGAGCGGTAAAACCGATAAGATCAGAAACGCAAAAATCGGCTTCATTTTCCAGAACTACTATCTTGAAAAAGGCTACACGATAGCGGAAATCCTCAGAAATCAGATGATTATCGCGGGGTTCAAGGACGAAAAAGAAATCGCCCGTCGCACCGAAGAAGCGTTGAAGCTCGTCGATATGGAGCGTTTCAAAAACAAACTCGGCGACGCGCTTTCGGGCGGACAGCAACAAAGAGTCGCAATCGCCCGTGCAATCGTAAAAGGCAGCGACGTTATCCTTGCCGACGAACCGACGGGCAATCTTGACGCGGAAAACACGATGAAGGTCATGGATATATTAAAGGAAATATCCAAAACTCAACTTGTTGTTATCGTAACGCACGAGGTTTCGCTTATCAAAAAGTATGCCGACAGCCATATCAAAATCGTAGACGGCGAACTTGTGGAGGACGGTGAAATCGAAGAAACCGACCTTGCGCCCGCGACTTACGACAACATAAAAGAGGGGAGCGAAACGCACAGCGTTTTGACCACATTTACCAAGAGTACGGCAAAACGAAACGGCAGACTGTTTACCTTAAAGACAATTTTCAAGCGTAATAACGCGGGCGGCGAAAAAGCGTATTCGGTCGGCAACGTATTCAAGCAAATATTTATTCTCGCGCTTGCCGTGGTAATGACGTTTTTCTCGTTCTCGGCGTTCGAGGCGCTTTCGGCGGTTACCGAAAACAAAACGCTCGGAAAAAATACCGTTTATACAAATCTGAACTCTTATTCTGAACTTCGCGTTATGGATGAAAGTTTATATGACAAGATAGACTTTTTCGAGACCACATACGCAAGCGGGAAATTTTCTTACCGTGGGATAGCCGCTCTTTCAGAATTTGAAATAGAATACGTTCCGCGAGCAATAGAAAAGGATGATAACTTTGATAATATTTACGGCAGAATGCCCGGTGAAAACGAAGTAATTGTTTCTCGTGCGCTTGCTGAAAGAATTAAAGAAAATTTGAGGCTCAAAGAACTTATGAATGACCGCTCCGTTATGATGATGATATTCGATGAGAATTATGTCGTAACGGGTATTGTGGATGGTGACGAAAGAGAGGTTTATTTCAATAAGACCGATTATATCAACTATCTCGGCGTTTACTCATACACGCAAATTTCGGATACAAGCGAAGTGTTTTTGAAAAAGAATTTTTCATCGAACTCCTTTTCGACTGAAATTTGTTTGAGTGACGATGATACGCTTGAAAACAATAAGGTAATACTTGAAATAAACAGAAACTCTCTTTATAAAATGATGAGTGATACTGTGAATGCGGACTATCTTATTACAAAAGCAAACAGCGAACTTAAAGTAAAAACAACGGCTATGTCGATTGTCGGAAGTAAACCGGTGTATATAAAAAGCTTAAAGATGACAAGAGATGTTATGACTACCGACTTGCGTATTTACGTTAATGAAAAAGTCCTTTCTAATATCTTCGTTTACTTAAAGCCTAATTTGACCGCGCTTAACCGACTTTCCGATGACAAAAACGGCGACACGGAATATTATTTTTCCGTTTATGCAGGCAGTGAAGAAAAATATGAGAGTTTAATAAATACGCTTTCGCAAAAAGGTATTGCTTCCGTTGATATAGCTTCCATTTACGCACGTGCGGAAAGAGAGCAAAAAAACGACGGACTTAAAAGTTTAACGATATACATTGTCGCGATAATTTTATTGTTCCTTATCTACTTCTTTATTGCAAAATCCGAAAGTATTAAAAACAGTAAGGAATACGGAATTTACCGTGCGATAGGCGTAAACAAGAGTAACCTTTTGTTCAAGGAGTGCGTTTTGGCAATCGTTCATAACACTTTGAGTTTCTTTGTGTTCTCGGTTGCGGCTATTGCTCTCGTTGCGGTAAGGTATGCGATTATTAACGTGGCGTTTGCGGGCTTTATAGGACTTGCCGCAACAAGTTTTGCCGTAGGTGCAGTACTTATGACTTTCATATCGCTCATCCCGTACCTATTCGTTCTCACACAGTCTCCGTCGGAGATTTTGGCGAGATACGATATTTAATCAGATGTTTTTCCCGCGAAAGCGAGTGAACATACAATAAAAATTTTTTTAGGAGGTCATTCAAAATGACAAAAATCAGAAAGAACGTCATAGGTGCTATTATGTGTCTTGTGATGCTTCTTGTCGGTGTCTGCGCGCTTACGGCGTGCGGAAGCAAGGACAATGCGTCTGTTAAGTTCATGGTTCAGAACGATAACGGCGCGTGGGAACAGTATTATGTTTCCGATGCGAAAGACGGCAAAGTTACAATGCCTCAAAATCCGGAAAAGACAAATTATGTCTTCCGTGATTGGTATGATTATTCATCAGATCCTGTGGTGTTCCGCAATGAAGGCATAACTTCGTCGAAGACGGTTTACGCTTACTTTGTTCCCGCGGAAGTTAAAATTTCGCTTAACGGAAACGACAGCGAGACGGCTAAACTGGAATCTCTCGAAACTTACACATATAAGTATACGGCAGAAGCGTTTAAGGACAATTTGTCTTTTGACGGTTGGTATACCGACCAAAATTATACGGTAAAATATGAAACCGGCGCAGACGTAACCGAGCTTTATGCGAGATTTTTGGCGCACGTTGTATTTAACGATGGATACAAAACTTTGTATGAAGTAGATATTCCGCTTGGCAAAAAGCTTACAGCACCCGATGAGGTTGTAGGTAAGGATGCAAATAACAACGACGTTACTTTTGAAGAGAAAACAATCTGCCAAACATACATGGATCCCGTAAGTATTTCTTATGTTTGCGACGGCAACAACGTTGACTTTACAAAGGACGTAACCGGTAACATGTCTATTAAAGTTCGTTGGCAATCACCCGGACTTATGTTCGAGAAAGACAGTGATAGCGGAAACTATTATCTTTCGTATGTTGATAGTTCTGCGGCAGGCGTAAGCGAAGCACCTGTTGTTTCTATTCTTTCTACGAACGCGGTGGTAGATCAGGAAAAATCCGGAGATGAAGTTACTCTTACTTACGGTACTGTTACGGGTACTTTAACCGAAACTCTCGGTAATGCGTTCCCGATGGCGCGAAAGGTTATATTTGACGAAGGCATACAGTGGATTTCGTTGTTTAACGGAACTGCTAATTCTAACATTGAAGAAGTCGTATTCCCGTCCACTCTTAAAGTGCTTGAAAAATCGCTTAACGTTATGCCCAGATTGAAAGAAGTATCTATTCCTTCAAGCGTGGTTTCCGTTCTTGATTGTTTCTGGGCGGATTATGAAACAAACGGCGATCTTAAAGGACCTAAATCGGAAAAAACTTACGATATAAACGTTACGCTTCCTGCGACGGTAACTAATATAGTAAGACTTCCTAAAAATGTGAAATTTGCAGAGAAGTCGCCGTTTACCCGTGACGAAGCAGACAATCGTATTTATAAAATAGAAGGAAGCAAAAAGATCCTCGTATCCGATTATACGGACAATATTAAAGACGGAATTCTCTCCGTTCCCGAAGGTGTAACCGGTATTCAAGTCGGTCTGTATCAGGCAATGACTTTCGATACGCTTAAATTACCGAACACTCTTGCTACGGTTTCTTTCAATGCTTCTGTAAATATCGTTCCCGGTTACTATAATGCGACGAAGAACAAAGGCGGACTTTTGTACAGACCGAACGACGTGCCTGCCGGCTCAAGCGATACGACCAGAGATCCCGCAAGAGCAAACGCGGGTGCGGACTGGTATTCTATCGTTTCAACTCTTGGCAATAGAATCTCGCGTGTTGAATATAATAGAACTTCTATTAAGAGCGCACTCAACAAAAACTATTATTATGTAAATGCTACGTCATATGCTTCAAGCGATACGACCTATTACGATAATATGGATAGTTATCCGGTTGTATGCACTCAGGAAGTTGCTACGGGTAAAAAAGCGACGGTTAAAGTCCGCGCTTACAGTGAAATGACCGGCTTTGAAAAAGTTACTTCGTTTATAATAAAGAGCGGGGAAGTGCTTACTCAAGAAGTATTTGATGCTAAATTAGGACTTGATGATCTTTCATATACTTACAGAATCACTTCCTTAACGGAACTCGATAACAATTACGAACTCGGTCAAACCGTAAGCCGCAATCTTTACATAACGATGACGTTTGATTATGCTTTGTTTGGCGTTGATTTTGAAGAAAATTCCGACGGTACGCTTACCGTTAAAAACTTTAACGTCGATAAAGCTCAGCTTGTTCCGGGTGAGAATGCATTGTATATTGTAAATATCCCCGAATCGGTTGATGGTAAGCCTGTCGTTGCTATTAAAGAAAACGCATTCAAGGGTGAAAGGCGCATAGCCGAAGTTTATATTAAGAACTCCGTTAAGACGATAGGTGCGTCTGCGTTCGAAGGTACCGAAAATCTTCGCAAGGTGATTATCGAAAAAGGCGGTTTGGAAACTATCGGTAAAAACGCATTCCTTAATGCCGGTTGTTATTTAGATCCTACTACGAACGAATATGTTGTAAGCAATGAGACCGGTATTGAGTTTTTGTTGCCGCTTTCCAATATTAAAGAGATTGCGCCGTATGCTCTTAAAACCAAGGCAATCAAAGAGTTTACGCCGGTTAAAGGTGAAGAACAAAGATATTTGTTGTCCTATCCTTGGATGGGACCGTGGCCTTACGAAGGAGCTAAAGCAGGCGATTTCTTCTTTGTTTGCAATAATTACGGCAAAAATTACGGAATAGTAAAATACATGGGTAGTGAAGTTGTAGACAAAGAGAACGTTTCCGGTGGAAAAACGGCTGTAACCGTTCTTGATGTGCAGTATGTTGCTACGGCGGGTGGCTTCCTTGGCGGTGCAGGTACTTTGGCAATCGGTAAGTCGTTGCGTGCTTACGTAAGTATGGATGCTGCCGCAGATAAGTATGTAATGCGCTACGAAATGATGGAAGGCTCTGTATATTATCTTGCCTATAACGATGAAGGTCGTGCGTTCAACGAAATCTCATTCGGTATCGTCAAAAAAATACATACTAACGCATTTACCGACATGCAGTTAAGCGTTATGTCTTATTATGGCAATGACGATATCCTTGATAGTTGGATTACCCGTGATCAGATAGTAAATCAGGATTCGAGTATATTCGAAGAAGGTTGGTGGCAAGGAACGAAAAATTCTGTTATGAGCGAAAAACTTGCTAATGACCTGAAAAAGAATACGGATAGCACGCTCTAAAAACTGAACTTTGCTTTATTTCTCCGTCGGATTAGAATATTCCGACGGAGAGTTAGGGCGAATTAAGATAAAACATTCGACGCTAAAAAGCCCAAAATAGGTTTTTTAGCGGAATGTTTTTATTCAAAGTCGCTACGGTTAATATAACTATAACGACTTTGAATGGAAACATTTCACTGCTACCGCTCATTTTTAACGGAGTGCAAGCAAATAAATTTTGGCAGACTTTCTTTTATCGGAGGGGAACGCGGAGTTACTATGAAGAAGACAATCGGTTTATTTTTGAGCGTATTGCTAATTGTGCTTACAGGCTTATCCTTGGTGGGATGTGCGTCTAAAGCAGAAGATCCTAAAGACGCAATACGTAATCAATACGGAAACAAGGAGTTTACAATTTCATTTAATACAGGTGGACTTGAAACGCCTATAGAGGATGTGATTTATACGGCTAACAAAATGCCTACGCTTCCGTCACCTTCGCGCGTCGGATACGTTTTTGCAGGTTGGTATATGGATTCATCCTTTTCCGTGCCGTATGTCGATGGAATACTCTATCTTTATATGAAAGACGTAACGCTTTACGCAAAGTGGACTAAAGAAGAACTTTCCGCAAGTGGTGTTTACGATTTGGAAATATCTTCTACGATTTTGGAAGATACGATTTTCAAAGGAATAAAAACGGATGAAGCAGGCGGTTACAAGGATTTTGCCGACTGCATTATATACGATGAAGTATGTATCGAAAATTCCGACGGACATAAGTATATGAAAATCCCTTATGATACGGGAATCGTAGAAAATATGACGGAAATGGAAAGTTTGCCTGCGTTAAAGGTAATGGACAGTTCTTTGAATTCTTCCGCATATATAGACGAAACAAAGACCATCGCAAATTATGCCGATACACGCAAAACTATTTTTGTAAATATCGACGAATGGGATATTGAAACGCCGCTGTATCTTGATATAAAAACTACTAACTACGACAATGAAAAGTTTTCTTCGGATGAGCGTGCGCAAACTATCACGACATATACTGCAAAAATAGAAATTACTCGTTTTATAGGTTTTTCCAAGCCTTATGCCGATTATACGCAACCGCTTGAAGACGGATGGTATCTTGCAAAATCTTATTACCGTAGCGAAAACAATACGCCGAACATGGGCTCGGGATTCAATCCCGTTTATTCCTATTTGCAAGTTAAAAACGGGAGATATTCGCTAATAAAGCAGTTTACACCCTATCTCGGAATGCTTGGTGCGTCAAACACGCTTCTTTCTCCCGTAACGGCGAACTACTATAAACGTCTTGTAAGTTTTGCGCCTGTTCAACTCTATTACGATATGGACGCATCTGCTTTTGGCGACGCAACAATCGAATCCGATTATTATCCTGCGACATATAACGGCACAAGTTATGGTGAATATGTTGCAGAATTCCACGCCGATACCGGTAAGTATTATTCGATTTATGATTTCGGTACTGATTTAACGCAGGAAAAAATGATAATGGGCGGTATTACGGGATACATGGAAGCGGCTTCTTCCATGGGTGCGGCTAACCAGATTTTGTCGATAGACTATAAACATTTAGTAAAACTTTCGGAAGATGAGGTGCGTGCGGATTATGTTCCGTTGACAGAAACCACACAGTCTGCTTATGCATACAGCGAAAAAATGCAGTATTACCCCGGTGATAAGAGCGACCTTACGGAACGCAATTTAACGTATAATGCTGTAAAGCAGTATGGAATGGGTACGCACCTTATAGACTTTTTCTTCTCGGCACAGCAAATGCCGTCGGCTTATACGGATAGAAAGGTTCATAGCAGTCGTATAACGATAACGCCCGATAAGGAAACGGCGGCTACTATTGTTTCGGAAGCTCGCTATTCTGTCGCCCGCTTTAATGTGGATGCTTTGGTTTACGATTATGACGAAGCGCGCGACGGTTCACTATATGCAGACTCGCTCACGTTGCAAGCTCTCGGCAGCAATGCTATGCGCGAAAACTTAAAGATAAAAACCGGCAAGAGTTTTTCGGATGGTGACAAAGTTTCGCTCGAAAGCGTGTTTAACGAAAAGGTGAGTTCTTCTGTCGATTTTTCGTCCGTGAGTTACGTTGCCTATGCCTTAAAAGACGGGGTAATAGATTATCAAAATAAATTAAGCTTGCCCGCTTCATTTACTTACGGCGAAAAATATCGTAATATAGCAGTCGCATTTACCGCTACGGCGGATGGTGGACAAATTAAGACGATTGTTTATTTGACCGATTATGAAGCACCGACTATAAAACGCGTTTCTAATTATGATCCCGATAAGGTTTACACTGTAGGAGACGTTGTACTGTTTCCCGATATCCGTTACGTCTGGGACGGGACAGAAAACAACTTTATAGACAACTATTTTGCAAATGATGATGGATTGACGGGTATCAATATAGTGCGCGTGGCAAAGTTTGCTGTAAAAAGCGGCGTATATACGCCTACGTTTTTTGAGTGTGTGGTTACGCCGCAAACGTCTACGGCTTTAACCGAAAAAGATACGAGGTTATTATACGAACTTCAGAACGCTTACGGCGAACGCTACTATTATGAAATCGTGTATTCATCCGAGAGTGCGCGTAGGTTTATGATAACCGACGGGGACGGCAATATTTTGGATGAGGGCGACGTTACTTACGACAAGGATGGTTTAAGAGTGCCTTTGAACAGTTCGTACTCTTTCTATAATCCCGATTATGCCGCAACCGTTAAAGCAATAAACAAGACGTTTAGTCTTTCGGTTGGCGGGGTTGAAAAAGATTTGCCGCTCGTAAGCTATACTCTTTACACCGATAAGATTATGCAAACTGAAGTGCCTGCCGACGATATTTCTGCTGTGTTGCCATTGTTTGAAGATGCAATGCAGAATTCTACGTATTTCTACCTCGGTTTGAATTATAAAAACGGCGAAGACGAAATAACGCGAAAATTCTTGTTTAACGTGTCTTTTGGGGGCAAAAAAGACGCTGCGGTTATGAATTATGACGCATACTTTATTAACAGACAGTATGTCGCGCCATGCAGCGATATTTACTCTTCCACAGGAGTTTCACTCGGTTCTGCTTCATCATTCAGTATGTTTGCTTACCGAGGCGACGAACTTATGAATAATATAATGTCCGCTCGTTATGTTAGTTGCGCGAAGGATGGTTACAATGTAAAAACTACTTTCTATGCTTCAGGAAGATATCGTCTCGTGTATTCTTATCAGCTGACTAATCTTGGTGGGGAAATTGTTTATTTCCAATTTGTCCGGAATTTCGAGGTTTTAAGCGACAAAGCCGAAGTACGCATTACTTATGTCACCGACGATGAGCATTTGTTTGCCGACGGCACGACTTCTAAAACAATTTCCTATGTTTTAGGAGATGAAATGGTAACGCTTAAACAACTGGATAACTTTTTGCCGACTGATGCACGTTTGTTCGGGTGGCTTACGGATCGTCGTCAACGCCCGGCGGCGGCAACTCTCGGCGGAGAAAAATTTACCGGTTACGAAACATTCAATACGACTAATGTGTATCTTTACGCACTTTGGGACGACGGTATTCGTATAACTACTAATGTAAACGGAGAACAAACCACTTATGATAATGTTTACTACCGTGCGACTGAAACGAACAAAGACACAGGCGAAGAGAAAGGCTCATACTGTATAGATTTGTCTGTCTTTACGCATACGCCGCCAAAGGACGGTGATGCAAGCAGTTATTACTTCTTGGGCTGGACAGGTGGATTTATCGGCACGGCTGTTCGTAATGACAAAGTGTATATAAGTGGAGCGGATATTACCGAAGACGATTTAATCATCAGTCCGGTTTATAAGAGATATGTCCGCATATTGTTTACTCCGCCTGAAAAATATGTGAGCGGTTCGTATGTGTTTGCTTCGGCTTCTGTTCTCGAAGGCGAAAAGATATCTAACCCCGGCTACTATCTCCGCGTAAGAGGTACAGATGAATATGCGTTTAAGGGTTGGGGTGTAATTGTAGATGGAAAGGCGACTATAATAGATTTAACAAAACCTATCGACGCGACTTTTGCTGATAAAAACTCTTATACGCTAACTCTTGTCGCGGTGTTTACGGACAGCGAGGGAAATGAAGTATGGTAAAATTCAAAAAAATCTTTGCTGCACAAATAGCGGTATTTGCACTGATCCTTTGCGCATTGTTCCAATCGGTTTCTTTCGCTTACGCCGCAAGCGAGCAGGTGATAAGCGGCGGTGACGGAACGTATACCGTACCCGTAAATCTTGATTTGAAAATGGGTGCGGACAATTTTACAAATCCCGTTACCGTGGAGAAATTCGGCGGCAAGTATTATATGACGTTCGGGTTCTCTTCGTCGATAGGCTATCTGAACCTGAACCTTGAAGGGAAGGAAGTCGGTAAAACAAGCGAAAAGAAAGACGGTTGGACGTATTATACCTATACGCTTTCCGAAAACAATCTGAATGGGAAGCTTTCGTTTTCGGCGTACATCAGCGCGATGTCGCGTGAGATGAGTTTTACGGCAACGCTAAATTTATCTTCGTCGAAAAAAACTTCCGATACCGTTCGTAATTTAGGCGAACGTCCTGCGGAATTCGTTCCTGTTATCTCTACGAAAGCGGCGGCTGAATATTCTTTGAAAGTCGGCACGGTTTTTCCGATTCCTGAGGCTTCGGCAAACTTGGGCGACGAAGATTGCCCGGTCACGACCTCGGCGTATTACGGCGACGAGGCGGTCGATGTGTCGGGCGGAAAACTTGCGCTCGATAACGTCGGTGAGTATAAAATCATCTATAAAGCGACGAACGCACAGTATAAAACTTCTCTCGGTAACGACTCGTTTTCGGAGTATGTTGTAACCGTCCACGCTGTCACGGGTGAGAACGACATTGTTAAATTCAGAGATACAAATAACGTGTTGCCCGAAAAAGCGGGAATTCTTGCGGGAAAAGTTACCGACGGATCTGCAAATTACAAAAAAGCGGCTTCCGCAATGAAAACGGTTGCGGACAATTTCGAGGTTTATTCTGCTGAATTTCTGAGTGAAGACGGCGAAGTCATAACCTTGAGCGGTAAAGTTGAACTGTTGTTCCGCGCGGACGATTATTTTGACCGCACGAAAGCCGAAGTTTACTATATGGACGAAAACGGAACGCTTACAAAACTTTCTGCGAGCGGATACGGAAGATACGTTGCTACCGAAACAGACAAGACGGGAACGTTTATCGTATGTATTCCGGGCGTGGCGTTTCATATGCCGATGTGTGGATACGCTTTGATTTTGGTCGGAGCGGTAGTTATTCTTGCAGGAATAGTTGTGACTATTATAGTCGTAGCGAAACGCAAAAAAAGAATGAAGAATTCATAAGGAAAGGAAAATGCTTGAAAACACAGAATCGCAAGAAATGTATTTGACGACGATTTATGCGTTGCAAAAGAAAAACGGGATGGTACGTTCTGTTGATGTCGCAGATGAACGTGGATATAGTAAAGTGAGCGTTCATAATGCAATGAAACGTCTTGAAGAGTTTGGCTATGTAACATTTCATCAAGGGAAAATAACATTGACGAAGTGCGGTATTGAAAAAGTTAAGAACATAGAGCAGAAACATCAGACGATTGCGAGTGCGCTGAAACTTATAGGTGCGAGCAATGATATTGCGGAAGAAAATGCTTGTCGTATGGAACACGTTATCACCGATGAGGCGGCGGATCTTTTGAAACTTTATGTTGAACAACGGACTGCGGAGCAGGAAAATACAATCGCAATTAAAGTATAAAAGCAAAAATCTGTTTGATAACTGATAAGGGAATTATTATGGCAAACGAAGCGCATAAAATCAAACTGCTTGTCTTATGGGATATTCTCTGTAAAAACACAGATGAGAACCACGCCTTAAATACCGACGAAATATCCGAGCTTCTTGCCTTGCGCGGACTGAATGTGTCACGCAAAATTCTCGTTCAGGATATAGCGACTTTGTGCGACAACGGTTATGAGGTTCTTTCCTACAAAAAGAAATACCATTACTATTATGTAGTCAATCGGTCGCTTGAAACGGCAGAAGTGGTTATGCTTGCGGACGTTATCAATGCGTCGAAACTTCCCGTTGCACAAAAGAAAGCACTTGCTCAAAGACTTGCGGAAACGCTTTGTACTCACCAAGCGGAGAGCATTTCAAAGCATATTATTTCGCTTGATAAAGGCAGAAAGGGGAACAGTTCATTTATCTATAATGTGGACGCTATCGAACACGCGATAAATGAGAACAAGCAAATATCGTTCCTTTACTTCAATTACGACGAGAAGCATAAAAAGGTTTATCGGAAGAACGGCAATCGTTATACCGTAAGCCCTGCGTTTATGGTATGGAACAAGGACAATTATTACTTGTTGTGTTTTTCGAAAGGACACGACGATCTTGTTACATATCGGCTTGACAAAATGGAAAGCGTAAAAGTGGAAGAGCTTGAGCGCGAGCCACACCCCGAATACGAACTATTTAATACGGAAGAATACCGGAAGCAAGTATTCTCGATGTTCGGAGGGGAAAGTCAGAACGTAAGGTTGCTGTTTACAGCTAATATCTTGTCGGATATGTTTGACCGCTTCGGAGATGATATACGCATAAAGAAAGTTGACGATGACACTTACTCGGTTGACGTAACGGTGCAGATTTCTAAAACATTTTTTGCGTGGATCGTCGGAACGCAGGGTAAAGTGAAAATCAAATCACCGCGAAAGGTGATTGATGAATTTAACGCCTTTGTTGCTAAAATAAAAGAAGAATATTGAGATGAAACTCAAACAAATGCTCTTACTTCGGTAAGGGCATTATTTTTTTCGGAAAAAATAAAAAAATATCGTTCACTTCCCAATATTGGGAAATGAAAATTTGAAATAGATAGTCTTTTGTGATATAATACGGCTACAATCTAAATTGAACGCAAAGTTCAGTTTAGTAAAAAGAGGTACTACGGATGAGAACGCTCAACACGACGACATTGGACAATATGGAAAGATTCATTATCGACTACCAAAAGAGAAAAGGCAAATCGCCGAGTTTCAGAGAGGTAATGAAAGCATTGAATATGAGTTCGCTTAACCTTGTAAGAACGTATATCCTTGCGCTTGAAAACAGCGGCAGGATAGAGCGGACAAGGCTTGGCAATATCGACGTAATGCCGAAGCTGAAGCCGAGCGGAGTGGCAATCACGCCTATCGTCGGTTCTATCGCGTGCGGACAACCTGTTGACGCGGTGGAACAGATAGAAGAAAGCGTTACGCTCCCGCGAGCGATTTTCGGCGGTGGGGATTTGTTTATTCTTCATACGCACGGCGACAGTATGATAGACATCGGAATCAAGCACGGCGATCTCGTCGTAATCAGAAAGCAGAACACGGCAGAGAACGGAGATATAATAGTCGCTATGATGAACGGCGAAACAACGCTGAAACGTTTTTATAAAAGGAACGGGAAAGTGGTGCTTCATCCGGAAAATAAAGAGATGAAAGATATTATCGTCAAAGACTGTGAGATACAGGGCGTTTTGGTAAGCTGTATCCACATATATAATTAAATCGGTATCAAGCGTTTTTGCCCCGAAAACGCAAAGATATATAATTGGATTACAAACGATGTTTGACTGTTGTATAGGAACTATCCCGACCATACTTGAGCAGTTGAATAAAACCAAATCGTTTGTAAGCTTGGGAGAAAGGAGGTTGTATTTAATGAAATACGCAATGTGTCCGAAATGCGGTCGTCGCCTGTGTAAGGGCGAGAACGGAACGAAAGTAGAAATGGAGTGTCCGAAGTGCGGAGAATTTGCTTCCGTTATCATCGAAGAAGATGATATACATATCAGCAAAAAGCCGATCTTTACGCCTACAGAAGTTTCTGCGAAACTAAAGCAACACGCCTGAATTTATTCAAACTCAAAAAACTAAATAATACAGTGGGGAAAGAAGTGCCGTTGTATTTCTTTTCTGACATCTCGTTATGAGGCTGGACTTATTAAAAAGTTAAGAGGAGCCTGACAGATAGTAAAATCCTGAAAGCATAGGGTTAGTCTATTTGTCAGGCTTCTTTTTTGATGCCTTTTTATGCCCGATTGTGAGGATTTTACACCTCGCAGTCGGGCTTTTTTCGTTGTGGGCAGGAATCTGTCCGATTGCGATTTTCAAACACAAAAATCAAAATCGGAGGATTTCAACAATGAAAAAGAAAGTCTATTACAAACTTAACCGTTACCAAGTAACCAAAGTCGAAGTGGAAACCGCAGAGCAGGAACAAGCGGTAAAAATGCTGAACCGTGAAATGGATCGCTTTACAAAGTCGGAAGATACATATTACGAAAAATGTTCTTCACTCGATGAAATGTATGAAGAATCGGGTTTCGAGCCTGCGGACGATAATCCGAACCCGGAAGAGCAGTTTATAGAGAGCGAACGGCAAGCCGAAATAAAAAAGCAAGTACATAAAGCACTTCGACAACTTAATCCGCGTCAACAGGCTATGGTGCAGAAGGTTTTTTTCGAGGACAAATCGCAAGACGAAGTTGCCGAGTATTTTGGCATAAGCAAACAAGCAGTAAGTAACGCAATGCAACGTATTTATGCCGCCTTGAAAAAAATTTTAGAAAAAAATTAAGATTTATGCTGCCAGACCGTGTACTGACACCCCGAAACTTTCCAATAGTAGTGAGGGGGTATGAAAACCCGCACGGAAAACGGAAAGAAAGGAGATAGAACGCGATGAGCGAAAAGAACAATACATATTTGCCCGAACAGGGCGAAATAGACAGAACAAAAATCGAAGGATATTCCTTACGGAGCGGCGCGTTCTATTCTTGGCTGAAAGAAAGCGGCTACACGGTAAGTCAGATTGCGGAACGTCTTGACATTGACGAAAAAGAATTTGTGTACAAGCTCAAGACAAAGCAACTGTTCGGCAGAGAACATCTGCGGATTCTGATTGAAACAATGGGCGCGTCAGCGGCTTGTTTTGCGATATTCTTTCCGACCTTTGAACTTCGGCAGCAGATATATTTTGAGGTGTTCGGAAAAGAGTTGCCCTTGCAGGAAAATAGACAAAGGAGGTGGAAGAAAAATTGAGCGACATCAGAAGAAACGCAGACAGGAATCGCGCTATACAAGCGATGATGACGGACGGAGAACAACTGAAAACGTTTTATCGTTTCGTTGCGAACAATCCGCATATCGCATTGCACGACGCCTGTCAGATCGTAATC
>JABLTK010083996.1_pt1 | contig 16304 bp, 10 predicted proteins | sample 7160131 | NCBI WGS metagenome assembly JABLTK01 (sample SAMN14651221, study PRJNA627086) | human gut metagenome | isolation source: feces | host: Homo sapiens
GGACGGGCTGCAATTCCGCGCCGGGTATTTTGAAATGGGCGGCAAATTTGGACGGGTGCTTTTTATGCGCGACTACGCATCTTTTATCAGCGACGAAATGATAAAGGACCTGTCTGACTTCTCCAGAAACCTGCTGCTGTCCATTGACATTCTTCCGATTCCCACCGAAGAAGCTGTGCGTGAAGTGCAAAGCCGAATCCTCGGCGTGGAAACGGACATTACACGCTGGCAGCAAAGGCAGAACCGGCAGAACAATTTCACAGCGACGGTTCCCTATGACTTGGAGCAAATGCGCACAGAATCGAAAGACCTGTTGGAAGATCTGACCGCCCGTGACCAGCGGCTCATGTTTGCCTGTGTAACGCTCGTTCATATCGCGGACAGCTTGGAGCAGCTTGACGCGGACACGCAAACGCTGCAATCCATTGCGCAGGAAAAGCTCTGCGGTTTCTCCGTTCTCCGCTACCAGCAGGAGGACGGCTTGAATACTGTCCTCCCGTATGGCCTGCGTCGCATCCACGCTTTGCGGACGCTCACCACGGAGAGCTGCGCCGTTCTCATGCCGTTCCGGGCGCAGGAGATCCAAGACCCCGGCGGCTTGTATTACGGCGTCAATGCTATCTCCAAAAACCTGTTGATTTGTGACCGCAAGCGGCTCATTTCACCCCATGCGTTCTATCTCGGCGTGTCCGGTTCTGGCAAATCCGTGGCAATGAAAAATACCATCGCAAACGTCGCGCTGTCCACCAACGACGACATTATCATTATTGACGCAGAGCGTGAGTACGCGCCCATTGCACGGGCGCTGGGCGGTGAGGTCATTGAAATCTCCCCGAACAGCCAACACCATATCAATCCGCTCGATCTACAAGACGGGTACGAGGACGGCGAAAATCCCATTGCGATGAAATCCGAACTCATAACCAGTATCTTGGAGCAGCAAATGGGCGCGGGCTTACTGTCCGGTTCTCAGAAATCCATCATCGACCGATGCACGGCCAGCGTCTACCAGAACTATTTCCACGCAAAAGGTGCGCTGCCTATGCCGCTCCTGTCCGATTGGCGTGCAGAGGTATTAAAGCAGCCCGATCCCGAAGCGCGTGAAATCGCGCTGGCGGCAGAGCTTATCACGGAGGGCAGCTTGAACGTGTTCGCGCACCCGACAAATGTGGATATTAACAACCGGATCGTTGTCCTTGACCTTTATGAGATGGGTGAGCAGCTCCGTCCGACCGCACTCGTTGTCGCACTCGAAGCCATTCAAAACCGCGTCATGGAGAACCGCAAGCGCGGCAAATACACTTGGGTATTCCTCGACGAAGTGTACTTGTATTTCAAGTACAAGTATTCCGGAGAGATTCTTTATCGCGCATGGAAAAGATTCCGCAAATATGGCGCGGCGCTGACGGCGGCATCGCAGAATGTGGAGGAATGTCTGAAATCCGAAACCGCGCGTCTGATGTTCGCCAACTCGGAATTTCTGCTGCTGTTCAATCAGGCGGCAACCGACCGGGCAGAGCTGTCGAAGCTGCTTCACATTTCCGATACGCAGCTCAGCTACATCACGAACGCTGAAGCCGGGCACGGTCTGCTGCGCATGGGTGGTTCCATCGTGCCTTTCGTCAACACCATTCCGAGGGATACCGAGCTATATAAGCTAATGACAACAACGCCGGGTGAAAGCCGATAATCTGTCCCAACTTGGGACGCAAAAACAAATCCCACCACGAGACACGTTTCCATTCGGAAAACGGATCTCATGGTGGGATTAAAATTTATATAAATACAAATCGTGTCCCAACTTGGGACAGAATATGGAGGTGACTACAATTCCTGATATTCGAGAGCGAAACGACCGTCCGAAAGACAAGCAGCCAAAACATCAAGCTGTGTCCATCGTGCAGCGGCAGATGGTACAGAGATTTGTAAAAGAGCTAAATGACAGCGCGAATCAACCCGACCGCTCGGACAGCGCGGAACGCACGGCAACCGAACAGGTAGAAACGACCACCCGCGAAATCGTCCATGAAGCTGTCCAGCTGCCGCGTCGTGCGATTCAACACCCAGCCCGCAGAGAATCCGCGGATTCTTCCGCAAATGCACAGCTGGAGCAATCTGCCCAGCCGCACCACGCGCCGGAATCACCGCGAGAACGAACAGACGCGCCACGCACCCAGCCAGATGCGACGCCGCCGCAGAGCACACCGACACCCGCACCGCAGGAACAGGTCCGACGTGCCTATGTCCAACAAACCGCAAAAACGGCCACGCCAGCGCCGCCGATCACGTCGGGACAGCCAAAGGTACAGTATCCCACGACCGTAGCAGTGGGAGAAAATGTACCGCGCCAGCGCACGGACGATGTGCGCACCCGGTCAGAACCGAAGCAGCCGCAGAGCGCGCCAGCGCCCACGCCGCAGGAACAGACCCGCCGCGCCTATGTTCAGCAAACTGCAAAGGAAGCTGCGCCAGTGCCAACGATCACACCAGAGCAACCGCGTGGGTGTCATGTTGCGCCGTCCGCGCCATTGACAGAGAATACACCACGCCTACGCACGGAGGTTGTACGCACCCGATCAGAGCCGAAGCAACCGCAACCGCAGCGCATACCAACGTCAGCGCCGCAGGAGCAAAGCCGCCGCGCCCGTGTCAAGCGGACAAAGAAATCCCGCGCAGAAAAACCGTCTGCGCGGGATAACCTTTATACGGAGCAGCCTGAAATCCGGCCTGCGGACAGTGTGCCGCAGGAAGGAACTCCGTCGATTCGTGAAAAGCCGAAAGCACCAGAAATCCGTGGTCAGGTGCAATCCGAAGCTGCACCAGCAAAACCATCCGCTGTTCGTCATGTAAAGCAGCCGGACGCATGGACACCACGTAGCGCAGCGACCCCGGTTATGCGCGGCAAGGAGCAGCCTGTTCGTGAGCGGTCGGCGGTTACACCGGCGCACGATTTACCGCCCGTACCACAGGAGCAGGCCCGACAAGTCTTTGTAGAAAAACAAGCGCAGCTCTCTCAAAATCCATCTATCGAATCCATCTATCCATCCGAACCGGCTGCCCCGATTCTATCGCAGCCGTCTGTTTCGGTCGCGCCTGCAATCACGCCGGAGCGTCAGCCGGTCACGGCTGGCAGCGGCAAATCGGCCCCACCTGTCCAACCATCGAAACCGGCGCAAACTCCACCGGCGGAGCAGCCACCCACCATTCGCGAGAAGCCGAAGCCAAACGCCGCTCTGAGGGAACGGCCCCGGCGTAGCATTTCTATTCGTACAAGGGATACGGAGCAAATCAGCGCACCAAAGGCGCAGCAAAAAACGTCTGCATCGAAAACCTCGACAAAACGCGCACAGAAAGCAGCCACACAGGATGCTCAGAGAAAGATGCTTAAAAAGAGCAACAACCGGGCGGCCAGCGCAGCCGCCGCAGCTGCGAAAAAGCTTGCTGAAGCTGCGGCAAAGGCCGTCAAGGAGCTGATAAGCGCGCTGGTCAGTCTGGGCGGCGGCACGGCGCTTTTCATCGTATTTTCCATCGTCATTGTCGCGGGTGCGTTTCTGGCTTCTCCGCTTGGCATCCTTTTTGCGGACGAGCAGGAAAGCGACGATACCGTTCCGCTGGCAACCGCCATTGCAGAAATTCAGGGTGAATACCACGCAGAGCTGGAACGCCTGCAAAACGGTGATTTTGTGTCTGTTCAGATCGTCGGGCAGGCCCCGGACTGGCGCGAAGTCGTAGCTGTGTTTGCGTCCAAAACGGCAGGCGCGGAGGACGGCATTGACGTTTTCACGCTTGACGAAGAACGTGTGGAGTTGCTGCGGCAAGTTTTCTGGGATATGTGCGAGATCACAACGGCAACGCAAACCGTTGACGTTCCGGACAGCGATCCGGACGACGATGTGGACGACAGCCACACAGGGATTGCGCTGACCATCACGATCACGGCCAAAACCGCCGAGCAAATGCGTCTGATATACGTTTTTACAAAATATCAGAACGACGCACTGGACATTCTGCTCGAAAATCTCGGCAGCATGAATATTCCGATGGGTTCGCTGACCATTTCGCAGGAGGACGCAATCGCGCTTCTTGAAAACCTACCTGACGATCTTGACCCGGCACGAAAGGCCGTCGTGGAAACGGCGGTGCAGCTCGTCGGGCGCGTGTCGTACTTTTGGGGCGGAAAATCTTTGACGCTCGGCTGGGATGATCGCTGGGGCGTTCCAACGGAGGTCACAGCGGCGGGCAGCGGCTCCACCGGCACGGTGCGCCCGTTCGGACTGGATTGCAGCGGTTTCGTCGATTGGACGTTCTACAATGCGACGAACGGCAACTACTACCCCGGACGCGGCGGTGGTGCAGCCACGCAGCACAGCTATTGCACCAACATCTCATGGAACGACGCACAGCCGGGCGACCTCGTATTTTACCCGGCAGACGTACATGTTGGCATCGTCGGCGGTAAGGACGCGGACGGCAATCTCCTGATCGTCCATTGCAGCGGCGGCGCGAACGGCGTTGTTATTACCGGCTCTGCGGGATTCGCCAGCGTGGCAAGGCCGGACTGTTTTGCAGAGTGAAATACATCTCACCGTGATACGCAATTCGACAAAAACCGGGCTGAGCGCTCCGTGTTCAGTCTGGCTTTTATTCAGAAGGAGAAGTATCGTGAAAACTACTGGGCTGTAACAAGAATTTGCTTGCCAAACGGCGAAAAATCGTATATCATAGTGAACGGAATACAGAAGATCATCGTGAAGGGGCGCCCCTTCACGTCCGTAGGTACCTACGGACGATTTCCTTCTGTAAAACTGAATATTGAGATACCGTAATACACGCCGATTCCGTACACTCTCGGGCAGGATAGGCAAGCAGAAGCAGGTTGCAAGACCGACACGAAACGGTGCTGTGCGCGTGAGGTCACGCCGAAGCGGTTTTGACCGCCGGAACGAAAGTTCGCCATTGCAGGGATGACCTGTGAGAAGGTAGGATGTGGGCGCAGGGGGATTCCCTATAACGCAAGTCAGAAGAACTGTATTACTCGCGGAAAACCGCGATCGTGTATTTGCAGCGGCGAGCGATTTCCTGTTGCAATGGGCGAAAAACCGCCCAACTGCCGCTGATTTCATGTTGAGATCGGCGCATTTTGTTTTTTGGACAAGGTGCGCCGCTTCAAGCCGGAATCGGCTTTTATTTTGCCCCCTATATTGGTGGCTTGGTCTGCAAATGGGAACGGCAGACCGGGCCGCCGCTAAAAAACTGATACACCGGGCCTTCGCCCGGTTTCCTATGGCGAATCGCACCGACAACTGAATAGCCACAACGGGAAAGAATACCTGCCATTCCGGGGAAGTACGCGACGAAGCAAGCGCCGAGCGTGCCAAGGGAGGACAGACGCGGTCAGAAGTGGGCGCAGGAACCGATACCGGCAGATTGGCATGAATTTGAAAATTGCATCTCTGCACTTAAAAAGAAAGGATGATTCCTAATATGAATGTATCAAATGTTGGAAAACAATGCAAGCGAAAGCCACGCTTGCCAGTTCTTTTCGGAAACAAAAATGGGACAAAAGAACCGTCCCCGAGGAGTATAGTTTCCTTTCTTCTGGTCATTACGTTGCTCTGTGGCTTGCTTGTGCCAGTATATGCAGAGGAAAAGACTGTAACAGTTGAATTACTGGCAAGTGGATTAGCCGAAAACACTTATGATAGTACATACACCGGAAATATTAGTATTCCAAACAATAAAACCTTTTCCGGAACTACATATATTAAAATAACTGAAGATGTCGGAGCTACACTAGAGTACAAAAACTCCACAGGAAAAAATATTGCCTTAAAATATACCGGCCTATTGACTAGCCCAAGAGTCGGTTTGAATGGAACATCCGCTTTAGCATCTGCGTTAACAGGTATATCAGTAACTGATGTCGATTTAATTAAGGCAGGATTCCCGGAAGCCAGTATAAAAAGTGGATATGATTACTATTTCATTGTCATTTTTTGCTCTCAGCTGAAAAAAAACAGAAAACCTATTGGCGATGATTATGCAGTCCTTGTGCAAATAAAAAAAGCAGGTTCTGATTCGGTAGATAAATCGGTTCTCGCCGCGGAGATTACTAAAGCTGAGGGTAAAAATTCCAGCAACTGCAAAACAGAAAACGACAGATACAACGCCGGAACAAAGGCAGTCAGCGAAAAGGGCTTCTGGTCAGATTTCCAGACCGCACTTACCAGTGCAAAATCGGTCAATGAAAATACAGCTGCAACACAGCAGCAGGTAGATTCCGCTCTGGGAGCATTGACAGCGACCATGGCGAATCTGATTCCAGCCGAGCAGATCAATCCCACCAATCTTTACGAAACGATTGACCGGTGCAAAAAGTCTAACGACGATCTGAAGGGCTGCACCGAAAAGACCGTCAATGCCTACCGCACAGCGCTGACCGAAGCAAATGCGTATCTGGACGCTCTGTTCCAGAAAAATGCCGAGGGCGTTGTTGAACCTACGACGGAGAACGTCGCAGACAATCAGGGCAAGGCGGATGGATATGCCACGACCCTGAGTAAAGCGACCGCAGAGCTTGCCAGAACGCTGGACAGATACGGAGACGTGTCGCTGGCGCTGGACGCGATCCCGGCGCTCTGCAAGCTGGCAGACAAAGCGAGCAGCAACACGGCGCTGAATGGGCGCGACACGCTGAAAACCAAGCGTGACGCCGCCTATGCCGTCTGGCAGAAGTACGCGGAAACGCAGCTGAATCTGAACGCCAGCGAGTACAAGGAAATCAGAACGGCATACCGCGATCTGTTCGATGCCTACTATCTCGGCCTGACGAACACGGCGGAGAGCATCACCGTGAACGTCCGCGTCACAGACAGCGCAAGCTTAAAGAAGCTGACCGGCTTCCCGAAAGGCGAATGGGCCAGCACGACATGGACGGGTTCTGTCACGCTGACGGACGACCAGACGCTCGGCGCACTGGAAACACAGATTGCGGACAAACTCTACTGGGGCGGAAAAATGGACGGCTTCGGCGCGGCCAGCTATGCCGCGATCATCAACGGCGTGTATCCCCACAGCCTACAGCATTTCGGCAGTTACTTTATTGACGATTATTATGAGGATCATGCGTATGTCTGTTACTCTGATCAGTATGTGCTGCATGACGGCGACACGGTAGAGCTTGCGCTGCTGCCCCATCCGACGGTATCCGCCTATGTGGGCGAGGTCTCTCTCGACACGAACTACACCATGCGCTATATGCAGACGGCTCGATTCGAGCAGGATGACGTGCCGGTTTCCGGCACACTGACCGCCACCGAGGGCGAACCGCTGACGCTGCACGTTTCGCGCGCGTATGCGTCCTTGCAGAACTACACGGGCGAGTATAGCGCATTCTCTGGCGCGAAGCTTTATGCTTCCCCGGAGAACAGCGGCACTACCGCTACTGCTGCGGGCGAGGCCGCCGCGCCGACCTTTGACACCGGCTACCAGACCGATGCAAACGGCGACGTGACCGTCACGCTCTATGGCTCCGGCTGGGTACACCTGTATGCGGTTGACCCGCGCGATGGCAAGGGCTTCTTTGGCAATACCGACGTGTCCGGCGGCCCGCAGATCGAGGAGCTGCCGAGCATGACAGTCGGTGCTTCCGTCTGGATTTATGTGAACGCCAAATCCGGCGATGAACTGACCGCCGGTCTTGCCGCGCTCAAGCAGGAGCTGGACGACAGCTATCAGGACGTTGACCGCACTCTGTTCACAGACGACGAACTGAGGCAGATCGACGAAGCCTACGCCAAAAAGTGCGAAGCTATCCAGACTGTGACCAATCTGACCGCCGCAAAGAACCTTGTGCGTGAGTTTGACGCACTGGTGGCGCAGCTGGAAAAGGCGCACAAGAACAGCGACTTCCCGAAGGAGAACAGCATTCAGGGCGCACTGAATCGTCTGCCCGATGATGTGCACGACTTTACGCAGGGCTTTGCGGAGCGCTTCCGGTATCTCCAGAGCATGATCGACAGCGCAACGCAGCACCAGATCAACCAGATGACCACGGCGCAGAAAGCAAAGTATGAAAAGCTGGCGAAAGCCTACGGCACAGACGGCTCGACACTCCCCGCTGAGGTCGATCCGACTGTGACGGTCAAGGTTATGGGCGGCACGGATTACCAGAAGGATTTCATCGTCGCCAACGACCGGAGCTATTCCTATGTTCCGAGCGATTATGCAAAGGATGATTCCCGTGTCAATGTTCCGGGCTCGAAGGACAGCAAAATCCGCACCAGCGCGGCGCTCGGCGCGTTCGACGGCAAGGATGGCTATCGTGTGCAGGAGGGCTCCTACTATCAGCTGATCATCGCCCGCAAGCTGGAAGGCGGCGCTTACGAGTGCAGCTACAACGCGACGGTCGTGAAGGTCGAGGTTGAGGACGAGGGCGGCAACCCCATCGAGGGTGTCACGGTTCGGACTCCGAACTATACCGACGCGAACCCGGACAGCTCCAGAAGGCGCTTCTTCTACGAGCCGAGCTCGACCGGTTACGACGGCAAGGGCGCAAACGGTATGAAGGCGGCAATCATCACCTTTGACTGTGTCATGCCGCGCAATATCGTCGTCAAGGTCTATCTGGAAAAGGTAGCGACCCCGGACCAACTGACCGCGGCAAAAACGTCGCTCAAAAACGAGCTGACGACCGCGTATCAGGCGTATGTCAAGTCGAAGTATTCCAATACAAATTGGAACACGCTGGTCAAGGCGTACAATGACGGCATTGCCAACATCGGAAAAGCAGAGGATGTGACCACCGCCACAGAGGCAAAGAACGCTGCTCTTGCAGCGATGCAGGCCGTGGCAAAGGACATGGAGGCCGCCTATGGCAAGGTTCATGTTATCGTGGAGAACCAAACGTTTACGAGAGATATGTGGGCTGGCAAGAGCTATTGGGAAGGCGAGCTGGTCAATGAGTGGATCGATCTGACAGCGGACTCCACCATGATGACCTGCGTGGCAGACGCACTCGAACTATACGGTTATTCACAGACCGGCGCGTCCAGCAACTACATCTCGTCGATCAACGGCCTGTCCGCTTTCGATGGCGGCTCCCAGTCCGGCTGGATGGGAACGCTGAACGACTGGTTCACCAACGTGGGCTTTGGCAACTTCACGGTTGCGAACCGCAAGCTGGGCGACGGCGATGAGATCCGCATCATGTATACCAGAACCGGCTACGGCGAGGACCTCGGCGGCACATGGAACAACCAGAACACCACCCTAAAGGCGCTTGAAGTGACTGGCGGCACGATCTTCCCGGCGTTCACGTCCGGCACGATTGGCTCGACAAACGAGTACACCTTGAAGATCGACGATGAAAAGGCCGAAATCAAGATCACACCGACCGCCGCAAACAAGAACTTCCTTGTAAAGACGTTCCTCAACGAGCAGGTGACCAACAAGACCGAGGGTGTCAGCTTCTATAAGCGGACGCAGACCATCCCCGTTGTCGCAGGCGACACCATCTACGTTGGGTGCGGTGTGAAGGACTGGCCAACCATGAACGCGCAGGCTGGCAACACGCAGACCTCGAATGGTACATGGTATGTTCTGAAAGTGGTCAATGCACAGGTTGACGACGGCTCCGCATACGTCATGGGGCTGATCGACAAGTATTGCGTCAAAGTAGAAAGCTACAACTACAAGAGCATGGAAAGCGGCCTGAACATCACCAGAGCTGCCTATGACGCGCTGAGTGAAACCAGCCAGAATAATGTCACCAACTATCAGAAGCTCGTTGACGCAGAAAACGGCGTTGCCAGCTTCAAGAAAACCGCCGATCTGTCCGTAAAGATCGCCGCCCTGCCTTCCGTCTACCGCGCAACGCTGGAAGATGTGGAGCAGATCAAATCGGTGCAGGAGATTTATGAATCGCTGACGCAGGAGGAAAAAGACCGCCTGACTGTCAATGAGTACAATAAACTCATGGCGCTGATTGAAAAGATCGACAGACTCAATCAGGCTGCGGCGGATAATGTCATTGCCGACATTACCGCAATCGGTCCGATTGATAAAATCACGCTGGAAAGCGCAGAGCTGATTCAGAAAGCGCGCGCTGGCTACGATGCACTGAACAAGTACGCACAGTATATTGTCAAGTGTGCAGAACCGGTTGATTATTACACGCTTGTTGCTGCTGAGGCGAGGCTGAAAGAGCTGCAAGATGCCGCTGCCGAGCAGGAGCGCATCGACAGAGCTGCCGCCGCTGCGGTTGATAGCTTGATTGCCGAAATCGGCGACGTCACGCTGGACAGCAAGCAGGACATCGAAACGGCCCGCGCCGCTTACGACAACCTGACTCCCACGCAAAAGACTTATGTGACGAAGCTGAATACTCTGATTGCCGCAGAAGCCGCGTATAAGAATCTGGTTGACCAGAAAGCTGCTGACGATGTGACAGAAAAGATCAAGGAAATCGACAAAGTCACGCTGGAAAGCAAGACAGCTATCGAAGCTGCCCGCGCTGCGTATAACGCGCTGACGAACGATCAGAAGCTGCTGGTTAAAAACTACGATGTTTTGACCGCCGCAGAAGCAGAGCTTGCACGTCTGGAAGCTGAAGCCAAAGACAAAGCTGACCGCGAGGCTGCCGCGCAGGTGGACGAGATGATCGAGCGCCTGTTCCCTGTCAACCGTTACAGCGGCCCGGCCATCCGTATGGCCCGCGCTGCGTATGAGGCTTTGACCGAGGATCAAAAGGCACTTGTAACGCGCTACAACGACCTTGTACGGGCAGAAAAGGAATACGCGGCAATTCCGCCGCTCACCCCGTCTACGCCCGCCAAGCCGTCGCAGAAGCCTGATACCAGCAAGGATAACCTCCCGTTCACGGATGTGACCTCCGGCAGCTGGTACTATGACGGCGTGAAGTACGTTTGCGACAATGACCTGATGAACGGCACATCTGCAAACGAGTTTAACCCGAACGCGAACACGACCCGCAGCATGATCGTCACGATTCTGGCGCGTATGGAGGGTGTCAATACCTCCGGCGGCGCAACGTGGTACGCCCGTGGCCGCGAATGGGCGATGCAGAACGGCATTTCCGACGGCATGAACATGGAGAGCAAGATCACCCGCGAGCAGCTTGCCGCCATGCTCTACCGCTATGCGAAGCTGAAAGGCTATGATGTGTCTGCATCCGCTGACATTTCCGGCTACACAGACGCTTCCGGCGTTTCGAGCTGGGCGACCGACGCGATGCGCTGGGCTGTCAGTGCTGGCCTTATCAACGGCCGCACCGCAACCACGCTTGCCCCGCAGGGCAACGCGACCCGCGCGGAAGTTGCGTCGATTCTGATGCGTTTCATGCAGAAGTACACGAAGTAACCCGTAGCGCAAGATTCCCCCCTCCAGTTCACACTGGAGGGGGGATTTTTCTGTTCTCTTTGAGCGCGGATTTCATCAAAAATAAGTTTTTTATAGGAAGTTTTTGCGCTTTGCGCGAATTTTCAGAAAAATGGAAGTTCCATTTTGTAGTTGGTATATAGAAGCACAAATCAGAGGGATATGAAATGACAGAAAACCAAAAGCTGCATAAGCAATAGCCTCTGAGGATTTTATGAAAACTGTCCTCCGAAACAAGGCACGGAACATACATAAAAAGCTAGACATTCAGGAACAGCGGGAAGCCGCAGCATCAAACTTTGACGAGAGCATTTTTGACAGCCTGATAACAGAGGACAGCTATGCACTGGAAACGATGATGCCCTTCCGCGTGAAGGAGCAGGTCTTTGTCGTAACGCCGCATATCGGAAACGCATTGTCCTATTTGCAGCCCAAATACAGAGATGTTTTATTGTTATCTTACTTTGCCGAGTGGAGCGACAGCAAAATTGCAAGGTATTTGAATTTGCCCGTGTCCACGGTCAACAGCAGACGGAATCAAGCATTGCAGCAGCTCAAGCGGATCATGGAGCACGACAAGGATGCCGAAACTTTTACCTTATGAAACGATTTACAAAGCTGTCAACGGTGATACACAGAGCATTTGCACCGTCATGGAGCACTTTGAGGGATATATCAATCGACTCTCCATGCGGGAGGGTACGGATCTCTACGGAGAACCGCGCACCTACCTGAACGAAGATATAAAGCGGGAGTTGATGATCGAATTGATCGTAAAGCTGCCCCTGTTTGACTGCGAAAAATAGCGGAATACGTTTCACCATGAGGCGTATTCCGCCACCCCAAAAGGAGTTTGCTATGATGTATTTTTCCGAGGAACGCTGCGTGATGTGTGGCGAAATCATTCCGGAGGGGCGCATGGTGTGCCTGCGCTGTGAACAGGCGGCTTCAGAACAACCGAAAACACCGGATTGCCGATCCGGGAAAACACAGCATCGGAAGATGCTGCGTTTTCCCCGGTTGATAATCAACCGCAACAGGTAAATAACCTGATTTACAACTGAATAGGGTCAGCAGATACGTTTTGTATATGTGAGCCAGCAATGGGCGCGCGGGGATGCGACGGAACAGGGGGTGAACCGATTCCGGCGTGGAGCGATGAACGCCGACATTGCAGACAAGCCGTGGCAGGCTTGTGGGCGACGACCACATACAAAGGATAATGATACTTGCGTTGGCTATGCGTCACAGCGTAGAACGCCCCGCCATAAGCATGGAGGGAGGTAACAGCCTATGGAGCAGCCTTGCCCGCTGCCGTCTGCGAAGCCTTTGAAAAACGCATAGATACAATGATAAATCCGCGCAGAATATTATGCGCGGATTTTGACGAAAAAGCGTTTCATGGTGAAACGCAAATAAAGTGTGACAATATTGGATAAAGCTGATTCATGTACCATATTCTGATTAGAAAATTCCAGAACCGTACAGAATATGTGCAGGAGGTGTTTTCTACGAATCAGCGTGAAATTAAGATTGACAATGCGGTTTACTGCGTTCAAAGGCACTTTCTGGGCGAGAGCAGTATCGCAGAGATAGTCGCAAGGAAAATCTCGGAAACTCCGAAAAATGGAGAGAAATTTGACATTTATGAGCCTGTAAGTTATAATAATGACAGGAAGTTGGTTCAAGGAGGCTAAACATGAGAACCAACACTTTCATTGTTGTATTTGGCTATCTTCGTTTGTCAGTAGATGAGGTTGGAAAAACCGTTTCCGGAAGTATTGAAAATCAGGCCAATATCATCCGAAAGTATTGTGCGCAGAATAATTTGTTTCTGGCTGAGCTTTTTCAGGATGACGGATGGTCAGGCGGTAATTTTGAAAGACCTGGATTCAAAAAAATGCTGGCGGCGCTGGAAAAGAAAAAAGCAAATACAGTCGTTACCGTAGACCTGTCCAGACTTGGACGAAATATGCGGGAAGCGAGCTATTACGCTGAGGAATACTTTCCAGAGCACGGTATTCACTTTTTCACGATTTCAGACGGTTTTGACACGGCGCAGGAGAACGTTTTCGCACCATTTCAGTTTGCCATGAACGAAGTTTACCTGCGCGACGGTTCGCGCAAGATCAAAAACGTTCTGAAAAACAAACGTGAGAGCGGTCAATACTGTGCCTGCCCGCCGTATGGCTACAAGAAGAACCCGGAAAATGCGCACCAGCTCATCCCGGATGAAATGACAGCACCGGTCGTGCAGAGAATTTTCGCGGCAGCGGCTTCCGGCGATTCATCCCGGAAAATTGCACTGGAATTGAACGCTGACGGAATTATCCCGCCGCTTAAATATCGCGTACTATATCGTGATAGCTTTGGTGACGAGGGCGCGAGCCATGCGTCTGATCTCTGGAATTATACGACAGTCAAGCGAATCCTCAAAAATGAGGTCTATCTTGGACACACGCTGCTTGGCAAAACGAAGAAAGTCAGCATCCGCTCCGATAAGAAGCACTCTGTTCCACGGGAAGATTGGGCGATCACGCGCGATACACATTTGCCGCTTGTGTCGCAGCAAACATTTGATTCCGCGATGCTGAATCTCGGAAAAGGTACAAGGAATTATCAGAAATACGAGCATGTGCGAAAAAGTATTTTTTCCGGTATTGCCGTCTGTGGACGCTGCGGATATTCGCTCTGTTCCTGCGGAACGGTCTATAAGGGAGAACGGGAAAAATACTGGTATCTGTCCTGTACCAAACAGCGGCCTGATATTGCAGATCCCTGTGAGGGAGTAAGAATCCGTTACAGTGATCTTATGGAGGTCGTGCGGCGGGATTTGAATGAAATCCTTGCTATGACCGACGATCAAATTGAGCAGCTTGTGGGTAGCGTCCTGCGGGAAACGCAAACGGCCGAAGCAAAGCAAAACCGCCAGCTTCAGCAGGATCGAGCAAATGCGCGTCTGAAAACGATCGATAAGGTAATCACTAAACTCTACATGGACAATGCGGAGGGAAAGTTGGATGATGTGCGTCTGACAGACATGGTTGCGCAACTCCAAAAGGAAAGCGATGGACTTCAAAGACTTCTGGTAACGTTGGAGGCAGACGAAACAGAGCAGGTGACAGAAAACTATCAACGCTTCTTTGATCGGGCACGGCATTTTACGCATATTGAAAAGCTGGACAGAGAAACGCTGGCCCTGTTTGTTGAGCGTATTGAGGTCGGGCCGAAGGAATTGCCGCAGGACGTCCAGAAAACCACCCGCCGGGAGCAGCCGTTCCGTCAGAGTATTCGCATCTTTTACCGCTTCATTGGAGAGCTGGGAGCAGCGCCTATGCGGAGTTTTCCGCTGCCCAAAAAGTCAGAGGTAGGCGTTTACAACAAAATTGCTCAATGAAAAAGTTCTTAAAATGATGGAAAAATTATAAAAATGTCGAAAATTACGGAACGAAAAATTCTTAATATGTAAAAGAACGCCTAGGGAAGTCGGCGTTAACCTGAAGAACGGCTACAACGGCGACCTGACCTCCCGCGAAGCCGGCTCTGTCGGCGGCCAGATGGTCAAGAACGTGTGCCCCATACGAACTGCGAGCTTTGTCAGGAAGGACAGGACAGCGGCGGGGCACACGGCGACGGTGCGGTACATAGCGGAAGTCACAGTGTGAAAAAAGCAGCACGAGCATTCGGAAAAAATCCAGATGCCTGTGCTGCTTTTTGCTGTGTGTATTATGCGTGTTGGGGGATCGGTGTTTGCTTTTCCGGGGTTCCTCTGGTACAATAGGGGCAGAACCGGGGGCGAGGCAGGCGGCAGGGGATCCTGTGTGCCTGCGGGAAAAGGGAGTGAACGATTTGAGCTGCGACGAGACCTTATACCGGCAGTATGTGAACGGCGATGACGCCGGGCTGGATGCGCTGATGAAAAAATACGGCGACCCGCTGACCCTGTATATCGACGGGTATCTCCACGATGTGCATGAGGCCGAGGAACTGATGCTCGACGTTTTTGCGTATCTGTTCACGAAGAAACCCAATATCCGGGATGGCGGACTGAAGGCGTATTTGTATAAGGCGGCGCGGCACATGGCACTGCGCCGCAAGAGCAGGCGAAGGTCCATGTTCAGCCTCGACGATCTGGCCGGCGAGCCGGACGGACGGCTGCTGGCGGAGGAGGTCATCCGGACGGAGGAGCGAAACCGCGTCCTGCATTTCTGCATGGATGAAATGAACCCGGACTACCGGGAAATCCTCTATCTCACCTATTTTGAAGGCATGAGCTACGCGCAGGCGGCGGAGGTTACGGGAAAAACGGTAAAACAGATCACCAACCTGGTGTACCGGGGAAAAGAGAGCCTGCGATGGCTGCTGGAACGGGAGGGGATCACAAATGCGGAGTCATGAGGAACGTGTCGCGGAGGCGAAGCGGCGCATCGCCGCAAGGCAGCGGGAGAAACGGCTGCGGCGCAATACGATCACCATGGCTTCCGCCGTGGCGGCGTGCCTTGCGCTGCTCATCGGCGCGTCCCTCGCCATGCCCGGCATTGCCGCAAGCATCCAGACCGGTGATTATTCCGGCTTTGAGACGGCGGCAAGCATCTTTCACGGCGGCGCTGCCTTGGGATACATCGTCATCGGACTTTTGGCGTTTTTACTCGGCGTGTGCGTGACTGTTCTGTGCTTCCGGCTGCGGCAGCTCAGCTGCGAGAACGCGCAGGACAAGGAAAGTGAGGATGCGCATGGAGCTGATTGAGAACCTGCTGCAACTGCTGACCTCGTTCGTCGGCGCGCTGATTTCGGGTATCGCCTACCGAAAAAGCCGCAGGCAGGCGTATTTTTTGCTGCTGTGCTTCTACGGCTGCTTTGCCCTCGGCGCGCTCTACTGGACGCTGTATCTGCTGCTGTTCGATACC
>JABLTK010144920.1_pt1 | contig 16294 bp, 24 predicted proteins | sample 7160131 | NCBI WGS metagenome assembly JABLTK01 (sample SAMN14651221, study PRJNA627086) | human gut metagenome | isolation source: feces | host: Homo sapiens
GATCGTACGATGTTCAGCATGGACAAGGAATAATTGTAGAGAACAAGAATACTCTCTATTCCCGCGATTCTATCTATCTCCTGTTTTCTCACTATCTGTGAACGCAAACTAGAGATTGTTTGTAACAAATAGGATTAGACATGAACAGCTAGGAGTTCATCATCAGAAATCGCTGGAGCAGCCACAGTCCGATGTTTGATTGTCGAATGAACGGATCCCTTTCCACAATCTGTTTCTGGAGAGACTTTATAGCACAATACGGCATCAATAATCAGAATGATCCCAATTAGCTACATATTATACAGCAAGGAACAAATACGTAGAAAGAAAAACCATAGTTAATAGGGAATCGATCAAAATTGGTACTCCATGAGAAAAGCGATGGAACGAAAAAGGGTCCCTACATATCACCCAATTATCCTGACCTAACCAAGAATCGGAACAGTCCGGCAAACATTTGTCCTAGACCCATAGCGGTTGCTCGGAACTCCTTGTATGTACTATTGGAAATCAGAATGATACATATACTAGATGAAACAGAACCTATGTTCCTACTTAAATGCAATACATCGGATAAACACACAAAAAGCGAATGGGAATAAAGTAGCCAGGGATTGAACTATGGCGCTGCTGTTATTGAAATAGGAGGTGAGTGGGCTCAATACAACGATTGCAGCAAATATCAGAACCGAAATGAGGCACTGAATGCGATAAGGCGTCAATTTGGACCATATCGGACAAATTACCACTACAATAAAAAAGAATAACAGTATTACGAGTTCCCACTTGTGTTGTAATTCCAACTGTACTGATCCAGCTCTCAGTAACTGCATCAAGATCAAATCCTCCAAATCTCTTGGGATTCATCAACATTAATGGGTAAATCGTATCATAGCATGTCTGACTACCTGCAACAAGCCCGTATACAGCGACTGTAAGAAGTAAATCACGATTATGGAGAATAGAAGAATAACCCGAATGTGTATTATACTGAAGGAGTAGTTGTTCGTGCGAAGTGAATTCCTTCGATGACGTTTTTCGAAGGATACTACTGAGTTCTCTCTACATCTCATTCGAACCTCCTATCCTGACTGTCATTTGAGCCTTAATCTTTTTGGATTCAGCCATTTCTTCCTCTGACAATGTTTCTTCTGCCCAAAATGTGAACATCACCAATACCAAGATGTAAAGGAGAGCACAAACGGAAAATGGCAGCATATATGGAAGCTGGACATGAATCTTAGTCATACAGAAATACCTCTTTCAGAAACGGAAACAACTTGATGAATGGTTGAATGGCTTCCTTCTTTGACAAATAACCTCCAAGAAGAGGACCAACAAAGCTATGTTATCAGAATAAATCAAAGTATACCCTCCAACAGCACCACCTACAAAGATCATTCCTGTCCCAATAGTGATATTGCTGTCTGTACACAGATCAGCCATGATCGTTTTTGAAACGCCGAGTCCACCATCGATAAGACCATGCAATAATCGAATGACGAGACTAACATAATAGTTCTTTGACAGTCCCAAGGAAAACAGACAAACAACATTACCTACTCTAATAATTCATTTCCGAAACCAACCGATCGAAGTAACAATCATTGTGGTTCGTCGTCCATAACAATCTGCAAACCATCCCCAGAAAACAGAACCAGGTACCTGGCCAAGGAAGAAAAGTGAAACAAGGTATCCAGCATAGTATCCAACATCGGCACTAGGAATCTAGAATCAACAAAAAGGATCAGTACTACATCAGGAAAATAAGTCTTTATCAGAAACGGGAAATTGGGTTGCAAAAGTTGAGTATACATATTCAAGGAAAGGATTGCCATTGTAGCTGATATCAATGTTGGCCAATGAATTCCCTTCTCTACATCAATAGTCATATCTGTGAACTGATTATTACTAAGAATTGTGTTCCTCTCTCCAAATAACTTTACTATCGTTATTGGATCCGTAGAAGCCTATTTCCATACATCAACTCCATATCTAAAGTATCTTACAGGAGAATCACCGTTTTTCGAAAGAGTTCTTGAGTATTAAGGAATCACTGGTCGTACAAACAAACAATTAAGGATACACAATTATGCAAATTCTCCTGGTGCTTCCTTCTTCAATACTTCATCATGCTCATCGGGGTCACCTTCTTCAGGCTTCTCCATCTTCACACGATCAGGTGTCTTTGGATTCACTGAACTCTCAATCTGCAATCCAGGAACAGCTTCCAGTGTCTGGAGCTGGTGAAGTAATTTCTGAAGATGTTCATCAAGGTAAGCTTGGGTATTCATATTCTCCATATTACTAATCATCACATCATCTCATAGAATCTACCTAGGAGTAATCTGTAGTGAATAATCTGGTCCAAAATACTCCAAATAATCGGTAAACGGTAATTCATTCTACATGGTATTCTCTCCTCTGATATATACCTTGATTTCCTTTCCAAGGATAATCGAAGTCTCATAAGTCCAACATCTATTCGTCACATTCTCATCTCATACTCACCTTGAGACATTACGCACCGTGTAACCACCTCCTCCTAAAACCAATGTAGGGACATTAAATGAACGAACAAAGTTGACACATTCAGCATGACCTAACGATCAACTCTTATCTCCACATATACCTTTCAACGAGAGATTGAAGCAACCAAGACGGTCTCCGGAGAGAGAATCCGCCCCACATTGAAGAACAATAGCCTCAGGTTGATATCTCTCCATAACCTTAGCGATAACAGGTTTAAAGATGGCGACGAAGCTCGTATCATCAATACCAGCACGTAGAGGGAAGTTCAATGAATAACCCTTTCCTTCGCCATATCCAATATCCTATGTATAATGATAGAGGGAAGCAAGAACAGAAACATCTCCAGTACCAGGGAAGAAATCACCGAATTTGTGGAAAGAAACGGTCATGACCCGATTGGTGGTGTAAAAGGCCTCCTCGACACCATCACCATGATGAATGTCGATATCAATGTACAATACACGTGTGTACTTTCTAAATGTTACGAACAACGAAAAACAAACTTAAGCAACTCTAAGATAGCCAAGACGATATCGTTCACATAGCAGAAACCAGATGCTTCTGATTTCTTGGCGTGATGCAAACCTCCTGACCAATTGACAACAATATCCGATATACCTTCATTGAGACGACATGCACCACCAATAGATCCAGAGCAATACGAACGAATATAATCGAATAATCCATCAAATACTGGACTATCATCTCCTACATTGACTAACAATCATTCCGTTTGGGTAGAAATACATTGAATTTGTTGTTTAATCATGCTCGAAGCATTGTCTGGGTTAATTACACGTAGGAAGTTGACATAGTCGTCAGAATGAAAGCGCATAATGTCCTTGTAGTCAATCAATGTTGGTTTCTATTTCAAAGTCCATTCCTCAAAACCTACAAACATCTCCATTTCTTTGCAAATGTCATAGGCGACAAGAAGATGATGGACAATTCTTACACGGTGAGGCTATACATGAAAATACACGGCCTCTACACACTTTCCAACAGTGATGTTTTCCATAGTTGTAGTTTCCAATCTCTGCTATTGATTAACGATATGCAACTTCTTTATACGATCGTAGTAATAAGCGATTCTTCGCTTTTGAGCGTCTGATGTGCCGTCAGCTACTCGATTTCCATTCAATATATCTTCACCTGCAGCTAGATCCATCTTCTTCTCTCTTTGGTAATTGATGGGCTCTGTGTGCAAAACATAAGCATTCAAAACTCCAGGAGTTTCAATCACAGGAGTTTCAATGAAGTAGGCTTCGCTCTCACCAGAACAAACAACTCATAATTACACAAAAAGTTTACAAAGACAGGACAAAATCAATTTGACGGCGATGTTTTCGCACGATTTGTTTGTTCTGCCCGTCCAACAACCCATGTAACACCCGTTTTAATACCTTCGCTAACAGTCAAGAACAGAAATACATCAATACCATGTTAGTGCACTTGTACCTTGGAAACGGAAAGCATGTTTATGTTTGTGTTCCGAAATCACACTCCCAAGAATATTCCGAATCACTTCAGGTTCCACAGCTTCCTACTTGTTACTGCTTCCACCAGCAAGTACAGCCAAATCCTGTTTATTGGCACAAATCAGAATAGGAAGATCTTCTAAATCGGTGTTTGATGCCAAATCTCCTATAAATAAAAGAACCACAAAACACAAACGCAATTCATCCTTCACTTCTTTAAACCGATCGGGATCACTACTGTCGATTAGGAAAATCACTCCGTGACAATCACGATAGTACTTGCTCCACATGGAACGCATGGATTTCTGAACTTCAAGGATCAATAGAAATCGTACATGACCTCCTACATCCCAAATCACAACACGGACATCCTCAATCTCGATGGTTGCCACTATCTCTAACAGAGACGAACAAAAGATACCATTAAGACCCACTGTGGGAGGAATACGATCTAATGCTTTCACTGGTGTCTTTGAGAAAACTCCTTTCATTTGTTCAAGAAACGTCTACTCATTATTGAACCAACCCATTCTATACGGTCTTTCCCGCATTATCTAGTCCGACAATTAGAAGGAAGACTTCCTTCTTACTGTTGTACCATCGACAGAAGCCAGAAATGAGTGAAAACTGTGTGTTACAATATCATAATAAAGTTCATACCATAGTTTCTTCCTAGCTGTTTTTCGTTACTGATAATTCAAGCTGTACCTGCCAGGAGTTGTAAATTCCCGTGAAATCCGTTCCCTTTGGATAATGGAAAAGATAACTCACTTCACGAAACTGAGCACGGTCAAAATCCATAGAAGAATTGTGAATACCTACATTGAATAGTTACATCAGGATGAGGATCCACTCAATGTTTCCTAGTTGAATTATTACATGTCTTCTTAGGTAGTTTACAGATTATCTCATCCATATTCTATCCGATTACTAAATAGCAAAGTGCTCGGGGTTTTATTGATTCTTGACCATCCAAACATAGGATTTCCGATTAGTCCATTGCAGATCCAATTAAGAATCCTCTTCCTGCTTCTTTGTCTTTGACTAATCCAGATAATGTCGGATATCTGTGTTCCTTTTGGTAGGATATGGAACAGAGGAAAGCTGATCAGTAGTAGTAACAAATCCAGATTATACAATTCCGTTAGATGAAGAATCCGAAACACATCGAGAATCCAAGTTTAGACCGTTTTCTGAGTTCATTGATCGCTATGTTTTGGATAGGGAGATTGCACAGTTGGATATTTCGGTTCCACAATCATGATTCTAGGACTCCTTATGCCAAAATCATCTCTATCTATGATCGTTTCACTGGTGAAAACCTTTGTGCCAAAGTGATTACAAAGCAGTTTTGCAACCCAAGTGGTATTCTGGTATTAGATCCAGACCTTCTTACCTCCATTCGACATAAGAATATTATTGAGTATCGTGAAATCTACGAAAGCGATGAAGAAATCATTGTTACGATTGAACGGTATTGCTTTAAGAGTGAATTCATCTTCAGAGCTCGTGGAGGGGAACTTCTGGATCGGATCGTTGCAAAGAATGCATATAATGAAATTGATGCCAGTCGAATCGTGAAACAAATACTCGAAGCTGTAGCCTATCTTCATTCTAAACGAATTGTAAGTTTTTTTGCTTTCTGTTATCATTAGATTCATCGAGATATTAAACCCGAGAATATTCTTCTTCCTGAAGAAGGAAATGTAGTTGAGATTGAGATTGTTAACTGTAGGATACTTACATCAAACTGAGTGATTTTGGTCTCTCAAAATTAATTGAGGGAGATGATGAATTACCAGTTGGCAGTCCTCGTCCTCGAACCTTCTCGATGGTGGGTTCAGATTACTATACAGCGCCTGAGGTGTATCGTCGACGAGGATATGATTACAAAGTGGATATCTTCAGCATTGGCATTGTGACATTCACATTGTTGGGATATTGTTACTCTATGATTTGTAGATTGTGTGGTTATAATCCTTATTGTGGTCCTTCTGGAGTCTGTTTTCAACCTGAAGGGTTGGTATTAGAAGATCCATATTGGACAAATATCTCAAATGCAGGTAGAAATTATTGGCGTTGATCACTCGCAGCCAAGGACTTTGTGAAAGGTGTACTTCAGGCTGATCCTGAGAAGCGACCTTCTGCTGTCGAGTGTCTACAACATCCATGGATTGTGGTAGTAGTGAGAGATGGATGTGATGTCATAGAATCCAGAGAACCATGTCATTGATGTCAATGAGCCTTTCCGTGAGAATATGACTCGAAGTCGTCGATTGAGTACATTTTAGTCTTTTAGGGTGTGAAGTGTATGTTTCCAAGAGCATCTCTTAACAAACATTTCATAGGAAGTATTCTGGAAGATCTACTTTATCAGGGACTTTCCGTTTCGATGCCTCAGCTGCTAAAAACACCTACATGTTACCATCTCCACGAATCCCAACCAAAAACTCATAATCACCATTCTCCTTAATCTGCATTATTGATGCCTTATTACCACATCGGTAACAATAGTTGGGAGCCGACCATACAGTAATGATATTATCGTCAAACATTCGCTTATATCCTTCCATTGCTAACTGGTGAGCACGAACGATACAACGAAGATTGTTTGCCCTATTGAACTATCCATCATTCAACCGATCCAACCACTACACTCAGTACTTGGTCCATTCCAAAGAGACAACCAGCACCGCGTGGAGACTCATTCCAGCCTTCCCATCCAGGTCGATCTTCGGGATCACTCCACAGAAGATCACACATTGCACCATCATGTGGAACTTCCTGGAATCGATCTAATGAAGAGATCTGTATCATGAATAAGGGCAGATTCTTACTTGATCAAGAGAAGATATCAGAGGAGATAATCCACCGTGAAGGCAGAGAATCGAATTGTCAATAAGCGCACCAATAGGCAAATAATCGAAAAGATCCGTAATCATCACCCACGCTTCGGAAGATTGAAATTTCCTCAAACATTCCTCATAGAATCCATAGACCTGAGTTGTTTGCCTACTTTCGTGATTCCCACGAAGTAGATTAATCCGATCGGGATATCGGATCTTTAAGACTATTACAAGCATTACCGTCTCCAAACTAAAGTATCCCCGATCCACAAAATCTCCTAGAAAGAGATAATTGGTATCAGGACAATCTCCTCCAACTTCGAAGAGTTTCAGAAGATCATAGAACTGTCCGTGGATATCTCCACAAACCTACAGTAAAAGAAAGCTCAAAAGGTACTGTGATGGGAGTCTTCATATGAAGAATGTTGCTTTGCTCTATAAACAGATCTTTTGCTCGTGTACAGATTTCTCGTATCTCTTCTATCGATAGTCTTTCGCATTTCTTCAGCTACAAGTGACACGACTCTAAATCACTCACTCGAGAAAGGATGTCATCTATGTTGAAGTCTGACATTCCACTACGGATTTCGGTGAAATTATAAGATAACTATATTATTAAAGAATTGGGATCCCAATGAATGATCAAACATACAAACCAACTGATTTCTTATCTAAATAGATTTCAAGAATACCAATCACAACAATGACTAGTACAACGATATGTTGGATAACAAATGAATGTACTATTATATAGTAGTTGCACTCTCACACATTATAACAACATGAAGTAGTGAGTAGTGGATCTCCGTTCCAATATGAAAGCCTCTTAATTATTTAACAAACAAGAGCTATTTCTTCCTTGGAAGAGTCTTCTTTCTTCGAATTGATATAATAGCAAAAAGAAGAATAACAACTAGTAACACAATGAGAAGGCCTCCAGCGATATAAGCAACAATAAGTAACAAATTGGTACCCTCATTTTCAAGTAACAGAGTTGAACACCCAGAATCTGACTTTCTTACAAGCAAAAACGTATCTTCTAAACCAGAAAAGTAAGCAGTTTCATCCGAAATACGCAGTTCAACATCACCTTTCATTCCAATTCTACCTGTATACATTTCTGCCATGGATATCCCAAATATGGCACACTTTACATAACTACGAATCAGCATCAATTATTACCTCTACTCGAGATCATACTCAACCCAGGGTTCCAAAGGTTCTTCACAATCCATCAGATTGAGTTCATATTGAGAAAATGAAAGAATTACCTTCAGAATCGTTGCCTCATACTTATTGGCCACAGCTGTTGCTTTTAGTGATGCAATATAACTTCCACGCGTTAGCGCCTCACCAGAACAGTCATTACTTAAGTAAGTGTCCACAGATAGCTGATAATAGTCAGGCGTTTCTGAAGTAGTTGTGTATACATTAACAATACCTATTAGAGCTAGATAATGAAATAGGATTGACTATCTCACCTGATCCTTGATAATCCACACAGGCTGATTCAAATACCCCACATTCTATGTGTTATTTTTTCCGTTCAATGTTACGTTTTCCAGAAGATGCTAAGGTTTCTGATTGGAAATTCACAGAATTGCGGAAATGTGGAATGGTACCATTCGTCAACAGTGAGCATGCTATAGTAGCAAGCGACTGGAATAGCAAGAACGATATCAGGAACATTTCATTAAGCAACTCTCTATGGCCATTTTGTTGCATATGATTGTACTTTAGTCTGAAAGCTATTCGGTACCTTGTTTATTCTCTCATTCAAGATGACCTGTGTACTCCATAATACGACTAGTAATACAAAGAACGATCCACATAAACACTAAATCTTGGTGAACTAATTCAAATCTTTAGAGGAATACGGTGATCATTATCTGTACAGCCTTTCATAACGACCATAGATCATCATCCTAACTCCGGATAATAAAAGAAACATCTGTATTCATAAAAGGGAAACAAAACGTCTTCCGAAGAAATCCCCACGGTTCCTGCTATTTGTGCAGTTGCTATTTCAAAACTTCTTTCAATGATCATAGTCTTTGTCTTTGATCAGTACGACGACAACAACAATGGTACAACCGTATCAATGAGACGCTTTGTTGAACAACTCCGAATTAAGGGACATGAAGTACGGGTACTGTCTACAGGAAAGGAAGAACCGTACAAGTACAACTGTCCTGCTTGGCGTGGTGGATTTGGCTTAGGTTGGGCCTATAAGATTATTACTTCTCAAGGCATGGTATTTGGGTATGGGGATGAGGAGGTGATAAGGAGAGCATTTACAGGAGCAGATGTTGTCCATTTTATTGTTCCTTTTGGCATTGCTCTTCGTGCTATAAAAGTCGCTCAAGAAATGAAGGTTCCGTATACGGCAGCATTCCATACGCAACCTGAGAACATTTTGTATACTATCCACTGTGAACGTGTCTGTGGGCTTAAGGATTTTGTCTATCACTTATTTTACAGACACTTCTATAAGAAGACTCGCTTTATTCATTGTCCAACTGAGTTTATTGCTTCCGAATTACGTCGTACTGGTTATGAAAACGATCTGCGTGTTGCTTCCAATGGTGTTCATCATATGTTTGTACCTACTAAGGTGGAACGATACCCAGAATTTGTGGGAAAGAAGATCATTCTTTCAGTAGGGCGTTACTCTCGAGAGAAGCGACATGATGTGGCTATTCGAGCCTGTGCACAGTCTAAGTATGCTCATGATATTATATTGATTCTGGCTGGTAAAGGAGTGATGGAGAAGACACATCGTGAACTAGCTGCCAAGCTTGGAGTTCATGTGGTGTGGGGTATCTATACACCTGAAGAGCTGGTCCGTATTATTAATATGGCAGATCTGTATGTGCATCCTGCTGATGCTGAAATTGAAGCTATTGCTTGTATGGAAGCATTCACTTGTGGAATTGTCCCTGTGATTTCAAATCATCCCAAGTCAGCAACGAAAATGTTTGCACTGGATGATCGATGTCTATTTGATCACGGAAAACCAGAAGCTCTGGCAGCTAAAATGGATTATTGGCTTGATAATCCTGAGGAAAAGGATCAGATGAGCAAACAATACATTGAATATGCCAAGGAATTCCGTATTGAAAACTCCGTTGCCAAACTAGAAACCATGTTCCATGATGCAATTGACTATTATCGCAATTATTATGCCTCTGCATAAAGTATTCTTTAGTTGATCAAGTTGTTTGTAAGAAACATTCTAGAAAAGATCTCCGATGTCGAGCTCATCCTCAAATGAAGTTACAAATGATACAGTTGGAGCAGATCGTTCCACCCGCTTTTCTTGCTTACCCAAACTAACTCGCTGATCAGATTGTTCACGACCATACAGAAACTCGGGATTCTTCAACTCTATTCATTATTTCCTTTGTTTATTGCTACTTCGCACACAGCAGCGCAATTCCTCCATACAATCGTCATCTACATGCCCCAACCCACATGCAGCCTTCTCTAGATGATCTCTCGATACTTCATCACTAATCCATTCGGGAGAGATCGGAGTACGAAACATCCAGTAATGACTAATCATCACACTCTCAGCTCAATCTAACCAGTCACGTTGTGCTTCACGCCAAGCATTCAATTTCTTCATCCAATGCAAAACAGGATAATTCTCTTGATGAACAATAGCTACCAACCTTCTGATATCAAAGTGAGATGCCATCTACTTCACATGTTCTCATAACACCTACAACCGAAAGGTAATACAATAAGCAGGATCCAATTCCAAGGCCATGATACTTATCCAAGACAATTGCTGCCCACTCTGCCACCTCCGGAGTCTCATTGTCTTCAATAAAACGTGCTGTTGCCACTCCTTTCCATTGACCTTCTTCATATACAAAAGCAGCTATAGCAAAATGTGTATCGTAATCGATCGATGTAAAATAGTTTAACATGTTTTCTTTTACACTGATTGTTACAGTATTAAAACGCATCGAGAGGGAATGCTGACTAACCTCACCAGATTTTAACACTACAATCAACCTCCTTCCTCATTCTTACCCTCTCTCATTCGTTCAATATCACTAGGAAGAATAGGTCTAATAAATACTTTCTGGCCGTTTCTTAGATGGAGTCTAATTCTTTACAAGAGAATAACTCGCCCTACGATGCACAAAATGTACTTAAAGCATATACAAATTCTTCTTCAATCAACGTCGTAGACACCGATTCACACGAAAGAGATTGAGAAGAAATCAAACACTGTTTATAGGATTGTAATGCACTATACAACGTCGTATGACTATTACGAGTAATAGGTGAATGAACTACAGGGTTATACACACGAAAGAACCAAACCCTTCTTTGGAGATCTTACAGGTTTAGCAGACAAGATATCTTCTCTGCTTGATGCGCCACGAATATTTCTTGGCTGGACCTTCAATCCAGTTGCAGACTGTATAAAGTCCATAACGGTTCGAGCGAATGAATACATGGTCGAAATGGAATGAAAGGTCTCGTTTTCCTTAATTATAGCACTTCTACGTAAAGGATTATGATGGTTGAAAACGGCGGTGAATCGAATATCGTTTATCTCACTTCAATTCATAGAGAAGAGAAGGAAAAACAGGATTTTAACCTTTAAGGATACGAAGAATGCAAACAAACACAATTCAAAAGCTCATTGTATCATACTCATTACACTTTATTCATCTCAATCCCATCATCTAACGCATAAATCATAGGATCATTAGGTACGATCTTCATTTGTATTTACACGCTGATATCCTTTCCGTTCATTAAAGAAATTCAACAATCGATTTTTCCATTTCTTTGTCCTTTCACTAATCGAACTAGATGATGTATTATGATTGGTGTTTGAAACTGGGGGACTATATATCTGATCATTTGTAACTAAATGTAAAGAGTTCAATCGAAAGATACTTGAACGCAGCAAATCATTCGAAGCTTGTTCATCAAACTCATTTTGTAATTGCTACACATATCATCTATTCAACAGATATTACTCTGGCAAGTTGTTCATCATCCATAATCGAACTTGATTTGAACTAGAAATCATAAACTATAATAAAACTTACAACTAAAAAATCACCTGGAAGCCGTGTCTTCCACTGCTTGTGAAGATCGATCCCGTATTGCCTTTCTAGCATATCAATCTCATTTGTATTTGCTGTAGATCTTATTCTAACGCATTCAATTAACAGATACATTCTCGTTGGTAATGGTTGTCCTTCATTCAAAGAAATTAAATACGTAACAATATTGTCAATGTTTCCATCTACAATAAGAAATATAAACGAAAACTACTGAAGTGACGAATGCTTGTGAGCAGAAGTTCGTCATCATATTGAGGGAACATCACTTTCAAGTCATTTAGGATGTCATTAACAGAAACAAATACCATTTGCGATCTCCTTAATAAATTAATGTACTTCATATCTGTGTTCTTTATGCTTACATGTTTACAATTGATGATTCTTATTTTTTTGGATAAGTAGAACTCTCTACAATGCTATTCTTCTTTGCATCCTTTTGTTACATGGTCGTATCCTAACGTTAATTGCTATAGATCATTGTATTACCTTGATTTACTTGAGATTCTATAGCGAACACAATCATTCAGATTTTTGTCTGCTCTCAAATTCGCAAACCACAGGGTTATTGACACTACAAAAGGTCGAAAATGCAATCACTGAAGGAAGATTCGTGTTTGCTGTTCTCATCGACTGTTTTCCCTCATAACGGTTTTTGTTTCTATCAGCAATAATTTGTAGCTCGAATAAAGGACAAGAGTTCAATCCCCTGGGGTGTTGCTATTCATCCTTTAAATCCACGAGTTGACTTTCAAGTCTAGTTAGGATTTCTGTTTCATGTCTAGAAAACGAATATTTCACAACAAGACTTACCTCGGTGTCAGAAATGCTTCGGTTATTTGAACATGTATTGTATGTTCGACTCAAAATCGTGGAGGTGTCCTCTCTGCCAACATAGAAACTCGTATGATAGGAATTCATTAGATGGTCGGTATTTGTCCAGTATTGAAAGGAGTCGATGTCCTGAATGTGTGTATCCAAATATCATTCTTGAAAGTGATCTTGTCAGCACAGAGTATTCCTGTAACAACTTCTTTATCTCTAGCAAAGAGTATCCATATGATTCCAAAGCAAGGGAAATTCTAGTCCTGGTGATCGATTGCACTTCTTGCAATGAATTTCTACAATTCATCAAGAGTACATTGAATGCACTCATCTCGTCATATCGCGGAGAAGCTGATATTTGTATCTTGCTTTTATATTGTTCTGATTTAGTGATATTCACCTCTGGTGATCGTCTTGGCATTTACAACATCAAACACTCTCTTGTGAAGATTCTGGTTATTCTATTTCAATTCAATCATTTCTAGTATACTCGATTAGTTTCATCTGAAGAAGAAGAAACTTCTGAGAGGATCCCCTTGATTTCAGTCATGAGTTTTGATGAAAGTTCTGCGAATCTAGCAACGTATCGATCGAACGCTCTTGGTGCAATATCTTCCATTCAACGACTTCGAGGAGAATTGTGGCATTTGATGGATTTGTTTCATTCTAGTTGTTTTGCTGAAACCATGCGAATGGTAACAGAGTATCTCCATAATCTCTACAAGCAAGGTCGAATTATCGGGGGAAGACTGATTTGCTCCATTTTCCGGAATTCAGAAGATAGTCGAATAAATCCCTATGGCGATAATGGTACATATTCTAGAAGTGACTCATATAGTATACCCACCATCTAACGAGCAAGATGCATCCAATAGACTTCGTGCTACCAATTCGGTTTACTATCAAATTGTATGCATCTCGAAGTATTGTTGATTGAGTAGATGCAAAAACTCCAACAAATTGGATTGTCATGTGATATTCTCAACAATATTACTGACAATTCACAGTTTGGAGTTACACAGAATCGCATCGATCCAGTTCTTCTGCAGCAACTTTGTGCATCCACCAATGGAAATTTCATTTGTGTGGATATTTTGAATTCGGAGAGTGTGAAGAAGGCAACGCAACATGTTCTGTCATTTCTGCAAGGAGAGTATGGATTTGATGTAAGACAAGCAAATTACATTTATTGTTGTAGTGCGTATTTCGGATTCGATCGAGTGGAGGAGTGGTTATTACGAACATTGGTGACTCCTTATCCAATGCAGATAACAATCATGATATTGGTATTCGAGGATTACAATTCTCGAGTAATAGCAGTCAAGTGAATCGAATATCATTCATTCATTCTAATACAGTCATTCCATTTGATTTCCAATACAATAGTCCAAAAGGTAGAAATTGGCTCTATTTTTGGATTTAGGTTCGACCATTACTATTGATGATTTCCCTCTTATCCAACTCGTTGTTGAATATACAACAATGAAAACAGTACAGCTGATAGTTCTATGTAAAATAAAGGTTGAAAAGGATTCGAAACTCGTCTCTTTCCCAATTCGTCGGATGCGAATGTATCTTTGTTTTCGAATCATTATCGATAGTTCTTCAGTAGAGTACAAGGTATCTACGAGTATTATGGATATTTATTCAAATTCCAATCCTTCTGTGATTATTTACATGCTTCTACACAAAGTATGAATCCCCGCGGTTTTGATCAATAGACACTTCATTCTCTAACATCTCGAGGATTTGAAGAGAGCCGACTATTACTTCGAGAATGGTTATTAGCCTTCTTTACTCGTTATATGATGTATATTCGGAAGTGAGAGTAATGATACATGATGATCCATAGACAGAAACAAGCAATCGATTATACATTCAAAACTATTCCTAAATTGAAGATTGTTCCGAAATATGTACTATTTTTGGAATTCCCAATATATAGATCTATAGTAGCATTTTGGGTCCATTTTTGAATGTTCCCTTACCAGAGTCGTTTGCAAGTGTATTACAAGAAGTGAATACTGTCTTGTATTTATTTGTGTTCCTTTGTTAATGTAGTCATCTATCACCACTTCTTCTCTCACGGTATCTCTATCCACAACTATCAGCTTATAAAGACGAGAATTCATTGGATATTCCTCGATTGAATTTATCATTACGTTCTCTGATAGCTGTGTGAGTAATGATTCAGAGCTATGATGATTAGTGATCGTCCATTCTACCTGTATGTGAGTTATGATCGAATTGTCGCATATTCCAATTCAGATATGATTATGAATGATCCCAACAGTAGGAATAGGAATGAAGTGAGAATCACTAGGTTTAATTGAAAAGACACTTCAACGATTGTGTGATGAATCAAAGAATTGTTTTCCTATTTGTGTGGAGTTCTGGACAAGTGAGCGAGATGGAGAATTGTTTCGGAAGTTGATGATTGACGATAATTCTGATCCATCGAAATGTTTTGCGACATTGGAATCATCAATTATTGATGTGGTTATGCAAACCTTAATGAATCGAAAATGAGTGATTGTTTGTTTGAAAGAAACAAGAGACTATTTGAACATATATTGCATGAGAGCTGAGAGAAGAAGAATGGCTGATGTTGAATACAGAACCAATTTCTTTTCATCTCTCGTCCATTCACTCACCTTCTTCAGATCACGTTCTTTTGGTTTGATTGATTGAATCTCTTGTTTCAACTTACAGACATCACATATTTTATTCTTCAATTGCTTACACTTTTTGCATTCACTTTGAGGTTCTTCTCCATGAACAAACTGCGTTAAATCCTTTACAACACTTCGGACTGATTCTGCATTTTGTTCCTTTTCCTTCAAACAACGTTTTAATGATGCATTCGAGTCTTGTATCTTTTTCAACTGTTCTTCCAGTGTTGATCTGAATTCTGCTTCATTCTTCAATCGTTCTTCCAGTGTTGATCTGGATTCTGCTTCATTCTTCAATCGTTCTTCCCATTCAATCTTCAGTCCAGTTTCCCTCTTCAACTGTTGCTCCAATTGTTCTCTCACTTGAGACTCATGTCCCAGCTGATTCTCCAGCTCAGATTTTGACCCTGTTTCCCTTTTCAATTTCTCTTCTAACAGAGAATTAGACTCCATAACACTTTGCAATCTCTCCTCTACATCTAATCTTGACTTCAATTCTGCTTGTAGTTGTTCCACTTCTGTCTGCTTACAACCAAGCTCTTCCTCTAGCCGTTGTACCTGAGACGAAAGCTGTTGATTCAACCGAACGGAATCCTCCATATGAAGTGCCATTAACTCTGCTTCACATTGATGCAAGCGACGAGATAGGGTGGATACCATGGAGGAGTATGCATCCAAAAGAGAATCACGATCAGCTGAGGTATTGAGAAGAGCATGAAGATCACCAATTTCCTTCTCCAATTCAGAAATATGGTGAATTTGTGACTCACAAGTATTTGTGAGATTAGATACTGTATTTTGATAAGACTCAATTGTTTGAAGGAAGGCCTGCTGATATGTCAGGCAGA
>JABLTK010129214.1_pt1 | contig 16267 bp, 21 predicted proteins | sample 7160131 | NCBI WGS metagenome assembly JABLTK01 (sample SAMN14651221, study PRJNA627086) | human gut metagenome | isolation source: feces | host: Homo sapiens
CTCCACTAATTCGGAACAATCGATATACAGACTCAGCATCACTCCTCAAAGAGTTTAAGAGTAGTTAGTTTCAGATTGTTTGTTATAAGAAACAGGCTCTTCCCCTCCAATCTGATTTGTTCTGATTAAGAACCCATTAGACATCAGGATCAGAATTCAAATCATCTTTCATAATATTCCAATTTACCTTACGTCGATGTCCAGGGATACTTCGGTTGTTTCTTCCAAACCGATCTGGTTCTATTCGCTCCTCTTCAGGACCATTAGGGAATGGCCGATTTCCATTCGTCATTGGAGGATGTCCAAACTCAGAATGAAAGGCTTGATGTTGATAGTTTGAATTAGACACGGAATTCCGATATTCTCTTCCATACTTCAAGTACTCCTCCTTCGGATATCGATTGGAATAGTTCAAATCGTCTCTGGATCTGTTTACAGAATTCGAAGCTTCTCTACTAATGTTATCTGTAGAGAACATTCGTGATGTATGAGACATCGGTAAAGGTTCTTTCACCTCTTGCGCTGGAATAAAATATGAAGAATCAACACTTTCAGGATAAGTATGAAGAAACTTACAATTCTTCCTCTGACACTGACCACGAAGAAAATCACGACAAATTTGTGTATTATGCTATAAATCACTTTTTTTAAAATGTTAATACTTGATGTAATGTATCATTGTAGGTAGGAACTAGGATTGATAATTACATCGAGTCTTACCATCATATACATGCATAAAACGACAATTCTCTCCTCTTTTACACTGTCCATTCCGGAAATCACGACAAGCATAAGGAAGTTTTCGATTCAAATGTTCAGTTGGTAGAGGAGTTACATGAGATCGCTCTGGTATAGGGTCAAGACACGGTGAATGTGAAATCTGGACAGGTGGTTTCTCCATTTCTTCTCTTGCTGGTAACATCAAATGATCATCTGCAAATTACTACAAATACTCAAAAGAACCATGAAAGGAAACAGAATCTACTGAGCGAAGATTTAAAGAAGAAAGAGGATGTAATGAATAGGAACGTGGAAGATAAAGATCAGAATGGATTGGCTCGCCGTTGGTTACTGGACTAGAGTACATGCGAAGATGGTGGTTAGAAGGATCAACAGAATATGGTACTTGAGGTGGATAATAGACATTGACTGAATCCATCTCTGAATACAGAGGTGGTTCACTTGATAGTGGTTCTTGAACCTGAAAATGCCTGGGATATGAAATCGACATTCCATCATTGTAATTGGCTACCTCTGAAGGCTGAACTAGCGAAACCGCTTTTCGATGACCATTTCTACCATTTTCGTATTCAAAATCATGCTGTAAAGCACTTGTGTTCGAAACAGAATAACGGTTCAGTAGATCATAAGGATTACTATGAACAACTTCCGTAAGATCCAAGCGATAATCTTCAAAACCATCAGCATTCTCTTTAGAGGATGCATCTCGTTCAAACATCATAGAATGATGAAGGCTACGCTGTCGTGAAGAATGGATTCCTGAATTTGCATCAAAGTCACTCGTATTATACAAGTCCAAACGATCTCCCGTTGAGCTCTCTAGTTTTGTACGTGTATAGGGCTTCACGTCTCGCACTTCATCTAAGAATTATTCATTCTTACCAATATGCCCAACACTCTGACGCAGTTTGTCTGTGATATGCTTGCGACATAATTATGCCAAGAAACAAAGAGACTGAAAGAGAACTATCAGTAAGTTAAGTTCAAAAAGACTACTATAGAAAGATGGCACGCAACAGACAAATGGATTCTAATTACTTGAATGAATAAAGCAACTCTCCCGCGGGAAAGACTTTGAAAAGAAACAAACAGTTGTATCAAATAAATATGTAGATCGATATCAGGAACAAAGAACTACAGGCCTAACAATGAATCCAATTGATTCTGCAATTCGACATCAACAGCAGTCTTTGAACCTTTCGAATCAAATTTTGTGGATTTGGAATGAGAAAATGTTTTCTCTTGATTTAACGATGACATTATGGGATCAGAAGTTTCATTATCGGATGTATGTGTTGAAGTGAATAGAGAAGAGATGTTGTCGTCATAGAACTCGCTGGCGAACAAATCGGCAGTTGGGATCTGCTGGAGACTGGTAGCAAGACTTTCAATATTCTATTCTTCATGTAAATCCTCCGAAGATACGGGAAATAAAACACTTTGTTGTCGATCTTTCATGTCGATTTGCTTTGCATAGTCTGAAAATTCGCATTCTCGAATGTATAATTTGGGAAGAGTAAGTATATCACAAGAAGGAGCTTCTTGTACCTCATCATCTGTTGAATCCTCTTCATACTGCTTGTTTACTTCTTCTATTTTTTCATCTTCTTTGATAGAAGAAGTATTCTTCTCTTGATATCGTTTAGCATGCGCTTCACGTATTTCCCTACGAGAATTCTCAGAAAGAGTTCCCCGATGCTTCGATCGATAGATTAATCTCGATCTTCCCATAGTGTTAAGAATGGAATGAACATAGTCTATTCTTCGGGAATAGGATTTGGATTTTAAACAATGCCATTTCGTGCACCTAAATGGTTGGATGGGTCTACGTTGGGTTTAGTGTGCTATGCTCATGTTCGTCTAGAATTAATATCTGGATCATGTGTGGAATTCTTGTAGGTGGTGGAACACTATACGAATGGAAGACAGGTCGGTTTAGAGGGAAGCAACACGATCGTTGGAGTGTATATATGGCAATTGTGTATGTTGATGATATAGGATGTTACCAATGCTTCGAATAATGTAACGGAAGAGGATGACGACGATGATGATGAATAAATTGCGAAATCACTTTCTTTTTCTTATTTGTTTGTGAGAATATGTTTACTTTGATTTCTGGATCCATTGAATCCAATTCCTACTTTACCCAAGTATTTCGCTCAATCACGGTAGGATATGCCAAGGGACTTACTGCATCGGCTTAATATCATCTAGAAGCGAGTTAGAACAGATAAGGAACAATCACGGGAATAATACTATTCCATTGGAGCGCCATTCTAAGGATTATGAATGTGTCACATACAAATATTCCGACTCCATACTCTCAGCAGTTTCGTGAGTATCTTGGAAATCGAATCCACTATCGTTCTCTTTTGTGGATCTTCTTTTTTATCAATCTTCTGAACTACGTGGAGAGATCTATCATTCCTGGAAGTGTTGTGGAGATTGAAGAGTTTGTTGGAAGAGTAATTGGGCATGACCCAGCAACTTTCGTAGGCATGCTTCAAAGTGCATTTATTCTTGGTTTCTCTGTTGCGTGTGTTGTTTTTGGTTTTTTTGTTTCCCTTCAATCTCCATTCTCTGTTATTTGTATTGGATTGGGAGTTTGGACTGCAGCAACAGTTATGAGTGGGTGTGCATGGAATTATGCATCCATGTTTATTGCCCGGTTATTTAGTGGAGTTGGAGAAGCTGCATTTCAGATTGTTGTTCCTGCATTTATTGATGATTATTCTCCAAAGGATTTAGTGGGCTCTTCCATGTCGATTCTCTATATGGCCATTCCAGTAGGTACAGCAATTGGATACACTCTTTCTGGGTATATTGCTGAGCACTATTCCTGGAGAATCATGTATATGATCACTGCTCCCTTAATGGTCCCTTTCTTGATCATTCTTCTGTTTTATCCAATCGAATCAGTCTCCGAAGATCATGATCCAAGCACTCCTCTGTGTGTTGAGAACGAAGATGCGGAGAAACAAGAAGTGACTCCGACCGAGAAGGAGAAGGAGTGTTTGGATGCAGAAGATGGATCTAAGGGAGAAGAAAAACTGGAGGCGAGATCATGGGTCGTATTGAAGGGTATTGGAACTATGCTTATTACGCCTACTTTCCTTCTTGCAGTGATTGGAGAAGCTGGATGTGTGTTTATTTCCTCTGGGTTCACTTCTTTTGGAAATGTTTTTTTGATGAATCTCAATTTGTTCTCTACCGAGTCCTTGAGTGCTCTTGTTGTGGGATGCACTGGGTGTCTTGCTGGGGTGATTGGTAATGGCGTGATCATGGACTTATCTCTAGGTGCTTCATTAGGAGGTTACACATTGGATTGGCAACTGCGGTTACGAGATTCCTTTAGCAATCTGTACAATTATTACACGCATCTTTTTTTGTGACTATTTTTATCTTACCATAACCAGTAGATTTTCAGTAATTGCAGTAATATTCTGTTGTTTGGATGCTTTTTGCTTGCGGAATCGTTATCTGTTTATTATTTGCTTCTTCCTTGGATGTGTTGCGATCTTTGCTGCTAATCCTTCTTGGACTCTGGTAATTCTGAAGACATCACCTCCTGATGTACGTTCATTAGCTGTTGGAATTGCCACAATTATGTACCATTTTCTTGGAGATGTTCCTTCGCCCATAATCATAGGCAAGATGATTGATGTATGGGTTGGAAGAGCGGGAGATGATCCAGTGAAGAGATATCAGGCTTATTACCATGTTCTTCAATTAGTCCTGTTCATGTCGATTATTGTGGTAGGAAATGAGAAGAGATCTGAATTGAAGGTTCTGACATGGGGTCTTGGGTATTTGTTGACGTATATTATGGAGTTTAAGAAGGAGAAAGAATCGATTCCTCCAGTAGCTAATGAAAGACAAAGTGTATTAGAAGATAATAATGTAATTGTTACTGTGAGTCAGAAAACAATTGATTCTTTGTCTGATTCACTGGTCATTGTTCACAGTGATGAGGAGACTATCTCCCAAAGTCCTATTCAACCAGTATCTAGTAACAATATAGTTGTCTAGAATTTGTTTTTGTTGCAAACACTTCATTCATTCCAATCATCATCATCTCGACTCCGTTTCTTTCCTGTCAACTTCCTGGACTGATGACTCTTAGAGCACGACGATTGCTCATCACTCTCTTCATGAATATCATCCGTTTCATCAAGATCTGTATGACTATTTGTATCACTTCGACTAGCTTTCTATTCATCACTCCTTCCTTCATTCTCTACAGATTGATAACTCTGTACTGATAGAAAATCACGGGAATATTTGGTTAATTCATCAGGATCCACAAAAGGATCTCCAGTAAGTTGTATTTCTTGTGCATTTCCCATATACCAAAGGGCCATATGACGATTCACACAATCAATACGGAAAATGGATTGACGATAATCCTGGAGAATTTGTAACACTTGATTCCGATATCCATTGAGAGCGATAACTTCTTTTCGTTGAACAAAGAGAGCATAGCAAGCCTACGTAATACGATGAACCAACTCCTACAATAAGTTCATTACAAAGAGGTTCAGTGAAAGCAGTATGAAGATGTTTCAAGCAAGAGAGTAGAACTTTGTCCACAGTGTACAAAACATACCCTCCAGCTCCAACCAACTGATGACATTCCTCTTCAAACATCGGATTATCGATTTCACCTCGAACTAGCATAATTACTGACCCTAAGATTTGTTGAAGTCGTTCTGTAGCAGAAAGATTCACATCAGGATAATTCATATGAGCTTCTCTCACAACTATGAAGTCAGTCATTCATTCAATTCTTACTAGTATTAGAAATACCCAGTTCCTTTCTATCACTACTATGAAGACAGAGTTGACTGACTTGGGACACTCGAGAATATAAAATCTATACATCAAATCTGCTAGATAACGATACTTCATAATAACGGAAAAAGGCATATATAATGGTATTCCCAAATACAGTATTATATTCATTTGTTTGATCATCATTTGGAGTTTCAATACAAGATATGTGTGGATCGATATGATCATGAGATTGAGTGAAGAGAGAGTTTTCCTGCATATCACAATACTGATAAACAACCTACCTTCTCACATTGATCAATTATATCTTCAGATAACTGAAACATTGAACAAACCAAGTATTTTAGGAATACCCGAAATCGTTTCAAATCTGTATATGCAAGGGATCTCTTCGCACTAGCTAGTAGAATCCTCAATACAAATCGATGAATGTTTTCATCAGGCAAATGAAAACGCATTTGAGGAGACCGCTTATCATATCCTTCCAGTTTGGCTTGAGAGTAGAGAGAAGGAACTAATTGAGATAGACTATCAAGTGTCTGTGACTATTCAATAAGATAAGGAATGAGAATGATACACGAATACTATCAACAAATGCTTTCAAGTTAATATTTCGTTTATCCTGAGTCTTGAATGTATAACTGTATGTATCAAGAGACTTAACATAATTTGACTTTTGTAATTCTCTCCATTTCTATGAATCAACCCATAATCAAAATCACTGACTGTTTCTAATAGACTTTTTTCTCGAATCCAAATATCTTCCTTTTCTTCCATTCGCTGAATAAGTCGAGGGATTGTTGTCTTTGGAGCTTCTACTAACATCTTCACGTTACTCACATATCACAATGCACTTACTCGAACAACTACCTGATCCAGTCCTCTCTCTGTATACAATCTTCGTATTGTTCTCCAATCCATTTGAGACAATGCATCCATCTTCAAACGAACTGGTTCTGTTTGACACTGATTCAACTCATTGAGAAGAATCTTCAATGAACCCATACAGTGTCGATTCGTCTCAATTAGGATGTCTGTTTCATATCGATCATCTTCAACTCGATATAGGGCTTCTGCATAAGTATTACGATGATAATCCTATCAGTTATGATTCTTCCAATCATTTACTCCTGACGTGAAATCTTCAGATCCTATTGGACATGAGATCCAATTGTCATTCAGAATCCGTCCCTCGAGATACGTTCGTTGGGATCCTCCACGATGAAGGTAATCAGAAGGTAGAAGATGATATGAAGGAGTACATCGGGGAAGTTTCTTCACTTGTTCAGGGAGTAAAGCAGCTGGTTCGGTAGTAATCTAGAATAAATAAATACATCCGTACATACAAATTCTTGCTGGATTCCATGATGTGTCAAAAAACCATCAATAGTTTGTAGAATCTGTGTTTGCTTAGGATACAACATTTGGAGAAGAGAAATGAACTCTGCTAGTGAGATGATTTCCTTTAGGTTATCATGGATTGGAAATATATACCTTGTTGAAGAGTAGACAGATCTTGACAAAATAATGATACTTTCTGGGACCTCCAAGCATCCGTAACGATTCGAGAGAGTGGATGTCAGATGGCTGTAGTTGGATACGATTATCAACACAAGGCCTCTTCGAAGGCTGCTTTGGGAGAATTCCATCTCTTTGAGAGGCTAGAGGAACACCTTGCAATACTGGAACAGAAGAGTACGATTGAGCAGAATAAATAGGCTGATAGACAAGAGGTGGAGCAGTGGACGAAACTAATGAAGGCAAGACAGGATAATAAGTAGACTGCAATTGTAAAGGCGTTGAAGAAATATTAGTCGACATACCATTCGCAGGAGATGACTGAATCAGACTTACCGCATTTGAACGGCTTTCAGGTGGAAGGAAGCAAATGAAGTCCTTAATGAGATCTTCTTGATCCTGAAACAATTGTTTCACTTCTTGAACAACATAATCAAGGGAGTTAATTCCAGACAAATAGTTTTTTAGGAGAGACATAAACTTCTGGTATGTATCGACACCACGATCTGCAAAACGTTCACGAATACGATTTACAAATTCCTTTGCATGTCTAATTAAATTACCATTCTTAATAAAACCTACTGAGCGTCAACTTCACCAGAAGGAATAAGGAACTCTGTCTTTTTGGTTGCAACGTCTTCTCCAGGAAGAAACTTACGAAATTCGCTAACGAGATTCTGATTATCTTTTAGCATCTTATACACTTGTGTGACCATACTTTCATATCCAATTCTAGAGCCATTACATAGTAAATAATATGGTAGTACTCTCCTTTATCATATCCGATGATCACTTTTAAGAAGAGAAGAAAAGTCTCTGATTCACCTCCACATTGTTTTTTCAACTATTTCTCATTTCGGATTAGCTGTCAAACTACCTGCTGGATAAACATCCATCCTGGATTCGTTTCTTCATCCGTCGGTGGTTTATTCGGTTTGTCCAGATCCATATTACTGGAAAGGACTTATATTTGGTATTTGTTTGACTGCAACAATAATCGTCCCGAAAACCGCCAATGGAAGAATAGCCAAGAAGAATGGATTTTGTTAATGCTTGCAGAGACCGTTGTACAGTAATATGAACGGTCGTTAAAAACGAGTTTAGAAGAAATATACAACAAACAGGAAAACAAAGAATACTCAACTTACATTATACTGCAACAAGAGTTCATCTTTTTTGCCTGCTTATAGAACATCTTGGATTCTGCTAGTTAAGGTTCTTCCAAAGAAGTAACATCAAGGATATGATCAGAAAGGTCATTCGACTTTCCTACAAGATCATCCAACTTTGTACCACGTTCCAATACACTATCAATTGTACGATTCTAGTTCAGACACTTCAAACACACCCTACAAGAACTTCTTTTGTTTCGTCAATCTGTGTATTGATTTGTGTGATCTTATCACACTTTGCAGGATCCTGATAATCTTGAAGTGTCTTTGAAAGTGTTGTAATTGGGAACTGATTATCTTCCTTTGCGTTCTTCCAACGGGCACTACCATCTACACGACGACAATCACCTACATATACTTTGTGTCGAATTCTTCCAACAATTTTGATTCAAGATTAAACGCAACACGAGCGGGATATTCCTTGTCTGTGACAACTACGGCTCCGAGACCATCTTGACGAAGATAACAATGACACATATAATCTATGAATCACCCTACAGAAACTTCTCATACCCTCATGAGAAACGCTCTGTCTCTCCGAAGGATTGGTTCGCTGAATAAGTGTTCGCGAGATGAAGGTCAACATTTGCTTCACTCTATATTCGCAAGCCGTTATCGGATCCTACGTCGTCTTTTGGAAGTAACTAAACTGCGACAGTTCACATTCTTGACACAGTACAATAGGTTCAGGTGTATCTCGTTTCCATTTCAGGATAGCAATGCTCAAAACTTTCATTATGCGTGTACTACAAGGAAAACAAAAGAAATGAGACACAATAGCTGGAATACTTTGAATCCCGTGATTCCAGCTTGGCAAAATGATTCGCCTTTTATGTCATCCTATTTACACTATTTCTCAACAAACAGACCAAATGAACTGTTCTTCACCCTCAAATCCTGTCGGCTGACCCCCAGTGGTAATGCAACACACCTTGTAGATTTCTCCCATCTCTTCCTTCTTTACAAGTCGCTCTGCACTCTTGATAATATCGTCGACTTTGTTGTCATCTTCTACCGTCTCTGCCATCTGTCGTACTCGTTCTTCAATGCCCAATCCACACAGAAAATACCCCTAGAGTCTCACTCCATTTCCTTTCTCTCACCTGAGGAATCGGTCCATGGTAATGAACCAAATCTGACTTACTATTCTCCACTACCTTCCCTAGACTCCGGAAGTCGACATCCGCGGTAATATCGATCTTTCCAGGCTCTTGAAGATAAGGGACAAACTGATGGTTTTTGATTCCACGCAAACTATTCTTGGCAGCATAATTATTACCATAATCAATAAATAATGCACTTCCTAATTCTCATTCTAATAATTCATTCTCACCTTTTGTCTCTTCAAGCCACATGATGATGTCTTGAATCAACATACTTGCTTCAGGACATACTTCAATCGTATCTCCTTCTTTCGCATCATACACATTAAGACTCCTTGCAGGCGGTTTGGTCTGAGAGGAGTAACCCTTCTGTTGCATGGCAAAATCGATGTCCTCTGTAACATGAATCGGCTTCTCTTTCTTTGATGACAAAGGCATTCCATCAGGACCTAGAATACCTGATTTTGCAACCTCTTTCTCCAACATCTGTTTTCTCTTCCGAATATGTTCCAAAAATGCTATTCATTACAGTTCTAGAAGATACATACCACTCTCTGCTTGATTGGTTGCTGGTTCCACTTGCTCTCCCTCAAACAACCCTCCTAACATGGCTGTGGTAGCAAGGTTGTTGTGAGGACAGAGTATCTCCTTGAATTCTGGCTCTCCAGGAGTAACCTGGTTCACGGATTCCACTGCCTCCTCAGGACCCTTGACTAGCGGAGCTGACGCATGATCCGAGTCTTTCTGGGAGGCTGGAGAAGCATCGTCCTCAATCCAATCCACATGCCCCTTCAAATCAATCAGGATCTCTCTCCAGCCCTTCTTCGTGTATTGAAACTTCTGAATGGGAAGTGCATCGAGAAATTCGTGACCAATAATCAAGGTTGGATAGGTGTGTGGAACTGAAGCAATTGTATTGTGCCAGAAGACATCATTGTTGGAAGGATCACGCAGTTTCATATGTTCCTTTCCAGTAACCACATCAATCTGTTCCTCTTTCTCTAAAGGTCTACGGGAGAGAACCATCCAATTCCATACTTGCAGTCAAGACTATACTTTTGCTTCTTTCTCATTCCTGGACTCATTTCAACTAGATGAATGTCTAAACCATTGAAGAAACCCGGAAAATGTCGGGCTGCTCGCAACAGATCATGCATCAAGGTACCTCTTCCAGGACCTAATTCAACTAACTCCATCTTCTTAGGTTTTCCGAATTGCTCCCACTGGGTCACACACCAGATTCCCAGAAGTTCTCCAAACACTTGATTAATCTCGGGAGAGGTAATAAAGTGAGATTGTTCCTTACCGATCACATCACAGTTGTGATAGAAACCAAGAGTAGGATGTGTAAGAGCCAATTTCATATACTCTGCAATTGTTAATGGTCCTTTTGATATAATAAGGGTTTTTAGATGCTCTGCAAGCGTTTTCGGGTCTGATGCACTTCGCTCTGTTTATTATCCATCATTATGCATCAAATTACTTGTGAATCCATCTGGATTTACTGCTGAGTAAAACCGTATTGATGTTCTCAAAAGTACTGTCTTCGACCTGATTCCATGACTCTATTCAAATTAATGTCCACCTCTAGGATCTACAGCGAATGACAGCATTTAAACAACAAACACTACAATCGAATGATCAACAAGATTCTCAGATCTATTTCTCTTTTATCAATGCTGTGATTTTACTATATAATTGGAGCATAATATAGAAGAAAGGACCATTCATCGTTCCCTTCTTTCAGTATACCTATTCGAAACAGCTCAGCTATTCACATTTAGATGTTGCAATCACTTCAACAGATAAGGAACACTAAGACTATCTCGTACAGAAACAAACAGAAGTAGAAGGTGAACACTGAAAAACACTTTCCACAGTAAATGACCTGCTCATGATTCATCATCCCCAGTACCTTTCTTACGATACTTCTTTTCAATGATTGTAATCTGTTGATAACAGCAGAATGAAATTACCTACCACTTCTTCTGCATGTTTTGCCCAATACTTTATGTTGGGGACATTGTAGTTTTGATCAATATAAACCCCTGCTAAAAATGAAACAGTGCCAACAAGGAAGTAGTAGTTAGGCATCAGGAAACAAGCTAATAACAAAATCGAAAGCAAGAGTTTCACTCCAGTGAAACGTCCAGATTAGAATGTGAACAGAGGGGATCCCAACTGTCTTATAGTACCCTATTCTTGTTGAATCCTTTAGATTATACTGAAGAAACAAGCAAAATAGGTTACACATTCAATCGAATCAGATAAATCGAATAAACATCCCGACCTTCCTCCTTCATATCATAGGCAGTCACAGTACATGGAAATCCAGCTGCTACCATGATCCCACGAATGATGCCTCCAACAAACGAACAGCAACTAAACTCACCCAACTCCTACATTTCAACATCAGAGCAAATCCAAACCTTTGGAACCGATATGTACTTGCTGCAGAGAGGATGGTTATCTGTAAGCATATACTCATTGGGATTATCGGCCCCCCTTTCTAAGGCGTCGACATTTCTGCCAAAGAGATACTTCCAGCAAGAAGAACTAATGAACTGTAACACTTCCATTAACTTTGTTGGCCGTTTTCCAGGTTTCAACTTGGAATACAGAATCTCCAAAATCTTAAACCCAATATCAAATCCACATTGATCAATTCTAGATTTGTAATCCTTCCTTGGAAATGCTCACTTTTGTTCCAAATCTGTACTGCTGGAGACTCTTCGTTTTTGATAACTGATGAACTCGGAAAACAGAAAAGAAAACGAGCTCTCACTGACCTATACGTTAGGCTTCAATCAATCATCACTTTCCTACTTGAGGATACTGACTTTCAATAGGAATTGATAGCTTTGATCGTGCTCCTGTATTAGAGTAGTGGAACTGCATGTTTATGAGTGTGGCGCAAAACGAGGCAGTAATGAAACGCCTGCTTCGTCGCAAAACCCCGCCAAAACGAGGATAGGTGCCACATTCTATCTTTTGAATGCATATCAAGAAGGTCATTATTCAGGGTTTTGGGAGCTATGCGCGAGCAGAAAACCCTGATTTGTTTCAACCTGGAGTCAACGCCATTTGTCTGGAAGTTATTTTTACGTAATTTATAGTGGGCGTGAATGGGTCAGGAAAGTCGAACTTCTTTAAGGGTATTGAAGTGTTGATAAGGTCAATTGTAGCAATTCAATTTGTTTTGAGTCCAAAATATATGAAGATTGATGAAGAACGAATGAAGGAACTGTTTCACGTACTATTGATAGTTTTACAGTCATTTCCAGAAAGGACGCAATGACGCTGTGACAACAGCGCGAGTAGATATAGTATTTGATAATTCAGACGAACGATTTCCTGTTGCATTGAGTCATTGTCGTTAGTGTTAGAATGAGCCTGATGAAGTCACCATTCGTCGAACAATTAGTGGTACAACGGATTCTTTTTATGTGAATAACCGAATGTATGCAAAAGTGAGACTATTCAAGAAGACTTAATCCTAGAATGAGTTGGAAAGTCTTCTTGAAACTGCTGGATTTTCCCGTGATAATCCTTATTATATGGTAGAACAAGGAAGTGTGAAGCAATTATGTGAATTGTCTGATGAAGGTCGATTGCGTCTCCTGAAGGAAGTAGCTGGAACTCGTGTTTATGAAGAGCGTCGCCGCGAATCTGAAAATCTTCTAGAAGATACCAAGTTGAAGGTATCTCAGATTCGAGATATGATTGAAGAGATGAATCGATCTCTAAAAGTAGGAATTGGAATGAATGTCTAGCATAGGAGCTCGAAACAGAGAAAGAAACATTAGAAGAGTATGAACAGTATGATCGAGAGAGAAGAATTTGTGTTTATTTCCTTGCTTCTGCAGATATTCGAGAGAAGGAGGATGAAGTAGAGGTTTGATTGGAAGGTAATGTGTAGATCAATCGATGCAATGTGAATCGTAAGACATTTGCTGATAAACTTGCTGACTTGCACACACAATATGACCAAGCCCGAGATGCTGTCCAGCAGGCTGAAGATGTGTTGGCGAATCTGACAAATGAGGCTTCTTCGATTCAAGTCACATCCTCACAGCTGGAAGTGGACCGACGAACCTTGTTGCGCGAAGTAACTTCATTGGAACTGGATCTAACAGAACTCCGAGGAGTTATTGATCAGCAACGTGCTCGTCAGGAACAGAGTGCTGAGTCGCGTGAACGAGTTATGAAGGAAATGAATGGATGTCAACACCAGCTCCAAACCATTGTCCCTCAGTTGCACCAGGCTGAAGAAGAGGCATCTCAAGCAGAATCAGTGCTAGTGGCAAAGCAAACTCAGTTAGAGACACAACGAAATCGTCGACGATGGCAGACAACTGGATCTCCTGAGGAATTGGCAGCAATACGAGCTAAGGAGTTAAGTCCGTTACAAGCTGATGCTTCAGCCAAAGAGAGAATTGTCATCAGTACACAGAAGCAGTTGGAGACAACGAAAAGAGATGCGGAGTCTCTGGAACAGGCTCTTCAGAGCAAGACACAGAAAAAGGAAGAATTGAATATGCGTCAGAGTACGCTTCGTGTGCAAATGAATGAGATTCGTGCTTCTCTAGAAGGCGTAGTAACCGAGCGAAAACAATTGTGGCGTCAGAATGAAGAGTTGATATCGGGTGTCGAGAGAGAAGAAATGGTTCTGGAGAAGGATCTTTCAGATCTGTATCGTTTGGTTGGAAATCAGTTTGTGTGTGATGTCTAGATGCCTGGAGACTTGCGAACAGGACTCGAGTTGCTGCCTTCGATTCCTGGCGTGGATTTGACTGCAGTACTGGGACCTGTAGCGGGGCTATTTCAACCAAAGCAAGAACGATTTGTAACAGCACTTGAGAATACTGCTGGAGGTCGCCTCTTTCAAGTGGTTGTAAGAGATGATGAAGTTGCTTCTCAAATCTTACAGTATTGTCGAGCCGAACGAGGAGGCCGACTAACGTTACTTCCATTGGAGCAGATGCGACGAGTAATCACAGAACCTCAGTATCCAAAGGATTCTCGATGCTTCCCATTAGTTCAGTGTATTGAGTTTGATGAATCGGTTCGACCTATCATGATCAGCGTTTTTGGGAATACACTGTTGTGTGAGGATCTTCAGACAGCTACAGAGGTTGCACGAGAGTTTAATATGAATTGCGTTACTCTTGCTGGAGAGAAGGTGGGGAAACGAGGTGCTATGAGAGGAGGTTATGTTGACTCTCACTCAAGTCGGTTGCGATTGTGGAGGAGTGTTCAGAAGAAGCGAGATCTAGTAAGAATGAATCAAAGAAGTGATTTTCAGATCAACCAAAAGAAGAACGAGCAAGATGATATTAGGAAGAAGTTGGAGATGATTCACAAAGTTGTGATATGTGAGTTTGATAAGACATAGCAAGAATTGGACTTATTGGCAAGAGAAACCCAGATCACATCAGGAGTACGGTTAGTATCCTCTTCATTAACAACCCTTTTAGCTGAGGAACGAGAGAGTTTGGATCAGTTGCAGCATCTCACAGAACGACGTGATCAACTGGCATCATCATTGACCTCTGCTCAAACTGCATTGCGCACTGCTCAAGGTCGTGTCGAACAGCTTCAGAGAGAGATGATGGAACCAGGTGAGATAATGAGTGATACTGAGTTAGCTGCTCTTGAAGAGGAAGTTGCTTCGTTGGAACGCATGCAGCAACAAGCTACTCAACATCTAGAGAGTCTTCGATTGGATCGTGTTCGTTTGGAGACCCGTATCACCATGCTACGAAAACAAGCTGTGAGTCTTATGACTGTGATTGAGACATAGCTTGATATTGAACAAGCGCGTGCCCAACCTGATTCACATTCATCTAGTGGAGATGTGTTGAATGTGAATGACTCTGTGGCTGATTTGGAAGCACGTGAAGCCCTTCTCCAGCGCCGACGTGAAGAATTAGCAAAGGTTCAGGCAGATCTGGATACACTAGAACAACGTCGAGTAAGTGTGAGTCAGCAACAAGACTCGGAGCAGACAAAGATGGAGCTGGCGAAGGCAACAGAAGAGGCATTGGAGAGCCAAATCGGAGGACTGAGGAATCGAATGCAGGAACTCCTTCAGAAGCGAAACAATGCCTTAGCACTTCTAGAGGAGAAGCGTCGAGATGTGAGTGTGTTAAGCAGTATTCCTGCGGGAGCTGAGCGTTACCGAGATTACTCAACAAATCATTTGAAAACACTTCTAAACAAGGCTAATAAGCATTTGTTGAAGTTTGACAAAGTGAATCGGAAGGCCATGTCTCAGTATTTGGTATTCAGTGAACGAGTAGGATAGGAAGGATAAATTGAGAGATAGCGAAATGAATTCCAGAAGCGTCATGAAGAGCTAGAAGAAGGAATGAAAAGTATTCACTCTCTTATTGATGTGAGGAAGAATTGAGAGAATCATTAGTAGACATTGGATGAACGAAAGAATGAAGCCATTGTTCGTACTTTCAAACAAGTTGGACTGCATTTTAAGGAGGCATTTCAAGAGATGGTTCCTAACGGAAATGCAGAATTAGTTATTCGCAAGGAGAACCCTGAAAGTGATGAGTTCAGTGGTGTCGGAATTCGAGTTTCGTTTGGAACCGGAGGAGAAGCATTACGAATCAGTCAACTATCAGGAGGACAGAAAGCTGTAGTTGCATTGGCTCTAATCTTTGCAATTCAAGTAGGTTTGATGATAGTAGATGATTGATAGCGTGCTGATCCTGCTCCTTTCTACTTGTTGGATGAGGTGGACGCTGAATTGGATACTCAATATCGTCAGATGGTTGCTCGATTGGTGAGAAAGCAAGCAGATCAGCAAACCAACGTTCAGATCTTCTGTACAACATTCAAACCAGAGATTATTGAAGAAGCTGATTCGTTCTATCGTGTGACATTGAAGAACGAAGCCAGCCGGTTTCCCTACAACCGTTGTGGGAG
>JABLTK010031126.1_pt1 | contig 16254 bp, 15 predicted proteins | sample 7160131 | NCBI WGS metagenome assembly JABLTK01 (sample SAMN14651221, study PRJNA627086) | human gut metagenome | isolation source: feces | host: Homo sapiens
AGCATAACCCTGACGATTACGTCCTCCGGCGCTGGTTCCGGCTCATCCAGCAAGAAGCTGACCTTCTGTCAGGCCAATTACCAGAGCCTGAACACGGGCATTCGCGGTTCGGCGCAGGTGGGCGCGACGATGGGCACGCTGACTGGCAAATTCTACTCGAACACCGTCACGCACACCCTGAACGCTTCCAGCAATGCCGCGCTGTTTACCGCGATGAAGGCGTACTTCGAAGCAGGCAATTCTGTGCTGGTGCTGTACAACGGCGAAACCTCGTCCAGCAGCGGTTATTCCAGCAACTACGCCCGCGTCACCAGCTGCACAATTTCGGTGAGCTACATCGACGCGGTGGTCTGGTACCGGCTGAACGGCGCGTGGGTGCAGGTGGTTCCCTACTACAATTCAGGCGGCGCATGGGTGCGCGTCTGAGGGAGGTGATTGTTTGAAAGAACTCTTTGAACAGGTCATTCAGCGCAGGGAGTACGACCTGAAATCGCTGCTGACCTGCATCGACCAGTACCACATTGAGGGCAAGCTGACCGACGACGAGCGGCAGGAGCTTACGCAGGCGGCCCGCGAAGGCGCGACGGCAGAGTATGACTATAAGGGCGAAATCAACGCTCTGTGGGCGGCGGTGCGAGCCTTGCAGCAGAGCATCTCGCCGCCCGCCGAGAATGAATGGCCTGAATTCGTCCAACCCACCGGTGCGGGCACGGCCTACCAAGTGGGCGACAAGATTACCTTCAAGGGAGTTCGGTATGTTTGCCGCCTGCCGCACTGTGTATGGAGCCCGGCGGACTATCCCATAGGCTGGCAGAAACAGGCATGAGCGATTGTCTTTGTGGGCGGTCGTTTTTTAATGCAATCAACCAAAGGAGGATTACTGAAATGAGAAACTTTTCCATTGACATCGTTTGGGCGAAGATTCAGATGGCCGTCGCTGCGATTGGCGGCTGGCTGGGGTATTTCTTAGGAGGCATGGACGGACTGATGATTGCGCTGGTTGTATTTATGGCGCTGGATTATGTCACGGGTCTGATGTGCGCGGTGATCGACAAGAAGCTGTCCAGCGCTGTGGGCTTCAAGGGCATTTGTAAAAAGGTGCTGATCCTGATGCTGGTAGGCGTGGCCAACGTGGTGGACATTCACATCGTGGGCACCGGCTCCGCACTGCGCAGCGCCGTGATCTGCTTCTATCTCTCCAACGAAGGGCTGTCCCTACTGGAGAACGCTGCCCACATCGGCCTGCCCATTCCCGACAAGATGAAGGACGTGCTCGCGCAGCTGCATGGGCGCACTGAGGAGAAGAAGGATGATGAACAGGAGGATGAGCAGGAATGAGCGAACGAATCAATACGCCTTTTACCAATGAACACTTTGCGGCATACTGTCTGAAGATGGTAGGCCAGCCTTATTGGTACGGCACATGCGGCTACAAGGCCACGACCAGTCTTTTGAGTCGAAAGGGCAAGCAATATCCGTCCCATTATACTTCGTCCCGCATGAGCCGGTACAAGCAGGATATCCGAGACAAGAAGGTGGTTTGCGACTGCATCGGCGGCGCAAAAGGATATGCATGGACGAACGGCGGTCAGGCTATGCTGGATGCAATCGGTACGGACAGTAATGTTTCCAACAAGTACGGTGCAAACAGCTGCCCTGACAAGGGTGCCAATTCCATGTTCGCGTGGGCGAAATCCAAGGGCATGGATTGGGGCACGATTGAAACACTGCCGGAGATCGTTGGTCTGGCACTGCACACGGACGGACATGTGGGTTACTACGTTGGCAACGGCTATGCCGTGGAATGGCGCGGCTTCAATTACGGCTGTGTGCGCACGAAGGTGAAAGAGCGCAAGTGGAAGTACTGGTACAAGCTGCCTTTCATTCACTACGGAGAAGCCGCCGTCGATGTGCCTACACCGGAGATTGTGCTGGGAAGTCGCCTGCTGAAACGAGGCATGGTGGGTTCCGACGTAAAAGCCCTGCAGGAACTGCTGATGCAGCTGGGATATGCGCTGCCCAAGTATGGCGCGGATTCTGAGTTTGGTACTGAAACAGAAAAGGCACTGCTGGCGTTCCAGAAGAAGGCCGGTCTGGAAGCGGACGGCAAGTACGGCGAAAAAACGCACGCTGCACTGATGGACGCTGTTGCGGATGATGACGGGCAGCCTGAAACCCCGGAACGACCCGCTCCAGACGAACCCGCTCCGGTTGGTACGACAGTGGTGATCGTCTCCGAAGGTGGCAAGGTGAATGTCCGCTGCGGCAACGGGACGGAGTATGAGCGTCTTTCTGCCGTTGCGCCGGGAAGCACCTTCCCACTGGTGGCGACCGCGCAGAACGGCTGGCACGCCATTGTTATCGGCTCTCGCGTGGGCTGGGTATCTGGCAAACTCACAAAGATCATCTGATGACTGAGGCTGGTGCAAAACCGGCCTCTTTCTTTTTTGCTACAGGCGATACTTCCAGAAATAAGAATTATCTTTGAATTGCTTGACTTATCGCCGCTTCAGAGTGATTGATATAACACAATAACTGAACAGGGGGATACTGATGCGGATTAAGGTTATTAAGCCCAAGAAGGACGCTGCACCAAAACGTCTAAGGGTATGCGCGTATGTTCGCGTTTCGGCAGCTACTGAGGAACTTGAGGAATCGCTGGAAGCACAGATGGATCACTTTCAAACGCTCATTACCAGTAAGCAGGAATGGGAATTCGTGGGACTATATGTTGATAATGGTATCAGTGGCTTTCAAAACAAGCGTCCCGGTTTTCAAGCTATGATGAAAGATGCACGGGCCGGTAAACTGGATTTCATCTTAGTGAAAAGTGTTTCGCGGTTTGCGAGGAACACAGAAACGCTTCTCAAGGCGACGAGAGAACTGAAAAGCCTCGGCATCGGGGTATATTTTGAACTTCAGAAGATCAATACACTCACTGTAAGCGGCGAGCTGATGCTTTCCATCAAGGCGGCTTTTGCACAGGGAGAGAGTGATTCGGGTAGGGATTTGATGAAGATGGCTATTAGACACCGCTTCGAAAAGGGTATTCCATCTCCCCGGACAAGAACCACTTATGGGTTTCGGCCAGCTAAGGATGGCGGCATTGTCGTTGATGAGAAATGTGCTGATACTGTAAGAATGATTTATGATTTAGCAGAGCAGGGCGTCTGGTACTCCAAGATTAGAGCAAAACTGAATAAGATTGGTATTCCTTCTCCCACAGGGACGCTCTGGAATGATGGTCAGATCGCCGATATGCTTCACAACGTGATGTATAAAGGCGATCTTCTTTTACAAAAAAGCTATAAGGACGAGAATCGGCAGACTTGCCGTAATGAAGGGCAGGTACAAAGTTGGTATGTTCATGACGATCATGAGGCCATTATATCTTCGGAGCAATGGGAACGAGTACAGCAAATCTTAGCAGCGCGTTCTGCTGGCATCGCAGAGGCAAAGGAGCGACGAAAAGCAGCGTCTGCGCATCATGAACATGTTGGACGTTATCCGCTGACCGGCCTTTTATACTGCCCTCACTGCGGTGCAGTACTACACCACAAATGGTGCAATAACGGTCGAGATGAATATTGGGTTTGCAGCACAAACATCAAAAAGCGGGCCTCATCCTGTAAAGGTATTTTCCTGCCAAGCAGTGTCGCCGACAGTTGGAATATAGAGGCTCCTGTTGTGGTGCAGCGATTCAAAGATGAAAACGGTATGGTACAATTTACGGCTTATCCGAAGGACGAATATGAAGCCATGAAAGGAGAATAACGATGGCAAGAAAAATTGAGGTCATCCCAGCCCGCCCGGAATTTACCAATCGCGCGGAAAGAAAACAGCGAAAAACCAGACTGGCCGTTTACTGCCGTGTATCCACCTCGCAGGAAGATCAGCTGGAGAGTTTTGAAAACCAGCAAGTTCACTATCGGGATTATGTGGCAAGCCACCCAACATATGAACTGGTTAAGATATATGCCGATGAGGGTATTACTGGCACAAACACCCGAAGGCGCGAGGAATTCAAGGCTATGATTGCAGATTGTGAAGCCGGGCTGATTGATATGGTCATCACAAAATCGATATCCCGCTTTGCTCGTAATACTGCGGACTGTTTGCAATATACTCGCCTTCTACGCGATAAGGGTATTGGAGTTCTCTTTGAAAAAGAGGACATTTTCACACTGGATGGAAAAGGCGAACTGCTGATTACGATCATGTCATCCCTTGCTCAAGACGAAAGTAGAAATATATCTGAAAACATCACATGGGGTATACGGGCACGCTTTCAGCAGGGAAAAATGCACCTGAATACTAACCGTTTTCTGGGCTATGATAAGGATAAGGACGGTGCGTTGGTAATCAATGAAGCACAGGCCGAAATCGTTCGGCGCATATTCGATCAATTTCTTAACGGTCTATCGCCGGATATCATCGCGTCGCGCCTGAACCATGATGGTATTCCGGGAGTATGCGGTATCCCACAGTGGAAGAATTCTACGATCAAAAACATCCTGCGGAATGAAAAGTACAAAGGAGATGCGCTTCTTCAAAAGTATATTACTGAGGACTATCTGTCCGGTCGGATTATCCGAAACGACGGTCGCGTCGAGCAGTATTACGTCAAAGGGTCACACGAAGCTATCATCCCGGCAGAAAAGTGGGAAATCGTTCAGTTAGAGCTTAAGCGCCGGGATAACTACAGAATAAAGCATGGGTTGCGTACACTTGGGCGTTATACGGATGAGCAGCCCTTTTCGAACAAGGTCTTCTGCGGGGTATGCGGTGCTCTTTTCTGGCGCAGAACGTGGTACAGGCTGGCTGGTGAAGTGAAAATCTGGCATTGCACCGATCGGTATGACAAGGACGACAGGCCGGGCTGCCCAAGCCTCATTATTAAGGAAAAAGACCTACACAGAGCATTTGTTGTGGCATGGAATAGAATAAGAGATACGCGAGATGAGCGCTTGCCCGTTTGGCAAAAGCAGAAGGATACTGGAACCCCACTGGTGGCTTTCTATGCTGAACGCTTTATTCAGCTATCCGCAGGGGAGCCTATGAAAGAAATCGACTTGAGTATTGTTACAAAGACACTGGAGCATGTAGTCGTAAGCAAAAATGGCTCATACACATTTTACTTACTTGACGGTTCAAAGGAAACAGTTGATTTGCAGAAATGATATGAAGGATTAAGCCGCCCGGTTCATCGCCGGACGGCCTTTTTTTTATTCCTTACGGAACATTTTTACCTCCGCATCGGTCATGAGAAAGCAGATGGCCTTTTCGTCTGCGAAAAATTGCCCATCGACCTTGTAACGTTTGCCGTCTGAATAATTAGGGATGAGACGCGCAACAGCATCGTGCATGGCTTTAACGCTGCTACTTACGGTAGCGGTTTGCTCGTCACGAGGTTTGGAGAAAGGCTTCGCCTTAGTTTCATTACCCTTGCAGGCACGAACAGCGAATACATGGCTCTTGGGGTCAATGAGGTACTGAACATACGAAGGATAATTCAGGGTTTCCAATACTCCTCGGGAAAAGGTAATGCCGCTTCTGTTGACGAAGATTTCGGGATCGGTATGGGAATAGGCATTAAAGTCCATGACAGTGAGCTTCAGCGCAGAAAAATCAATTTTAGTAGTAGACATAGTAAACTTCCTTTCTCAGTTCTCGTTTTGTTGATCAGCACTGTTGATGATTGCATCCATGACAGTGAAAAACTGATCACGTTCTTCACGTGACCAATCCGGGTCAAGATAATAATACCCGCGCAGCATACCAGCCTTTGCGCGGGGAAATTCAAACTTTTTCCGGATAACATCTGCCTTTTTCTTCCCGCGTCGGCCTGCGCCAAAGATATCTTGAACCCGCAACCATTCATCTATTGGAATGATGGCGGGTACGATACCTTCCCAGAGCCATTGTGGAAGGACAGAGTCGTTTTTCACTGTTCTGTGTGTCAGGTAGTTCTTAGAGTATGTTTTCTGGTATAGTACGTTGCCGCAATATTTCTCATTGCGTAGAATGCCACGTATGGTGCCTGCATGCCAACGCTCCAATCCCATAGGAGTACGAATCCCCTCATCGGTCAGATGTTCCGCAATTTCAGATACGGTGTCACCGTCAAGGAAGCTGCCATAGATGTATTTGACAATCTCGGCTTCAGCAGGCTCGACTTTGATCTGGCCAGAGTAATCGCGGTAGTATCCGATGGTGTTGTGGACGGTAAACTTATACAGGCCCTCCTGCATACGGTAGCGGATGCCCTGCTTGATCGCGATGCTTTTTTGCTGGCTCTCCAGTTCTGCCAATGCAGAAAGGATTGAAATGATCAGCTTGTTCTTGCCTTCTGCGGTTGAGATACCTTCGCTCTCAAAGGTAACAGCTACAGGTGGAGTGAGCTCATCAAGCAGTTTGAGCGTTGACAGGATGTCAACGATATTACGGCCAAAGCGGCTGATGCTCTTAGTAAGGATTAGGTCAATCTTTCCGGCCTTACAATCCTCAATCATACGCTGAAAATCTTTGCGCTTTTCGATTGACGTGCCGGAAATGCCCTCATCCTTATAGATGTCAGCCTTTTCGTACATTGGATTTTCGGAAATGACCTGTTCAAAGTGTTGCACTTGCATCTCAAAACTGTTCATCTGCGCTTCCTCGGCGGTACTCACTCGGCAGTAAGCCGCCACTCGGATGCGCTTAGATTCCTGATAGGCATAGGGCTTTTTATCAGGTAAGATAACCTTGACCTTCCGCTCACCCCGCCGGTTCTTTGATATGGTTTCCTGTATCTCTCGCCGTTCAGCCTCCTTTGTGTCGCTCTTGATTGTGGTGCGCCGTGCTTCCTCAATGCGAGCAGCATCAAGTTTCCTTTTCATCATACCCCTTCCTTATTTTAATAATGACAACACAGACCTTGGCCAATACCTCCTTTCTGCCGATGAATCTACAAGTGCTTATACATTGTATCTCAAATCGGCTTCGTATTGGACATGCGGATCAAAATAACTTGTCATTTATGGTTACGATACGGTTAAATTGCTGCATAGCGTAGGCATATCGATAATGGTTTTCACTTTGTACATTGAATTTTTTGCAAACCTGTGCTATGCTCTTTTTGTTCCAAGAGAAATACAGTTTTTCTTAAGAAAAACTCATGCAGAGTAGATTCATCCAGAAAGGGGTAAAATTGTTGAGAGTACTGGCATAAGGCTTCATCTAATGATACCTTTGGAGGAAAAGACTCATGGACGCTCAAAACTGCGAGACGGGCGTTCTGTTTCTGGATGAACTGCCCGAATACCACCGCGATGTGCTGGAAGCGCTGCGCCAGCCGCTGGAGGACGGCTTCGTGACCATCGCGCGCGTCAACGCGCAGGCCACCTATCCATCGAACTTCGTGCTGGTCTGTTCCATGAATCCCTGCCCGTGCGGCAATCTGGGTAGCCGCGTGCGCCCATGCCATTGCTCGCCATTGCAGATTCGACGCTATTTAAGCCGCATATCGGGGCCGCTGCTGGATCGAATCGATATGCACATCGAGGTCGAATCCATCCCGCCGGAGGGACTTTCCGCCAGGGGCGAAGAAGAAACCAGTGCCATGATCCGCGCGCGCGTATCGCGCGCACGCCAGGTTCAGCTGGACAGATATAAAAATGATCCCGCGGGCATCCGCATCAACGCCCAGCTCTCCGCGCGCAACATCAACGAAGCCTGTGAAATGACCCCCGATGCAAAAAAGATTCTGCTGCTCTCCTGTGAACGGCTGCAATTGTCCAACCGCGCCTATACGCGCATATTGAAGGTCGCCCGCACCATCGCCGATCTCGCCGAATGCGAAGTGATTCAACCGGAGCACATCTCCGAAGCCGTGCAATACCGCACGCTGGATCGGAAGTATTGGGGCTAACGCGCGATTGCATATATAACAATGGGGCTGTAGAAAACGAAATTTCGTTTTCCGCATCCCCGTTGTTCTTCCTTACAGGCAATCAAGCCACGATTGAAAATCTTTCAATTCATCCGTTCCTTCCAGAACGCCGATTTCCAAATGCGTTTTGATTTTTTCAAATGGCTTCAGACGCGTCCATGCTTCGTTTTGCTCCGCATATGCCCTGCCGAACGGATAACAGTTCGCCGCGAGCATGCCCATGGCATAATCGCCCGATCGCATGCATTTCCATTCCACAAACCGATTCAAAACGCGCGTATCGAACCGAATGTACAGTCCGATTTGCAAATCATCATTCCACAACGCCGATCCGCTCATGCCGTTTGCATTGCTTTTCATCTGAAGGGTATAAACGTATTCCTCCTTACCATCCTTGGGTGCAGATGCCACATCGTATTCCCCCAGCATTTCAACAGACCTGGGTGTTGCTCCGCTTATGGAATCGACCGGCGCATAAAATCGCACACCCTCTGACAAAAACGGAAAACCCGCATTTAGATGATACAAAAGCATGACCTGATCTTCCTCGAAATCCCGATTTTCAATCAAGTCCTCCACAAAAATCGATTTCGATCCCGCACGCGTTCGAATCGTGCGCTTTGAAACCAGATTTCTTCCATAAAAGCTTGCCTCCCGCATTTCGCCCGAAAGCAGCATTTCGTATTCATCATTCTGCCATTCTCCCGCGGCGCAAACGTTCACGGCAGCGCTGTTTTTCAGATTCCCGTGCGCGCAATGCAAACCCTTTTCATCCGCACCTGCAGCGCCCACATTGCTTACGCCCGCGGTATATAGCATTCCACAGCCCTGCGTATAACGAAATGCATCCGATTCCGGATTTACATTGTAAGGGCTATGCAGCCCCGCCTTGGAAATAAAGCCAAGATTTACGCCCCTATAGGACATGCGGAAGATATCCATACCTTTGTTTTCATTTACAGAAAAGGTAAGTCCCGCTCCCGTATCCACTTCAAAGGTTTTTACCAGATTTGCATCACCGGTTCGATATTCCATTGCGCGAATTCCAAAAGCCTGCGTATCCAGCCCGACATGCCGCAAATAGTCTGCGCGCGTATAGTGTTTTCCGCTCAGCCGCATCGCAATTCAGCTCCAAAATACGTCAATACCGGATTTCGGCGGGCAGACCGGTTTTTACGGATTCAAACGCAGCATCGATGATTCGCACCGCGTCTACCGGCGTTTCCAAATCGACCTCAAACGGCGTTCCATTCAATACGCTCTGCGCAAAATGGTTAATCTGCATCGGCATATCGCCGTGCATTGTTCCATTGAAAACCGGACTGAGCATTGTATCCGCCCTGTTGTATGCATCTGCCGCAGCGATGGTCAGTCCATAGAAATCTGCATCCACCTCGCCGGTGCCCAGCGTACCCGCCACACGTGCAACCGACCACACCGGTCGCGGCGATGGATCCGGCGTAGACCAATCGATTTCAAACGAGCCCACCACGCCATTATCGAAATTAACAATGCCAAACATTCCATCCGCATCGCCATATTTTCGGCAAACCTTATCCGGGGTTTGCGCATAAACCCGCGTAGGACGGCCACCGTTTGCATAGGCGCACATCATTTCAATATCATGTACGCCGAGGTAATACATATAGGACACCTTTCCGCCCAGCCGCTTTGCCGTAGCCTGCGTATTGGCTCTGCGCACGAAGATATGCGAAATTTCGCCAAGATCGCCGCGCTTTACGGCTTCAAGCAGCTGCGCATAGCGCGCGTCGTAATGCAGCAGATGGGCAACCAGCAGCCGAATATTGTTTATCTTTGCCGCATTTACAATTTCCAGCGCTTCCGGCGTTGTTTTTGCAATCGGCTTTTCGATCAGAATATGCTTTCCCGCATTTGCCACGGTAACGGCGGGCGCAACGTGGTAATCCTCCTGAACGCATATATCGTATGCTTCAATATTCGGCGCATCCGACAAACACTTTTCAACGGAATCATACCATTTTATACCATACTGATCCGCCAGCGCCTTTGCCGCATCCGGCCGGATATCAACAACTGCACAAAAATCAATGAACGGACTTTCCGCAAGGCACTGCGCATGCACATGTCCGATTACACCCGCTCCAACCAACGCCATTCTCAGTTTTTTCATTGCTTTTTCCTCCTCAATTTCTCATTTGAATCATGCTCTATGCGACAATGCCGGATGCGCTGGTCATCAGCAAATCCTGCGTTATCTCCTGTTGGGTAGAATCAAATCTGCCGGTAATCCGCCCCTCGTACATAACGATGATCCGATCGCTCGCGCCGATCACCTCGGGAAGTTCGGATGATATGATGATCACCGCAAAGCCTTGTTTGGCCAAATTATCGATGATCTTATGCACCTCCGCTTTCGCACCAACATCGATGCCCTTTGTCGGTTCATCCAGAATGATAATCTGCGGGTGCATCGCCAGCCATTTTGCCACGCAGCACTTCTGCTGATTACCGCCGGAAAGATTGCCGATCTGCTGTTCCAGCCCCGGCGTTTTAATCGCCAGCTGCCGAACGAAAGATTCCGCAATTTCTGCTTCCCTTTTTCGGTCGATCCAGCCGAATCTGCACAAATTCTTCAGCATCGGCAGCGTAATGTTATCTCCCACGCCCATCTTCGGTACTATGCCTTCGCCGCGCCTGTCCTCGGTAACAAATGCGATCTTCCTGGCAATCGCTCCCTTAGGCGAAGTAATCTTTACCGGTTCACCGTACAGATAAATTTCTCCGCTGTCAGGCTTATCCAATCCAAAGATACAGCGCATGACTTCCGACCTTCCCGCGCCAATCAACCCGCTGAGGCCCAATACTTCGCCTTCGTGCAGCTGAAAGCTGATATCCTCGAACGCCCCTTTGCGGGTGAGATTTTTCACCTCCAGCGCAACTTTGCCCGGCTGTAGATGATCGCGATCGTAGATATTATTCAGTTCCCGATCGACCATATAACGAATCAGCTTCTGTTCGTTCATTTCTTCAATCGGACTGGTAATAATGTGCCTGCCATCGCGCATCACCGCAACTTCATCGGCAATTTCAAACAATTCTGACATGCGATGCGAGATAAACACGATTGCTACGCCCTGCGCCTTCAATTCCCGAATCGTGTCAAACAGCTTTTCCTTATCCGCGTTGGTGATGGAAGCCGTAGGTTCATCCATAACAACCACCGTAGCGTCGGAATCAATGGCACGCACAATTTCCATCATTTGCCGCTGTCCAACCGTAAATTTATTCGCAGCCGTACCAACATTGATCTTGAGTCCAAAACGGCTCAGCAATTCCGCCGACCGCTTTTTCATATAGCGCACGTTAAACAGCACGCCAGCCTTTTGCATCCGTTCTCTGCCGAGAAACACATTGTTGAATACCGGCATATCCGGAATCAGTGAAAGCTCCTGATAGATGACGGAAATGCCCAACCGCTGCGAATCTATCGGCGATCGGATTTCTACAGTCCTTCCATCCACAAGAATTTCACCCGCATCCCTGGTGTACACGCCGGACAGAACCTTCATCAGCGTAGATTTTCCCGCGCCGTTTTCGCCGATCAATGCCAGCACCTTGCCGCGCTTGATGGTAATCGAAACATCATCCAACGCCTTCACGCCCGGGAACACCTTGGTAATACCTCGCAGTTCCAGCGTTTCATGCCAATGATTACGCGCCTCCGTTATGCTTTCCGTTTCAATATGCCGCTTCTTTTCCGCCCTGCGGATGCTGCGGCCGGCCGCGTTCATTCCGCGCTGCGTCGAAACAATATCCATAAACACCGCCGCAAGAATCATCGCACCTTTGAGCAGATAACTTGCTGCAATCGATATATCCAAAAAGCTGAATCCGAAGGTCATGATGCCCACCAGCAGGCTGCCCAGCGCCGTGCCCGGCACGCTGCCAACGCCGCCCGCCAGACTGGTACCACCCAGAACCACTGCGGTAATCGCTTCAAATTCCATATTTTTTCCAGCCAGCGGCTGCGCAGAGCGCGTGCGTCCAACCGTTACCACCGCGGCAATCGCCGCCGTCAAGCCGACAAAGGCATATACAGCCATGGTTTGCCGCCCAGGATTGATTCCAGCTATACGCGCCGCCTTTGCGTTTCCGCCGACAGCATATGTCTTTCTTCCAAAGGAGGTGCGATTGAGCAGCAGCCATACGATTGCAATCAATACGATGATCAAAATGCCCACGATCGGAAAAATACCAATCTTTTTCTGACCCAGTGCATTATAGTATACGTTGGCTGAAGCCACGCGCGCATCTCCGCACATCACAAGCGCAATACCGCGAAACAGTTCCATCGTCGCCAGCGTGGTCATGAACGGGCTGACGTGACAAACGCCGATCAGCAGGCCGTTGATACCGCCGCAGAAAATGCCCGTCAATAGTGTTACCGCAATGGCGACCGCCGCGCCCCATGGGCTGTCCGCTGGGAAACAGGATACCGTCAGTGCGCCGACTACGCCGCAGATTGCAACCTGCGATCCGATGGATAAATCCGTATTACCCATCATGATGACGAAAGTTGTACCCAACGATACAATCATCAGCGCTGCATTTTGCAGGATCAGGTTCATGATGGATTTTATCTTAAAAAATGTTGGCGTCAGCATGGAAAAAACCGCAAACAGGAGGACAATGATGCCCAGCAGCATAAGGTTTTTCCTGAACTGGTTGCTTTTCAGAAGATTACGTTGTTTTTGCATCGGGCAGTCCCTCGCCTTCCGTTTCTGGTAATGATGGATGGAGATGTATGCGGCGTTTCCGCCGCATACATCATCATGCTGCGATTAGCGGGGCTTTAATGCTTCCGCATTGAAACCATCCGGACCGAATTCAGCGGCGAAGCTGTGCAGGGTTTCCATAGCTTCATCCACGGTTACGATGCTGAATTCAAAGCCGAATTCCTTCATTTTTGCCGCGTTTTCTTCATTTGCAATGATGGCGGTAGGCAGATAAAGCTTGTGATCCAATTCCGCGCCCATAGCAAGCTGTACCGCAACCGCTACATTCCAATAGCCAATGCGCTGCGGGCCCATCAGCAAATCCAGCATATAAGATCCATCTTCAACGCCGGGCAGATTTTCATCCATCGCCGCAAGCGAAGTAATGATCAAATCGGGATGTCCGGCCGCTTCTGCCGCCTGTTTAATCTGATAGGCAACCGCATCTGCGCAGACAACAGCGTTCAGATCCGGTTCCGCCGCCAGCAAATCGGTAACGAGCTGCTGTGCAACCGTCGCATCCCAGTTGGAGGGCAGCACGTAGGCAGTCACATTTTCATATTTGGCCGCCGCTTCTTCAAAGCCCTTCTGGCGAGCATCGGAAACTGCGGAGCCAGGCGCGCCGACAACGCATGCAATCTTACCCGCTTCACCGATCATCTTGCATACGACGTCCGTAATGCATCCAAGATCGTACACATCATTGTAAATGGTACACCAGTTCCATTCGGTATCGATGTTGTTGCCGGCGGTCACAATCGGAATGCCCGCTTCGCCCGCAGCCTGAAGCGCGGGCTTGATGCCCTCCGCATCCAACGGATCGACAATGATGGCGTCCACTTCCTGAAGCACCAGATTCTCGATGATTGAAATCTGTTTTTCAAGTGAGTTTTCACCGGACTTAAACTGCAATTCGATTCCGTAGTCCTGCGCGGCAACTTCCGCGCCCTTCATCATTTCCACCCAGAAAGCGCCCTGCATATCGATGCAGACGAACGCAACCTGCAGCGGATCGTTGGCGGCAAATGCACAGGTGCCAATTCCCAGTGCCAGGATCACCGCGAGAAGCATGGTCAACAGTTTCTTCATAGTTCCTACCTCTTTTCTTATTTTGATTGGATTTTCATCCTAATCATTCTTTTGTAATCGCGCCGAACGGGTATAAAATACTTATCCCTCTCGGCTGCTTCGCATGTTTACGGCAACGTCGATCAGAAGCGCGAAGATGATTGTAATGCCTTTAACAACGCTGTACATATTCGAAGGCACGTTGAGCAGCGTCATGGAATTTGCAATTACGCCGATGATCATTGCGCCGACGATCGTTCCCACCACGCTGCCTTTTCCGCCGCGCACACTTGTTCCGCCGATCACCGCCGCTGCAATTGCATCCAACAGCAGCGTAGAACTTACGCTGGAATACACCGCCGCCATGCGGCAGGTAATCATTACCGTGCCCAAGCCTGCGCACAGTCCTGCCATGACGTAGATCAGCATTTTGTAAATTCGGATATTTACGCCGCTGGAACGCAGCGCCTCCTCATTCCCCCCCAGCGCATAGGTATAGGCGCCGAGCTTTGTGCGCTTCATCACGAACCACATAATGACGCCAAATACCAGTAATAGAAGAAAAGCGGTCGGCAAGCCCAGAATCTTGCCCTTACCAAGGAATTCCACCACGGCATTGTTTTGCAGAAGAATCAATTCGCCCTCCGCCAGCGTCATCATTACACCGTGAACCAACGCCTGCATCGCCAGCGTCGCAATAAATGGTTGAAACTTAAAATACGCGATAAGCACGCCATTGATCAAACCTACGGCCAGTCCCATCAGAATACAGCCCATGATCAGCAAAAAAGCGTTGCCGCCATTTCGCAGGTACCACAATCCACCCAATGTAGAACCCAGCGCTGAAATTTCGGCGGTTGTAAAATCAATCCCGCCGGAAATCAGCACCATCATTGCACCCAGTGCAACGAATGCTGTACCCGCGTATTGCATAAAAATGTTGCTGATGTTTTCCCAAGTCAGAAAGCGCGGATTTAGGATCGATATTGCACCGCCGATTACCACGAACAGTATAAAAGGCAAACCGCTTTGAATCATCCCCAGAAAATCCCCTGTTCTCAGCTTCTTCCGTTCCATTTTTTCTACCATGCTGTGCCTCCTCAACGCTGGAATTTTCAATTCGAGAATGCGCAATCGTTTGCGCACAGTGCATAAAAAAATAGTTTTAACAAGCTCCTCTTTTGTCCAAAACTATTCCAAATCAACCGGAATTCATATACTTTCGAGCATCTTCTACCAATGCGTCGCTTTGTGAATCACGAAATATTAATGTTTACATGAACTATACCACAAAAAAAAAAAAATGCAACACTTTTTACCATGTTCGAATGTTAATTTTTCATTCTCAACTTAATATATTGTGATATCTGCCGTCCATCCTGCGTATTTCGACGCATTTTTAATGCGGCAGGGTTTTTTTCAGCCCTGCCGCATCATTCCAGCAGCCTTTTGACGAACGTCAGCAGCGCGGTGATCAGGTTTGCGATTGCGGTAAGCAGCAGAAGGATTTTAATCCTTCGCTCCAGCCGGGTGGTTTCCTGATTTTGATTTTTACCCATTTTCTTTGCTCTCCTTCTTCGGTCTTTGGTTGCGCGCGTGGATTCTGTGGAAACTTGTCAATAAATTAGCATGTTATTTTGAGCGTATTGTTAAATTAGATTTACGTTTGCTATTAAATCTGTTAAAATATAACTAATATATTAAACATTCACATATGGGCAACGGGATCGTTTCGAAACTATACCGGAGTTCGGATGCGCGGCTGCAAATGCATCGATTCGCTTTCCGGTTCTGTATACATCGTATCATATTCCTCAGGAATAGCTATAGCGGATAAGAATTATTGCGAAAAAACGGGATTCTTCTGGGAATAATAGATATTCTTGTGGGAATATCGGAAAGAGGCATAAACATGTCGCAAAAAGTATGTGAATACCTGCGTTGGCTGAAGGAATCCGGCGATTACACGCATCAGCAGCTATCCGATCTGACTGGAATTCCCTACGGTACGATTCCGAAATACTTTTCCGGACTGGAGGACGAATCCGCCAGTTTCGAGATCGTGCGCAAGCTGGTCACGGCGATGGGCGGCAGTCTGGACGAACTGGCGGGCATCCGCCCAAAACCGGTGGATGTCAGCCCTGAAAAGCTGACTGAGGACGGCTTTACCGAATCCGAAATCAAGGTAATTCTGCGCTGGGCGGGGAGCCAGATCGCACACACCTATCAGGCGATCGTCGCCGGACTGGAGGCACAGCTGAATGAGAAGGATGAACGTCTATCCGACCGCATCCTAATGGTAGAAAACGAACACAGCCGTGCGCTGGAGGAAATCGCCGTGGAGCGCAAGCGCTCCGCAGAGGAGATTCAGCGCGCACGCAAGCGCGCACATACGGCCATCGTGATATCCTATCGGGAGCGGAAGAGGGTTCGGGGTTTTCGGACGTGTGAGAGGCGTTTGGGGCGGAGGCGTTGACGCGGGGCGGATTCTGCGCGGCG
>JABLTK010123334.1_pt1 | contig 16206 bp, 20 predicted proteins | sample 7160131 | NCBI WGS metagenome assembly JABLTK01 (sample SAMN14651221, study PRJNA627086) | human gut metagenome | isolation source: feces | host: Homo sapiens
TTTAATGTATCAAGTAAGACAGGAGGAAGTAAGAGTATAAACTTAGCACACTCCCATACAGTAAACTCACATACCCATACAACAAAAGACCACACATTAACAGTTGATGAGATGCCTAGTCATAGTCATAGGTCTCCACTTTTAGGTTGGGCAACTGGAGGTTCTGCAACAGTTACTAGTGAATCTAATCCATGGGCACTAAATACTACTAGTAGCAGGAATGCATTAAAATATTATACAACTTATACAGGAGGAGACCAACCACACAATCATGGAGAAACCACTGCATCATCACCTGGAACAAATACTAAACTGAGTTCTAATCAGTCTATATTAAATCCATACATTACTGTATATATTTGGAAAAGAATATCATAATTTTATTTTTACCTTTACTTTACACTTGACATTTTAATGTTAAGTAGTTAAAATTATATTAGTAGGAAAGGTAAGGTAATATTATGAATTATAATAACATGAGAGATTTAAACGATTTATTACAAGAATTAGGTATTTCTAAAGTTAAACTAGCTAAATATTTAGGAGTATCTAGACAAATGGTATATAACTATTTAGAAATGGATGATGTAAACAAGTGGCCTAAAGAAAAGAAAATACTTTTATTTAAACTTTTAGACATTGAAGATGGTAGCGATGAAACACTAAGTAATATAAGAGTAACAACTGATTATTTACTTGAGGTTGAAAATAGATTAAATCAAAATATAAAGGGTAGTAATGGAATGGATACTTATTTTGATTTAAAAGATTTAAGTAAAGAAGAACAAGTTTTAATTAATGATTTAACATTTTTAATTAAAGAAAAATTTACTGAAGAAAAAACAAAAGATACATATTATACATTCTTATACTTATATCAATTATTACAATCTTTAGACAATATTCCTGAAATTAAATATATATTTGCATACATGTCTAAAGTAAATGGTTTTATTGAACCAAATGAATATAAATTTGATGAAACACAACAATTCATACTTGAAAGTATTTTATTTACTGCTCTTAATTTATATAACAATGGGGGAGCTACAAAAAGTAAATTAGTCGACTCTCATAGAAGATTTGTTGAAGAAATTGAAGCTCGTAAAGAAGAACAATTATCTAGAACAGAACAATTAGATACTATTAGAGTTCAAGCGTTAAAAGAACTAGGGTATAATGAAATCAATTCTAAAAACGCTTCAGAAGTCTTTGCTAAAATTGCAGAAATAGAAGGAAGAAAAGCATGGTAAAACATGTTTTTTTATTATTTTAATCACTTCCTATAATATATATTATGTTAAATTATATTAAAATAAATAAAGATTAGCTAATATAAATAAGACCCCTACTATAAAACCAACAATTTTATATAATAAAAATCCTTTATTTTTTCTTATTTCTGGTATTATCTCATTAATTATTAATGATATCATTAATCCAGATACTATTATTAATACATAACCTATAAAAGTTTCAGTATACATATTTTTAAATAACAAATAACTTATAACTGCTCCAATAGGTTCACTTAAAGCTGAAATAAGTACTAATTTAAATGCTTTTAAACGGTTTTTAGTACTATAATATATTGGAACTGCAATTAAAATTCCCTCAGGTATATTATGCATAATTATTCCAATAGTAAGACTAATGCCCATATTAACGTTATATGTAGCAAGTGAATACGTTGCAATTCCCTCAAGTGCATTATGAATAAATAAAATAATAAAGCTTATTACCCCTACTCTATATAAATTACTAGTAGGGGATTTTTCAAAAACTTTAATTATTATTATTAAGAAATATCCAATAATAAAAAATATATTTAAATAAATAGTAGTTAAAAATATGGAATTATTTTCTTTATATATACTTCTTATAGAAGAAGGCAGTAAATCAAATACACTTAGAGTTAAAATAACCCCCGCTGAAAAAGCAAGTGAAATAACTATAAATCTATTTATATTTTTTGTTTTAATAAAGATTGTTATTAATCCAATTAATGTAGAAAGTCCTGCTATTATAGTTAAAATAATTGGTAAGAATTCCATATAATCACCTAATAAATATATGCATTTAACCATTTTTTTATTTGGTAAAAATTGTATATTTAATATTAAACATTTGAGTATTACTCCCTACTCTTTTGTAAATAATAATCATAGGTGGTGAAGAAAATATGAGTAATGCTAGAAATAACGCTAGAAATAATAGCAATGCTAGAAACAATGCAAGAAACAACGCTAGAGGTTGCAATAGTAATGCCAATGCTAACAGAAATTCAAAAAATTCTAGAAGCAATAAAAACTCAAATAATAACGCACGTTAGTTTAAAAAAAAGAGTGATGCATATATGTCACTCTTTTTTATTTCTAGGAAAATAGTTTTTATAACTTTCTTTTAAATATTTATTAGATAAATGAGTATAAATTTGTGTAGTTTTAATGTCTTCATGACCAAGAAGTTCTTGTACACTTCTTAAATCTGCTCCATGTTCTAGTAAATGTGTTGCAAAACTGTGTCTTAACATATGAGGACTAATTTCTTTTTTTATTCCCGTAACTTTTTTTATTTCTTCTAAATTAATATAAAAACCTTGTCTTGTTATTTTTGTTCCCTTATTATTTATAAAAAGATATTCAATATTTTTGTTTTTTAAAAACATATCTCTATACATATTTAAATATAATTCTAAATATATATTAGCAATTTCTCCAAAAGGCATAATTCTTTCTTTATTTCCTTTTGTAATACATCTTAAAATTGAATTATGTAAATCAATATCACTTACCTTTAAATCACAAAGTTCACTAACTCTCATTCCAGTTGCATACATAAGCTCAATCATTGCTTTATTTCTATAATCATATTTAGTTTTACATTTAAAATTTAATAATTTTTCTATTTCTTCTTCTGTTAAATATTTAGGTAGTTTTTTAGTAGTTTTTAAGTTGTTTAAAAATTGTGTAGGATTTTCTTTTATTTTCCCATCTATTTCTAAATATTTATAAAAACTTCTAAAAGCTGATATTTTCCTATTTTTACTAGTTGCTTTAAAATTGTTTTTAGTTAAATATGATGTGAAATCATTTTGTTTTAATTTTAAAAAATCTTTTTTAACTGCATTTGAAAACAACATTAAATCTTCATAATAACTATTGATTGTATTATTACTTAACTTTCTTTCAACTTTTAAATACATTATAAAATCATTTATATAATTATTATTCATTACTCTCCCCTATTTATTATAATATAAAGAAAAAAAGAATTAAATAGATAATTCTTAAAAAATTATTTTGTATCAATTTTTCTCATTTTTCTACTAAAGCCTTTTAAATTTACATCATCTATTTTTTTCTGTTTAAAATATTCTTCAGCTAATTTATAAGCTAAATTAAGAGAAATTCTTTCATCAACAAAGAGATTAGCAGTTATTATAGGATTTAATCTATATTTCACAAAAATTTCAAAATTGTTTTATAAAATTTAATAGGTGTTTTTAATGAAGAGAATATCATATTATGATAATTTAAAAGGTATATTAATTCTTAGTGTAATACTGTGGCACACATTGAATATCTGTGCTAGTTTTTATGACTTTGATAATAGTATAGCTATTGTGCTTTCATTTTTTATGATACCTCTTTTTATATATACAACTGGTGTTTTTGCAAGAATAAGTAAAAAGAAACCAATTCAAAGAGCAGCAAAAATGTTTTTGCTCTTTATTGTCTCCCAAATAATTGTTACCCTTTATTTTAAGTATGTTTTAGGAATACTTGGAAGTAATGCGAGCATATTTGAACCAAGATATACTTTATGGTACTTAATTACTTGTGCTTCATTATATTTACTTGAATATTTAATAAGAAACAAAAATTTTAAAAAAGTTTTTATTATTACTATTTTAATAGGAATATTAATTGGTTTTGTAAGTTTTATAAATGATTTTATGTCTATTTCTAGAACTATTTGTTTTTTACCATTTTTTGTACTAGGTTATTACTCTAAAGAAATTAATTTTCTAGAAAAAATTAAAAACAAAACCACAATTATTTCTTTAACATCTCTAATAATTATAATATTTTTAATTTTTAATCCAGACTTTTTTACTTTTAAAGATACATATTTAAAATATAGTTATTTTATTTATTCTACTCCACTTACATGTTTTGTTAATAGAATTCTTATGTATTTTATATTTATAGTTTTTAGTATGTATATTTTACTTTTAATACCTAAGAAGAAATCGTTTTTATGTACTCTTGGTAAAAATAGTTTAGTTATATATTTGTCTCACGGAGTGATACTTAAAACTGTTAAAACAAATGAACTCTTCTTTTCAAGTCCGATTTTTGGTTCTATTGTTTTATATATTAGTTTAGTAATATTTTGTTTAATTATTGTGTATTTAATTAAGAAGTTTAAACATAATATTAGTTTTAAAGGAGTATTCTCTAAAATAAATATATTGGAAAAACAAACTCAAAAATGATAAAATAAACTTAGGTGATTATTATGGATTTATTACAAAATAAATTAAGACCTAAAACTATTAATGAAGTTATAGGACAAAAACATTTAATTGGTAAAGGAAAAATTCTTACAAATTTAGTTTCCAATCAAAAAATATTTAATATGATTTTATATGGTAATCCAGGAATTGGTAAAACTACAATTGCATTATGTTTAGTTGGTGATTTAAAAAAGAAGTATAGAGTTTTAAATGCATCAATAAACACTAAAAAAGATTTTGAAGTTGTAATTGAAGAAGCAAAAATGTATGGAGAACTTATTTTAATAGTGGATGAAATACATAGGATGAATAAAGATAAACAAGATATTTTGCTTTCTTATATTGAAAGCGGATTAATTATCTTAATTGGACTTACTTCACTTAATCCATACCACTCTATTAATCCAGCTATTAGAAGTAGATGTATGTTAATTGAGCTTAAACCACTTAAAAAAAGTGAAATAATCGATGGAATTAAAAAAGTTAAAAACGTTTTACCTGATATTGAATTAAATAAAGATGTAATAAATGTAATAAGCGAACTTTCAAACGGAGATTTAAGATATGCATATAATCTAATAGAATTTTGTTATTATAGTTTTGGTAATACTTTTACAGTTAATGAAATTAAAGATATCAATGCAAAATCAAATGTATTCCATGATAAAGATGGAGACGGGTATTATGATTTATTAAGTGCCTTTCAAAAAAGTATTAGAGGAAGTGATGTAGATGCATCTATCTACTATTTAGCTAGGTTACTTGAGGGTGGAGACTTAGAAATGATATGCAGAAGACTTAGTGTTGTTGCATATGAAGATATAGGTCTAGCTAATCCTATGATAGGAGTTAAAGTAAACAGTGCAATTGATGCGGCTACTAGACTTGGTATGCCTGAGGCTCGAATTCCCCTTGCCTCTGTGGTAATTGATTGTGCACTTAGTCCAAAAAGTAACAGTGCAATAATGGCTATAGATGAGGCAATAAACGATATTAGAAGGGGTGAGGCTGGACGTATACCAAAACATATAACTACTAATTCAAAAGATTATAAATATCCTCATAACTTTAAAAATTATTATGTAAAACAACAATATTTACCAGATGAATTAACTAATAAAGAATATTATAAACCTAGAGAAAACAAATATGAACAAGAATTATTTAAATTTAATAGTAAATTAAAAAACAAAGGCTAAATTCTTTGTTTTTTATAAATTTATTTTATTTATATTTTTTAAAAACTTTTTACTCTTTATATAAAGACCAGTAAAATGGTCATAATATTCACTTAAAAAAGTATTTATTTCTTCTATAATATTATCTTTTATTTTTAGTTCGCTTATTTTATCTATATCTACATAGTAATAAAGACGTAACATTTTAATGGTTTTGGCATCAACTATTTTTTCATTTTTCATACAATTTTTACAGACATAGCCTCCTAAATATGGAGAAACCGTAATAATATTTTTACTTCCACATTTAACACATTCATCAATTTGCAATGATACTCCTAAATAATCAAGTAATTTTACTTCCAAAATATTAGTTATTACTTTTGGATTAAATCCATTATTTATTTTTTTAATACTACTTATTAATAAATTATATATTTCTGCATCATTACTTTGTTTAAATACTTCTTTTGAAAGTTCAGTAATATATGTTAAATAACTTATTAATGTTATATCTTCTCTAATATTTTTGAAATAATCAAGAACTTCACACTCTATTAAAGTTGAAAGTTTGTTTTCTTTATAAAAAATATTAAACTTACCATATATAAAATTACTACTTACATTTCTATTTTTACTCTTTAGGTTTCTACAACCTTTAGAAATAACACCAATAATTTCATCTTTAGTAAGTATATTTAATATTTTACTACTCTCTCCATAATTTGTAGTACTTACAACAATTCCAGTTACTTCTTTTAACATAATATCACTCTTTTTCTTCGTTTTCTAATTCTTTGTATTTTAAGTAAAATGTAATATTTCCTGTTTCTTTAAATTTTTTCCATGCTTCCTTTTTATCCATAAAAATCACCCTTTCTATTATTATATTGGGTGATTTTTTTAATTTTTAAACATTAAAATCATTAAAACCTAAATTTTTTAAATGTTTTTCTTTATCTCTCCATTTTTTAATTGTTTTAACATATAAATCTAAATAAACTTGTTTACCTACTAGTTTTTCTATATCACTTCTAGCTTTCATGCCAATTTCTTTAAGCATTACTCCACCTTTTCCAATGATAATCTTTTTTATACTATCTCTATCTACTACTATATCTACACCTATTTCAACAATATTTCCTTTATCTTTATATTCATTAATCACGCATGTAACAGAATGAGGTACTTCCTCATCAGTCAGTTCCATTATTTTTTCTCTAACAATTTCACAAATTCTAAAATCTGTTGTTGCACTTGTTTTATCATCATCTGAGAAGTATTTTACGCTATCTGGCAAATATTTTTCAAGAACAGTTATTAATCTGTCGACATTGTCGTTTTTAAGCGCAGAAACAGGTATAATTTCAGCAAATTCATATAAATCTTTATATTCATCAATTTTCTTTAAAATTTCTTCATTTTTAATCTCATCTATTTTATTTAAAATTAAAAATACAGGTTTATTTATAAATTTTAATTTTTCAATGACAAACATATCACCTTTACCAAGTTCTTTACTAGCATCAGTTATAAAAAGAACTATATCAACATCATTTATTGAATAATAAGCTTGTGCATTTAACTTGTTTCCAAGTTTACTAATTGGTTTATGTATTCCAGGAGTATCTACAAAAACTATTTGTACATCATCATTCGTATATACTCCTTGAATTAAGTTTCTAGTAGTACCTGACTTTGATGTAGTAATCGCAATTTTCTCTCCAATTACAGTGTTTAATAATGTACTTTTCCCTACATTTGGTCTTCCTACTATTCCTACAAATCCACTTTTCATAGCATTTCTTCCTTACTAAAATTTTTATTTAATATTTCTTTTAAAGTTAAAACTTTCATATCAAAATTTATATTCATAATATTAAATATCACATCTTCATTTAAAAATTCTAGAAACACTTGCTTACATAAATTACATGGATAATAAAACTCTTCTGTATTATTTATTAAATATATTGCTTTAATATTTTTGTCTCCATTTGATATTGCACTGTTTATTGCGTTCCTCTCAGCACATATTGTCGCACCAAACGATGCATTTTCAATGTTTACTCCCTTATAAAAGTTTCCATTTTCTGTTTCAACTATACATGCAAACTTTATATTTGAGTATGGTGCATAACTATTATCTAATAAGTTTTTAAGTTTGTTTTTCATAATTAGAATAAACCAATAACATATGGAACAAAAATAATTAATCCAATTATAAATGAAAAGCAAGAAAATACAAATACAGCTGCAGAAGCAGTATCTTTTGCTACCTTAGCAAGTGGATGATAATCTTGCGTACATAAATCAACTACAGCTTCAAGCGCAGTATTAATAAGTTCAGTTGCCATAATTAATCCTAGTAAGAAAATACAGATTATCCATTCAATCGCAGTTATTTCAAAAACCAGACCTAAAATAATAGTAAGGGCAGTAACTGATACATGTATTGTCATACTTTGTTCATTTTTATAAGCATATCTAAGTCCTGCCATTGAATATTTTATGCTGTTTCTAAACCTACCAAAACCTCTTTTTTTTCTTTCACTTCTTGACATCAAAGCCATTTAAAACACACTCCTCTAACTTTCTCATAACTCTTCTATCATTATCTTTTATATGGTCATACCCTAGTAAATGCAACAAACCATGAACAGTTAAAAAGTGCATTTCTCTTTTTAAAGTATGTCCATATTCTTTAGCTTGTTCTTTTGCTTTATCTATTGAAATATAAATATCACCTAAGAACCTAAACTTACTATAAATTATATCATTATTTTCTTCTAAAGCAAAGGATATAACGTCTGTTTCTTTATCAATTTTTCTATATTCTTTATTTATTTCTCTTATTCTCTCATTATTTACAATTATAATATTAAAAATTGGTTTCTTAATTTTTAATTTTTTAATAGTGTATTTACATAGATTATATAAGTCTTTTTCGTTAACTTCTTCGTTTGTTTGGTTAATTACTTCAAGTTTCATTATAAACCTCCAACACTAAAGAAATTAAGAAAATATAGTATTGCCAAAACTAAAAGTATAAATGTCAATATATTGTAAAATAGTTCTCTTTGAAAGAAAGATGGTAATACCTTTCTTACTGCATCAAGCACTCTATAAATTAAAAATCCAATTAAACCACCAATAGTATTTAAAATTATATCATCAATATCAAAACTTCTACCAATAAAATATTGAACAGTTTCGATGACACCACTTGAAAGTAATACAACTATTAAAATATTAAGTGGTTTTTTAGCTTTAATGTAATAAGTTGCAAAATAACCAAATGGAATAAATAATATAATATTACCAATTACTTGTTGTAAAAATAATTTTGAACCAAACTCATACCTAAATATTTCAGTAAATGGAATAAAATTAGTGCCAGATGGAATATTTACATCTTTTTCTGTTACAAGTTCAAATAACAACAAAGAATATCCTAAAAATAATAATAAAAATATTTCCTTATAAAAAACAAATTCTTTTTTGTTACTAAATAAATATGCAAACCGCATTATTATAACTATAGTCAAAAATATAACTATAGTGGGCCAAGCAAATCCAATAATGTCATAGAATGTATCTCGTATCATGACTCACTACCCTTCTTTATATTCTCTTTAATTTTTTCTGTTTTTTTATAACTTGTTATGTCTTCATAAACTTTATAAAAAACATCTATATTTATTTTACTACTAAAATAGTCTTTTTTCAAAACTTTTTTTGAAATGATATACTCATCTTTTTTTAATTTTTGTTTAATTTTATCTTCACTTTTTTTAATTGCTTTTTCTAAAGCTTCGTTTTTATCGAGATGATATGTAGTATATTTATATTCACTAACTCTTTCTTTTACAATTTTAAATGGCAAATAAAATTTTTTTAATTCTTTTTTATCACTTATTCTATAATTTTCTAATTTATAATAATTTATTAAAGTCATTTTTTTATCTAAAAATTCTATATAATAATGATTAAAACTGTTATTGGTCTCTTCATATTCAACGTGTTCATATGGAACTGTTACATTTACTGTATACCAGACTTCTCCATATACTTTACCTTTTGCTCGTACTGTACCCTTTAATTCATCTTCTCCTTTTATAATATTTCCATCTATTATTGTTTCTCCTTTTTTTACATAATCATTTATCTCCTTTAATAATACACCACTTGTAGAGGTTATTTTTTTTATAACTGCATCTTTTTTTGCTACTAAACTTCTTGCTTTTTTGCTTTCTTTCTTTTTATTTAGTTTTCTTTCAGTAAGTTTTATATTATATTTTGTACCACTTTCTTCTATTTCTATCCATTCTATTTCATCTTTATTATTTTTAATTATTTTTTCTTTAATTTCAGTTAATCTTGAATACGTTTTTTTAAAACTATATTTTTTTATTCCATATTCTTCAAGTTCTACTATTAATTTACTTTTTAATTTCTCATTTTGAGTTTCAATATTTATACTAAAAATCATATTACTTAAAATAAAAATTACAAGTAATGAAAACAATAAACTTAATATGCTTATGTAGTGTTTTTTAATTAATAATTTATATTTAAATATACCAAAATATTTAATAATTTTAATATTTTTTCTACCAAAAACAAGTTTTAATTGTTTAATATATTTAATATTTACTAAAATAAATATATTTTTTTCATAAATTCTTAAATTTTCATAATAAATATTATTTTTTACAAGCTTTCTAATTACATTTAATTTATCATAACTACTTATTTTAACTATTACTTTGTTTTTCATATATTCACCTAAGTTCTATTTTAGTTATAATACCAGTTATTAGAAGTTCTGATTTATCAAGTTTTTTTAAAATAAAGTCTTTTCCTTTTAAATAAAGTCTAATTTTTGGGAATTTAATTATTACTTCGTTATTATTTATTTTATTAATACTTAAATAATTATAACAATGTACTTTACTATTCATAAGACTTATTAAGTAATCCTCACCATTAATATATTTTTTTAAACCATCAAACATAGACTCACCTAATAAATATATGAAAAAAAAGCTTTAAATATAAAAAAACAATCTATAAAAGATTATTTAATTAAATCAAAACCTTTTTTATAGATTGCTTTAAGTTCCTCTTCTTCTTTTTTAGTTAATTTTTTCATTGGGTCATCTTGAGACTCAATTGTATTTTGATGAGCAAATACTGCCTCACCCTCTTTTACAAATACAACTAGAGGAACATATATTCTTTTTTCTTCTGTATCTACTTCTTTACCCTCACTATCTTTTAAAAGATATGGAGAAAGTACATCATCTAGTTCTTTTAAAAGTTCTCTATAAAAAGCTGTTCCTTGTTTTTCTGTTATTATTTCGTTGTTTTCGTTTAAAACAAGTTCGTCTCTATCATTTTTTATATCATAATAGTTTATTTCTTTTACTTCAGCTTCACTAGCGGCATCATTTAAAACTGATACCATACTCTTACACCATGTACAAGTAGAATAACCAAAGTATATAACACCAGTATCATGATCAAGTATATTTAGTACTTGTTCTTTTGAAGCATATTTGTATAAGTTATTTTCTTTTATATCACTTACACTTCCATATTCGCTATAAAATTTTGTAGCATCAGAATTTTTTGAAAATGCTCCTGTTGACCAAATAAATAAAACTAACAAAATAACGCCTAAAATAAATATTACAAGACCCCTTTTAAAATTTCTATTTGTTTCTTCTTCTTTTTTACTCACTTCATTACTTCCTAACTATTAGAGATTTGACTCATTACTTCATCTGCGAAGTTATCGTTTCTTTTTTCCATACCTTCGCCAACTTCATATCTTATCATGCTGATAAGTTCCATATCATTTTTCTTTAAATAATCTTTAATAGTTACATCTGAGTCTTTAATAAATGGTTGTTCATTTAAACAAATTTCTTTATAAAATTTATTTAATCTTCCATCTACCATTTTTTTAGCAATTTCTTCTGGTTTTCCTTCATTTATTGCTTGTTCAGTTAAAACTTCTTTTTCATGTGCGACTACGTCTTCTGGTACATCTTTAATAAATACATAACTAGGTCTCATCGCAGCACTTTGCATTGCAACGTCTTTTGCAATATCAGCATTTGTACCATTTAACACAACTAAAGATGAGATTTTTCCACCCATATGTAAATAACTTCCGAAAACTTCTGTATCATTTTTTACAACAATATCAAATCTTCTAAATGAAAGTTTTTCACCTATAGTAGCAGTTTCATTTACTATTAAATCATTAATAGTTTTATCTTCAAGCTTAACGTTTAATGCCTCTTCCATACTCTTTACGTCATTATCAAGTAGTGCATTTCCAATTTTATCAACTAATTCTTTAAATTCATTGTTTTTAGCGACAAAATCAGTTTCGCAATTAACCTCAACAATAACTGCTTTATTATCTTTAATATAAATATTACTTAAACCTTCCGCAGCAATTCTATCTGCTTTTTTCTCAGCTTTTGATATTCCTTTTTCTCTTAAATAATCAATTGCTTTTTCCATATCCCCATTTGTTTCTTCTAAAGCTTTCTTACAATCCATCATTCCAGCTCCAGAAGCTTCACGTAGTTCTTTTACCATGCTTGCACTAATCATTTAATATCCTCCTCGTATAATTATTTTAATAATTCAATTAATTCATCTTTCTTTTTAGTAGAGTAACCTTTAATACCTTTATCTTTAGCAATTGCTTTAAGTTCAGTTACTGTCATTTTAGAATAATCAAGCTTTTCTTCTTTTTTAGCTTTCTTTTCAGTTTTTTCTTTTACTTCTTTTGTTTTACTTTCCTTTACTTCTTCTTTTTTAGTTTTAGCTTCTTTTAATTCTTTTACATCTTTTACTTCTTTAGTTTCTTTTGTTTTTGTTTCTTTAGGTTCTTTTACTTCTTCATTTTTTGTGCTTTTACGTCTAATTTTAACATCTTCTTCAGTTGTATAATCAACTAGTGGTAGACTATTTGCCTCACATATAGCATTTGTTAAAACACCTAATAAAACTTTTACACTTCTAACTGCATCATCATTTCCTGGGATAACGTAATCAACATCATCAGGATCACAATTAGTATCCACTACACCAAAAACTGGTATATTTAGTTTTCTCGCTTCTCTAATTGCATTATATTCCTTTCTAGGATCAACAATTATAAGTGCTTTTGGTAATCTGTTCATATCACGAATACCATTTAACAATTTAGAAAGTTTATCATATTCTTTCTTAATTTTAATTACTTCTTTTTTAGGTAATAATTCAAATTTTCCATCGTTTTCCATTTTTTCAATTTGAATTAATCTATTAACTCTAGCTCTTATAGTTTTAAAGTTTGTTAATGTTCCACCTAACCATCTTTCAGTTACATAAAAACTATTTGATCTTTCTGCTTCTTCTAATGAAGCTTCTTGTGCTTGTTTTTTAGTACCTACAAATAAAACCTTTCCACCATTTTCACAAATAGCTTTTAGTTCTTTGTAAGCTTCTTCTATTTTTTCTACTGTTTTTGATAAATCAATGATGTAAATGTCATCTCTTGCTGCGAAAATATATTCTTTCATCTTAGGGTTCCATCTTTTTGTTTGATGACCAAAATGTACACCCGCTTCTAATAATACGTTTTTTGACACTACTGCCATAAATAAATCCTCCTTCGTTTCTTCACCCAAATACATCATCTTTATTTAATCACCATAAGGCACTAGATAAATAAATCAGTATTTGTGTTTATTTGGTATAAAACCATAAATATATTAACATATAAAACATATAAAAACAATTACAACTTTTAGTTTTTACACTAATTATATGAATAATTTGTTTGATTTAATTAAAAAAATAGAAAAAGCTTTCTATTTTTGTTGAATAGTAATACTCCCATTATAATTTTCTTTATACTCACTCATAAAATCATTTAATCCTTTTAAATTACTTTTTCTAATACCTCCAGTATTAATAACTACATTATTAATTTTAAACCCGTCCGTTATTGAACATACTCTTCTTTTCATTTCATCAATTTCCTCTTTTCTTTCTAAATCTACAAACAACGTATCATTTTTAAATATTATGTTCATATCATTCACCTCCTCTATTCTACTAAATAGATTATTTATTTTCTACAAACTCGACAAAACTTGTTATTTTTCGATAAATTAGTTATAATTACGGTGGTGATATACATGAGAAAGAAAATTGCAATATTACTTGGAAGGCTTGCTAACTTCGCAAGTAAATGTACTGGAAAAAGTGGAAGTGTAATTGGTGGATATTGGGCTTTAAAGGTAGATAAAAATCTACTAGATAAAGTTACATACCCAAAAACTATTATTGGAGTTACTGGTTCAACTGGTAAAAGTTCTACTACAGAGTTAATCGCACATATTTTAACTAAAAGTGGTAAAACTGTTGCTTATAATAAGGATGGAAGTAATGCAGTAAATGGTATAACTTCATTAGTTTTAGAAAATTGTGATTTAAATGGGAAAATAAATAAAGATGTTTTACTTATGGAGTTAGATGAAAAGTATGCTAAACATATAATAAAAAAAATTAAACCAACACATTTTGTAATAACTAACATTACAAGAGATCAACCCTCAAGAAACGCTCATCCTGAGGCAATATATAATGAAATTAAAGAAATTATTCCTAAAAGTACTACACTTATTTTAAATGCTGATGATCCTTACGTTGTAAGATTTGGATTAGAACATAAGAAAAAGTCCTATTATTATGGTCTTGATAAAACTAAATATTCATTTAAAAAACCTTATTTAAATAATTTAGATGCGGCATACTGTCCAATATGTAATAACAAATTAAAATATAATTTTTACCACTACTCTCATATTGGTAGTTATGAATGTTCTAAGTGCAGTTTTAAAAGACCTAATTTAAATTATGAGGCACATAACATTGATTTAAACAAACAAAAAATATTTATTGGAACTGACCAAATAAATATTCCAAGTGACTTTTTATATTCTGTTTATTTTACACTTGCTGCTTATGCGGTATGTAATGTTATTGGTATAAGCAAAAATAAAATTAAAAATATTATAAATGAAAACTCTCTTAAAACTAAAAGATATACAGTTTATAACTTTAATAATAGAAAATTACAATTTCTACTTAGTAAAAATGAAACAAATGTTAGCTATGAACAATCAATAAACTACGTGATAAACAAAAAAGGTTATAAAAATGTTGTAATGGGCTTTGATAATGTTTCAAGACGTTATAAAGAAAACGATATATCTTGGTTATATGATATAAATTTTGAAAAACTTAACAATGAAAGCATAAATAAAATAATAATTTTTGGAAGATTTAGATATGATTTCTTACTTAGATTAGAATACGCAGGAATTGATAAAAACAAAATAATATTACTTGAAAATAGAGAAGATGTATTAAATACATTAAAAGAAAAAACAACTGGAGATATTTATATGATTGTATATTTTGATATTATAGAATATTTTACAAAAATATTAAATGAGGGGGTAGAAAATGAAAATTAAAATAGCTCACTTATATTATGATTTATTAAATTTATATGGTGAAAATGGGAATGTAAGAGCATTAGAAAAGTTTTTTAAAAATCAAGGTGTTGAAACAGAAATACATTTTCTAACAAAAGATGATAAAATTTCATTTAAAAAGTATGATATTTATTATATGGGAATGGGAACAGAAGAAAATCAAAAAATTGTTATTGAAGATATTAAAAAATATAAAAAAGATATAAAAGAAGCAATAAATAATAATAAATACTTTTTTATAACAGGAAACTCATATGAAATTTTTGGAAAATATATAATTGATTTTAATAATAATAAACTAAATACATTAAATATATTTAATTATTATACGAAAGTAATAAATGTTAAAAATATAACAGATCAATCTAACTTTAGAGCAGTTGGAGAATATTCAGGGTTTACAAAACTAATAAAAGAAAAAATAATTGGTTTTCAAAACAGAGCTGGTTTTATTTATGAAAATGATTCACCATTATTTAATTTAACTTATGGTACAGGAAATAATCCAGAGGAAAAAACAGAGGGATATACATATAAAAATTTTTATGCCACTTATTCTACTGGACCATTATTTATTAGAAATCCGTATCTTACTCAATATTTTGTTAAAAAAATAATTAGAGAAAAGGATAAAAACTACAAAATTAAACCATCAAATAAAAACTCTACCGAAGTAAAAGCTTATAATACATATTTAAAAAACTTTCCAAACATGTAAAAACAATTTGAAAAAACTCAAATTGTTTTATTTTATACTTAATAAGGTGATTTTAGCGTATCCATTTCCAGAAAATCCATTTAAACTTTTAAGACTTCCAGTATCAGATATATCATTAAAAAATCCACCTAAAGGATTTGGATATGATACTTTTTCTGTTGCAGATGTACTCCAAGTATAACCATATCCATCAATCATTACAGTATTAGTAAA
>JABLTK010078510.1_pt1 | contig 16194 bp, 10 predicted proteins | sample 7160131 | NCBI WGS metagenome assembly JABLTK01 (sample SAMN14651221, study PRJNA627086) | human gut metagenome | isolation source: feces | host: Homo sapiens
ACTTAAAGCCAACGACTACCACAACCACTTGAAACTCAAAATAAAAGCTCAAATCTGCTATTTTTTGCCTTTTGAGGCATTATTTTTCCGAAAAACTCCGTTTATAATGCTAAAAAGCATTACTTTTCAACAATTAAATCGTAACTTTGCAATTGAATTTACAAACAGCCCCGCATACCCTACTCCACCCCAACGATCAGCAGGATAAAAATAACTAAAAGAAAACACACATATTATTTTTTAATACAACAATGACAGACATCGAAATAGCACGCAGCACTAAGCTTGAGCGCATAGAGACAGTGGCAGCCAAGTATGGCATTCCGACAGAACACCTCGAACACTACGGACACTACATGGCCAAGGTGCCCACACACCTCATTGATGAGGAACGCGTAAAGAAGAACAACCTCATCCTTGTGACTGCCATAACGCCGACAAAGGCGGGCATCGGAAAGACCACCGTGACTATCGGACTGGCACTCGGACTGCACCATATCGGAAAGAACGCCATCTGCGCTCTGCGTGAGCCGTCGCTCGGACCGGTGTTCGGACTGAAGGGCGGTGCCTGCGGAGGAGGCAGAACTCAGGTACTGCCGATGGACAAGATTAACCTGCACTTCACAGGCGACTTCCATGCCATCACTTCCGCACACAACACAATAACGGCGCTGCTCGACAACTATATGTATCAGAACCGCGACAACGGATTTGCACTGCGTGAGGTGCTCTGGAACCGCGTGCTCGACGTCAACGACCGCGGACTGCGCGACATCGTGACGGGTATGGGCGGCAAGCAGAATGGCATCGTGAGGGAGTCTGGTTTTGACATCACTCCGGCTTCTGAGATTATGGCCATCCTGTGTCTTGCCAAAGACGAGGACGACCTCAGACGACGCATCGAGAACATTCTGCTCGGATATACCGTGGAAGGAAAGCCGTTCACCGTTAAGGACCTCGGCGTGGCTGGTGCCATCACCGTGCTCCTGCAGGACGCTTTCGCACCGAACCTCGTGCAGACAACGGAGAACACGGCAGCCTTCGTTCATGGCGGACCGTTCGCCAACATCGCACACGGATGTAACTCTATCATCGCCACAAAGACTGCCTTGACTTTCGGCGAATACGTCATTACGGAGGCAGGATTCGGCGCCGACCTCGGAGCTGAGAAATTCTTCGACATCAAGTGCCGCAAGAGCGGACTGCAGCCTAAGCTGACCATCGTTGTGGCTACGGCGCAGGGACTGAAGATGCACGGCGGCGTGGCTGTGGAGGACATCAAGAAGCCAAACAGCGAGGGACTGATGAAGGGACTTGCCAACCTGGACAAGCACATCCAGAACATGCATTCGTTCGGACAGACCGTCATCGTGGCTTTCAACCGCTATGCCGGTGACGTGCCCGAGGAAATAGAGATGGTGAAGAACCACTGTGAGCAGCTGGGCGTGGGCTTTGCAGAGAACGACGCATACGCTGCGGGTGGCGAGGGAGCCGCTGACCTGGCTCGTCTCGTGGTGGACACAATAGACAAGAATCCGTCGAAGCCGTTGCAGTTCGCCTACGACGACGAGGACACGACGGAGGAGAAGATAGAGAAGGTGGCTAAGAACATCTACGGAGCTGCTTCAGTGTCGTTCGGAGCGGCGGCAAAGAAGAAGCTGCAGATGATAAAGGAACTGGGCTTTGAGCGCTTCCCCGTCTGCATCGCCAAGACACAGTTCTCGTTCTCCACAGACCCGAAGCTCTACTGCGTGGCTAAGGGATTCGACTTTAATGTCCGCGACATTGTCATCAACGCCGGTGCGGAGATGATCGTGGCTATTGCGGGCAATATCATGCGCATGCCGGGACTGCCTAAGGTGCCGGCGGCTATGCATATCGACATAGTTAACGGACAGATAGAAGGACTATCATAATATATAATGTTTGGATACAGAATAAAGAAACAATATCGCACAAAGGTGAGGTTGTCCTGCATGGGCTGCCTCACCTTCGTCGTTGTCATCATAACCAGCATCTGCCGATGCGCCTGCTCGTCGTGCTCAAGCGAAAGCAAGCACGTGAAGGACTCGTTGGCGGAAGTTTCGCATCGCGTGCATCTCAACGACACGCTTACCAATGCCATGAGCGAGCAGCCCGAACTGCAGCCCATGGACTCCATCATGCGCCGCTATCTGAAGCGCTGGGAGATAAACGGAGCACAGCTTGCCATAATGCGCCACGACTCGCTCATCTATGCCCGCGGCTTCGGCTTTGCCGACAAGGACAAGGGCGTGCCGATGGAGCCGTCGCACATCCTACGTATGGCGTCATGCTCGAAGCTCATCACAGCAGTGGGCATAATGAAGCTGAGGGACATGGGCAAGATAAAGCTGTCGGACAAGGTGTTCGGACCGCAAGGCATACTCACGGACACGTTCTACGTCAACTCCATCAAGGACAAGCGATACTATGACATCACCGTGGAGCAGCTGCTCAGACATAAGGCAGGATTCACCAATTATGCCGGCGACGCCATCTTCTCCACACGCTACATCATGCAGCAGAACCACCTCACCACCCCACCCGACCACCGCACGCTGCTGCGCATCGTACTGCGCCGTCATCTCGGCTACACACCAGGTTCGGCACAGCGCTACTGCAACATCGGCTACACGCTGCTCTCGCTCATCATCCAGAAACGATCTGGCATGTCGTATGAGAAGTTTATGCAGAAATACGTTCTTGAGCCTGCAGGATGCTATGACTTCCACATCGCCGGCAACTATCTGAAGGACCGCCGTCCAAACGAATCGGTATACTACATGCACTCAAGTTCGGAGCCGGCTCCGGAGTTCAACAACTCGGGACGCATGGTAATTCGCTGCTACGGCGAGAACGACATCACCACTTCATTGGGAGCTGGAGCATGGGTGGCATCGGCTGCTGAGGTGTGCCGACTGGTGGCTGCCATAGACGGCGACCCCACCTTGCCTGACGTCCTTTCGCCCGGTGCCGTGAAGTTGATGACAACGGAAATGCCGGACCATCAGTTCTCCTTGGGATGGAACTTCACGCCCAACCGCGGACCATGGATACGCACCGGTTCGCTCGTAGGCACATCTGCCATCATACTCCGCTATGCCGACGGCGAATGCTGGGTGTTTATCACCAACACCAGCACATGGAAGGGACACGAATTCTCAAAGGACACGATGGCGCTCTTCGACAAGCTAAGACAGAAATACGGCAGCAAAATGCCGAAACGAAATATGTTCGTGAAATAAAGAAACAAAGACATAACCATAGAGAGAGTTTATAAAAACCTAACAACAAGAGCCTATGATGAAAAGACATCAACAGCATAAGTATGGTCTTGCAGCGACGGCAATGTCGCTGCTTGCCACTGTGCCTGTCTCGGCACAAGTGCAGGAACTGGACGTGCAGCGCGACACCATACCCACTTATCTGAAAGTACAGAACAAGGGTATAGTGAACAACGCACTGGACGTACTTAACGGCAACGCAGCCGGCGTGAACGTAACGTCAAACGGCATGGACCGCATGGCGCAGCTGTCGTCAGTGCGTGTGCGTGGTACCACGTCAATCATCGGCGGCAACGACCCGCTCGTCATCATAGACGGCGTGACGAGCGACATTGCCACGCTGTCAACCATCTATCCTGCCGACATCGAGAGTTTCTCCGTACTGAAGAATGCTGCCGAGACAGCACTCTACGGTTCGCGCGGTGCGTCGGGCGTCATCGAAGTGAAGACGAAGAAAGGCACGGGCAAGGGATTTCAGATTTCGTATGAGACCAATATCGGTATGGAGCGGATGTCGAAGAAACTCGACATGCTGTCGGCCGGCGAATATCTTGCCACCGCTAAGAAGCTCGGCGTGTATGCCAACAATGGAGGACATGACAACAACTTCTATGATGTCATCACCCGAACCGGATTTGTTCAGAACCATTACCTGGCTTTCAGCGGAGGTTCAGAACAGTCAAACTATCGTGCGTCATTCGGATATATCGACCACAACACCATCATCAAGACCAAGGACTACAACAATTTTGTAGCCAAAATCGACGTCACACAGCATGCCTTCGACAATCGTCTGAAAGGCGACTTCGGCGTGTTCGGTTCCACATTCAGGAACAATGACATCTTCGATTCGCAAATGCTCTTTTATTCAGCTGCATGCCAGAACCCTACATATCCTGCCGGACGCGACGCAAACGGCAACTGGACAAAGAACGGTTCTGCCTATCGCATCAACCCTCCTTCCGCTGTGCTCGTAGAGAGAAGCGACCAGAAGGAGATGTACTTCAACACGCACATGCGGCTGGTGTATGACATTGCTCATTCGCTGAAGCTGTCGGCGTTCGGCAGCTATTCGTATACATCTAACGAAAACTCGGAGTTCTGCCCCACATGGGTATGGGCGCAGGGCAACGTTTATCGTGGCGAATTCAAGAATCAGGAATATCTCGGCAACGTATCGCTCGACTATGCGCATACATGGAACGCCCACACATTGTCTGCAGGAATATCCACAGAATATCATTATCAGGAACATACAGCTTTCTGGACACACGCCAAAGGCATAACCACCAACGATTTCGGCTACGACAACATCGGAGCTACGTCGTCACGTCCTTACGGAGGAACGGGCAGCACTTACGACGACATGTCGCTGGCTTCGGTTATGGCTAACGCTTCGTATACATTATATAATAAGTATAAGCTAACGCTGACAATGCGCGGTGACGGTTCGTCAATGGTGGGCGACGACCACACATGGGGATTCTTCCCGTCCGTATCGGCTGAATGGGACGTAAAGAAGGAGAAGTTTCTGCACTCGTTTGACGGCATCAGCACCTTGAAGCTACGCACGGGCTACGGTCGTTCGGGCAATCTGGGCGGCATAACAGCCTACACCACAATGGACAACGTGCAACAGACGGGCATCGTGCCGGTGAACAACACTCCGACGGTGACGCTCGGCACTATACGAAACAACAATCCTGACCTGAAATGGGAAACGAAGTCGACATTCAATATCGGTGGAGAAATAGGACTGTGGCACAACCGACTGATGCTTACAGCCGAATACTATTACTCGAAGACCTCAGACATGCTCTATTCCTACGACGTGCCCGTGCCGCCGTTCGCCTACGACAAGCTGCTGGCTAACATCGGATCAATGTCGAACCAAGGTCTTGAGATAGGTTTCTCCATCGCCCCCGTGCAGACAAAGGACATCGACCTGAACGTGAGCATGAACCTTTCGTTCCAGAAGAACAAGCTGTTGTCGCTGTCTGGCAACTACAACGGTATGAATATGTCGGCACCAAACATCACTGCCATCGGCTCCATAGACGGTGCCGGACAGAACGGAGGCGACAACAATCACGTGCTTTATCAGATAGTGGGTCAGCCGTTAGGCGTGTTCTATCTGCCGCATTGCACGGGACTATATAAGGACGAGCAAGGGACAATGAAATACAAGATAGAAGACCTTGACCGCAATGGCACCATCGACTTCGGAGACGGCGGCGACAGACGCATCTGCGGACAAGCCACACCTAAAGCCACACTCGGTTCGAACATATCGCTACGTTACAAGGACTTCTATATGTCGCTGCAGATGAACGGTGCTTTCGGACACAAGATATTCAACGGCACGGCTTTGGCATACAACAATATGTCGTCATTCCCGACATATAACGTGCTGAAGGGTGCACCCGAAAAGAACATTGTGGACCAGAACGTGTCTGACTACTGGCTGGAAAGCGGCGACTATCTGAACTTTGAGTATCTCACCATCGGATATAACATCCCGGTGAAGAGCAGGATAGTGCGCTCGCTGCGCGTATCGTGCAGCGTCAACAACCTCGCCACCATCACTTCATATAGCGGACTGACGCCGATGATCAACTCGTACGTGGTGAATTCCTCAATGGGCATCGACGACAAGAGATGTTATCCTACGTACAGAACTTACTCGGTGGGTGTGAGCGTGCAATTCTGAAAATAAACGAATTATCCTAAACGTATAATGACAGAAGACTATGAAACATAGATTTTTCGCTTTATCGGTTCTCGCCTTGTCACTCTCTCTGACGAGTTGCCTGGACGAGACACCAAAGGACCAGATACCGGAAACAGAGATTTACGACTCTGCCAACAGCCTTTACGTCAATGCTGTAGCTTCGCTATACAACTATATCGGAGCTCACGAAGAGGGCGAAGGACTGCAGGGCACATGCCGCGGCATCTATGACTATAACACGCTGACCACCGACGAGGCTATCATACCCATACGTGGAGGCAACTGGTATGACGGCGGTCTGTGGGAAAACATGTATAACCATACGTGGACAGCCACGGACACCGACCTGTATAACATCTGGAAATACCTGTATAAGGTGATAGTGTTGTCAACGAAATCGCTTGAGACGATAGAGAAACACAAGGCTTTGCTGACAGAACAGCAGCGTGTGGACTATACGGCAGAAGTGCGTGCCGTCCGCGCCATGTATTATTATTATGCCATGGACATGTTCGGACGCATACCCATCCTACAATCGGCAACACAAAAGACGGCAGACATCAGACAGAGCAACCGAAGCGATGTGTTCTGGTATGTGGTGAAGGAACTGCAGGACGTGGCTCCGCTGCTGGCTAATGAGCACAGCAATCTGCAGGGCAACTACTATGGAAGGGTTACTCGACCGGTGGCTTGGTTTCTGCTTGCCAAACTCAGTCTTAATGCAGAGGTGTATACGGACGATGACTGGACCGACTCTTCACGTCCTGACGGCAAGACCATTATGTTCGACATCGAAGGCAACAAGAAGAACGCATGGCAGACTTGCGTCCACTACTGCGACCTTATCACGGCTGCCGGATATACGCTCGAAGCTGACTATACCAAGAACTTCGCCGTACACAATGAAGGCTCTACGGAGAACATATTCACCATTCCTTTGGACAAGATTCTCTATCTGAACGAATTTCATTATCTCTTCCGATCACGCCACTACGCTCATGGCGGAGCCTATAGCGGAGCTTCTGAGAACGGAACGTGCGCCACACTCCATACAATGGCTGTAAACGGGTTTGGTACGGAAACGCCGGACGCACGTCTTGACATGAATTTCTATACTGGGAAGGTGGAGGTTGACGGCAAGTACGTAACGCTGGACGACGGCACTCCACTCGAATATAAGCCACTCGCCGTGGAGGAGAACCTTACAGCAAGCCCATATCTGGAGACGGCAGGCGCACGAATGAAGAAGTATGAAGTGGACCGCACGGCTTACTCTGATGGTCGTATGCCAGACAACGACATCGTGCTCTACAGATACGCCGACGTGCTGCTCATGAAGTCTGAGGCTAAGGTGAGAAACGGGGAGTCAGGAGATGAAGAGATGAATGCTGTACGTTCACGTGTGGGCATGCCTTCGCTTTCTGCCACTCTCGACAACATCCTCAACGAACGTCTCCTTGAACTGGTTTGGGAAGGTTGGCGCCGTCAGGACATGATACGCTTCGGCACATACTGTAAGCAGTATGACATACATACTCCATCGGAAGCCGACAAGAAAGGATATACCACAGTATTCCCTATCCCGGAAAAGGCTCATGAGCTGAACCCGAACCTCAAGCAAAACCCAGGATATTGACTCTGGTTAGTAATAACGAACGCACAAATAACACGAAAAAAGGACAGCCTTCCATTCGAGGCTGTCCTTTTTTCGTGTGTATAAAGTTATGGATATGCTCTTACTTTGTCATATCGAAGCCTACGCGTACGCCGTCGTAGTTCTTGCTGAGGTCACCAATGGTAGAGAGAGTGCTATTGCCGCTTACAGAGGCAAGAGTCTGAAGGAGTGTCAGAATCTTCTTCGACTCGAAGAGTACGCCGATGCCGTCACTGTTCTTCTTAGCATAACCAGAGAGCGAGAGAAGGAGAGTCTTCATCTCCAGTTTGCCGTCCTCCTCGTTGTATGTCCACTTACCGTTGAGTGCCTTGCCGTCAATATGTGCGTTGAAGGTGCCATCTTCATTAAAGGAGATAGAAGTGTTGGCAGCAGTAAAGCCGAGCTTAGCATACTGTGCGGCAAGCTTCTCCTTCACCTCGGCAGCAGCCACCTCGCCACCAGCCTTTGCCAGAGCGTTCTCGCTTGTGAAAGCGCAGCCCGGACCCTTATAGTGCCATGTGCCTACAAGGTCCTTAGTTGTAAGCTTGTCCAAGCCAAGCACGCTGCCAAGCACATTACCAAGAGTAGATCCAGCGCCATTAGAGCCGAAGATGCCTCCGAGAATGCCTCCTGTCTGTGAAGAGTTGGAGGAAGAAGAGCTGTTGTTACTGTTCGTTGTTCCTGATGTGGCACCACCTAAAGTACCGTTCGCAGGAGTTCCAAGTCCTGCAGCGCCAAGTCCGCCACAGCTTGCCAGAAGCGCAGACGCGGCTACGACAGACAAGCTAACAATTGTCTTTTTCATTTTCTTCTAATATATTTTGTCGATAATAATAATCCTTAAAAGTTACAAGGCTACGGAATGTAGGAATTAAGATTGCCTTATTCGGCTGCAAAATTAATGATTTTCCGTCAATCTGACAAAAAAAAAGTGTCCCATCACATCACGCGATAGGACACTCATAACTTTATTAACCAATATTTGTATTTATACAAGAACCTTAATTCTGTATTTTAGAAGTATGGCACTCCTGCCATTTCAATATGATCATAATTAAGCCTTTGCCTCTTCCTCAGCGGGAGTTTCCTCCTTCTGGGCAGCCTTCTTAGCGGCAGGCTTCTTGGCAGCTGTCTTCTTAGCTGCGGGCTTAGCAGCCTTCTGCTGCTTCTCCAGCTTTTCGCGGAGCTTCAGTTCGGCAGCCTCAATCTTCTCAATCTTGGTCTGCAGACGAACAATCTCCTTGTTCTTCATCTCAATCTCCTCATCCTGGTTCTTGATGGTGGTAAGGAGAGAAGAAAGCTCTTCGTTGTCAACGTCCTCAGGATAGAGAGAGTTGACGCGAGAAATGAAGTCGCCGAGGATGTTCATATAGTTGGTGAAGGCGTCAAACGGGCTTGAGAAGATGCCACGGTCAATGCCAACCTGAGACGGCTTTGTGGTCATCTGGCGGAAGTTGTTGGAAGCCTGGAGGTAGTCCCAGTCCTGATTGATGCGGGGATCGTCAGCGATGCGTACACGGTCAGCCACGCTGTAGAGCTTGTTGAAAGCCTCACGCTGCATAGGATTGCCGAGCCATGAGCTTACGTCGCGCTCCTCGTCTGTCCATGACAATGTGTCGGGAACGTCGAGCTGAGATACGCTTGGTGTTGTGTCGCAAATCTCTGACGGTGTAGAGAACGAGATGCCACGGTTGCGTGCGCACTGCGGGAGAGCCTTGATAAAGTCGAGGATGTTGCTTGACAGAGGCTGTGCCACACCAAGAGCAGAAAGCTCCATGAAGATGTTCACCACCTTCTCGCCTTCCGGGAAATTGGCTATACGGTCAACATAAGAATCGGCGAAGAGAGGATAGCCCTCCCATTCCGTATTGCTGAAGCGCAGAGAGATGTCGTCGCTGAGGTTTACGTCGCGGAGAAGAAGCTTAAGATTGGGAGCGAGGGCGCAGTTGTATACATAGTGGGGCGACTTCCATCCGAGGACGTGACGCGCACCTTCGGTAAGCATACCCTTGAATCCCATCTGCGAAGCCTGCAAACCAATCTCGTCGCTATATATAAGCGAAGAGTTGCGAAGCACCTTAGGCTCCTGTCCGAAGTATTCCTTCATCTTCTGGCACTGACGCTTCACTTCCTTGGTGAAGCTCTCCTCATTGGCGAGCGAAGCCAGACCGTGCGAGTAAGGCTCAGCAAGGAACTCCACGCAACCAGTCTGGTTGAGCTCCTGAAGCTTCTCAATCACCTGCGGAGCATGAATCTCGAGCTGCTCCATACCTACGCCTGAGAGCGAGAAAGCCACCTTAAAGTACTTGCCGTTCTCCTTGATCATCTCGCCGATGACGTTGAGGGCTGGCATATACGAACGCTCTGTGACGTCTTTTATGATACGCCCGTCCTCATAGTCGTCGTAATAATAGTGGTCTGTGCCGATGTCAAAGAAGCGATAACGCTTCAACTGTATGTTCTGATGTATTTCGAAATATAAACAAATCGTTTTCATTGTTGTCTGTTTTAAGATTGTAGTATTAGGGTTTTGTTATTTATAAATCGCCTGCCAACACACGCTCGTATAGATTCTTGATGCGTGCTCCCACTTTCTCCCAAGTGATCTGGTCCACCTCGTTCTTGCCTTCGTTCTGAAGGTAATGGAAGAGTGAGTCGTTATGGCAAATTGAATAGATGGCGTCGGCGAGGGCGTGAATGTCCCAATAGTCAACCTTTATACAGTTGTCGAGAATCTCGGCGCAACCCGACTGCTTTGAGATAATGGTAGGCGTGCCGCACTGCATTGCCTCAAGCGGTGAGATACCGAAAGGCTCCGACACGGAAGGCATCACATACACATCAGAGTCCTTGAGGCACTCATAAACCTGCTTGCCGCGCATGAAGCCCGGGAAGTGGAAGCGGTCTGCGATGCCACGCTCTGCTGCAAGGTAAATCATGGCGTCCATCATGTCGCCGCTACCTGCCATGCAGAAACGCACGTTGCGTGTGCGCTGAAGCACCATATTGGCAGCCTCAACGAAGTATTCAGGACCCTTCTGCATGGTGATACGACCAAGGAAGGTCACCACCTTCTCCTTACCGGTGTGGTCAGGACGCGGTATGTCCTGAAGTTCCTGACGGAGCGGATATACGGCATTGTGCATTGTGAAGCACTTGCGCGGATCCTGATGATACTGATTGATGACGGTCTGGCGTGTCAACTCAGACACACACATGATGCAGTCGGCATTGTCCATACCGTCCTTCTCGATGGCATAAACGGTGGGGTTAACCTTTCCGCGAGAACGGTCGAAGTCGGTGGCATGTACGTGGATGCAGAGAGGCTTGCCGCTCACGTGCTTGGCATTGATGCCGGCAGGATAAGTGAGCCAGTCGTGTGCATGGATGATGTCAAAGTCCTCCGTGCGTGCCACTACACCTGCGATGATTGAGTAGTTGTTGATTTCCTCATGCAGGTTAGAGGGATAGCCGCCGGCAAACTCCATGCAGCCAAGGTCGTTGACGTGCATATAGTTGAAGTCGGCATAGATATGGTCGCGAAGACGATAGTAATAGTCGGGGTCCATTACGTCAGACACCTGGCTCTTCACATAGTCATAGTCTACGTCGCGCCAAGCAATAGGCACCTTGTTCATTGCCACGATGCGGCATGCGCTGCGGTCCTCATCACCGAAAGGATGAGGCAGACAAAGGACTGTCTCCACGTCGCCTTGTGCGTGGAGGCCCTGTGATATTCCGAAATTAGCGGTTGCGAGTCCACCAAATACATGAGGAGGATACTCCCATCCGAACATTAAGACTTTCATATATTATAAATCCTCCTATGTTTTAGTACTTGAATTTTTCGAGCAGTTCGAGCGTGCGCAGAGCCTCTGCCACGTTCATTGCGAAAGAAATTGCTCCTCTTCCGTGGAACGGCGGGTTGCCGTCGAAGAGTTCAGGAATGGTTCCGAGACAATGCTGCACCATCTCGTCCTCGTAACCGATCATCTGACGCTCGAGGAATGAGAGGCGTGTGCGCTTGTATATCTTCAGACATGCTTCCATATAGAATCCGCCGAGCCAAGGCCATGCGGTTCCCTGATGGTAAGCATAGTCGCGCTGTGTCTGCGGACCTGTGTACATAGGATTATATCCGCCGCTCTTCGGCGAGAGCGAACGCAGTCCCTTCGGAGTGAGAAGCTCGCGTGTGCAGACGTCGAGCACGATCTTCTGCTGTGCAGATGTGAGCGGCGAATAGTCGAGAGCCACTGCGAATATCATGTTAGGACGTACGCTCCAGTCGGGCAAGTCCTTCGGCTCCACATAGTCGAAGAGATAACCATACTCGTTTACGAAGGTCTCCGTGAACGAGCTGCCACACAGTTCGGCACGCTTCTCAAGCATTGCGGCGCTTGCCTCGTCGCCGAACTTGCCGGCAATGGCAGCACAGAACTTGAGAGCATTATACCAAAGAGCATTAAACTCGACGATGTATCCTGTACGCGGAACGACGGGACGACCGTTGGCTGTGGAGTTCATCCATGTCACAGCCTTCTCCTTACCCTCCGAATAGAGGAGTCCGTTGTCCATAAGACGCAGGTTAGGATGCTTGTTTGACGAAATGTATGTCACGATGTCATAGAGCAGCTTGCCGTACATACGGTTGCACTTCTCTTCGCCTACGTGCTTGGCATACTGCTGGATGGCCCATACAGCCCAAAGCATAACGTCCGGCTGCTCTATCTCGTAAATCTTAGCTGTAAGCGGCTTGCCTTCCATAAACTCGTTCAGACCACGTGCTGCCGTCTTCATAACAAGCTCGAAGTAGTCTTCTTCTCCGATGGAAAGGGTAAGACCCGGAAGAGCGATGAATGTGTCGCGGGCACGACACTTAAACCATGGGTATCCGGCAAGGATGTAACGCTCGTCCTTGCTTGTACGATTATGGAACTGATGAGCTGCGTTGACAAGGCAATGGAAGAAGTTGTCGCGCGGTGAGCGCTCCTCCACCTCCTTGGTGAACAATGCCTTCAGACCGCCTGTCTTGCATACAGACGTTGACGCAGAGAAGACGATAGACTCGCCCTTCTTGATGTCCATCTCAAAATAGCCGGGAACATAGAGGTCCTCATTGGACGCGTAACCGCGCTCCTGCTCCTTCGGATATTCGATGCCACGATACCAGTCGGGCTGGAACACGAACTTATTCTCCTTGCTGAACTGCATGTAAAGGTCGGGATAACCGGCATACATACATGTGCTTATGCCGTTCTCCACCTCCTGATACTCGCGTGAAGCCACGCTGTTCTCGTGCGTAAACTGGCGCACGCTGCGGAATGCGAGGAAAGGACGGAAACGTAAGGTTGTCTCAGAATGGGCATCAACAAGTGTATAGCGGATAAGGATGCGGTCTTCATAATGCTGGAAGACCACCTCTTTCTTCAAGAGTACACCGCCGGCACGATAAAGCGTGGTCGGCACTTTGTCACAATCAAACTCACGGATATACTTATGACCTTTGGGGCTGTAGTTGTTGCCCTGATACTTGTGGAGACCGAGGTTGAACTCTGCTCCATGCTGGATAACTGTAGGGTCGAGCGAAGAAAGAAGGACGTGGTTCTCGTCGTCTAACTCGGGCACGGGTACAACCAGAAGGCCGTGATACTTACGCGTATTACAGTCGACTATCGTTGAGCACGAATAGGCTCCGGAACGGTTTGTCCTCAACAGCTCGCGAGGCAGTGACTCTTCCAGGTTCGTCATCAGAGCTTTTTCGAATCGTAAATAACTCATAGGTTTAAATTAAGGTTCATTTATTTGTTTTTCTTATTATCAAAAACGTCTTGGTTACGTAGAGGCAGTAGTAGGTCTTATGAAGGCTGCAATCTGTCTTACGATATCAAAGGTAATAACTTTTAGTTTATGAACAAAATAAATGCACCTATATTTTGAAAAAAAATGTGTTTCTATCGTAAATTCCTAAAAAAACGCATAAAAAGCTGTGCAATCGTTTAACCAAATATGTTAAACGGCGCTTTTCTTCGATTCGAAGATATTATACATACAAAAATATAGGAGGAGAGCGTGCAGACCATGTGTCCTGCCACGCTCTCCTCCTTCATTATGGTTTATTCCGGTATGAGGAAGTTGATGATTTCCTGCTCCACGGTGATGGTGAACGGTCCCTTCGGTGTACGCATCAGTCGTCCGTCGATGCCGACAAGCGCCTTGCGTGCCTCCACCACCTCCACCTTGCGCGTACGGTAAGGATGGACGCTCTTATAGTTGAGGAATTTGCCACGCACAAAGAGATAGAAGCCCTCGAAGAGCTGCGTCATACCGGGATGGTGTACGATGCTCACGTCCAGCATGCCGTTGTAAGGCACGGCGTTCGGAGTCTGTCCGTAGCCGGACGCGTTGCCGATGCACATCGTCATGACGTTGCGCTTGATGTCGTCGTGATTGATCTTTACGTGCATGCGATATTCCAGACGCTGGAAAATCATCATTATGAAGGAGAACACAAACGACAGCGTACGCGATCCGAAATAGTGGCGGGTCTGACGACGGAGGTTCATTATGGCAGCTATCAGTCCGATGTTGATGCAGTTGAGGAAGTAGCGGCGGCAAGTCTCACCCTTCTTATTGGTATATCGTATGCATCCGAGGTCAATCTTGCGCACATGACGCTGCTTCAGCCACTTGATGGTCTGGCTGTAGTCGCTCTCGCGGAATCCCCAGAAATGGGCGAAGTCGTTCATCAGTCCGTTGGGAATAACGCCGAGCACGACACGCTCACGCACACTCGAGTCGTACTGCATCAGGCAGTTCACGGCATCGTTAAGCGCAGAGTCACCTCCTACGATAACAATTGTTTCGTAGCCGTTGTTGATCATCATCTTTATAAGACGGTCCACACCGGAACTGCTCTCACTCTGTATGAAGTCGTATTCCACGCCATTGTCCTTCAGACATTTCTCTATCTTCTCCCAACGACGCTTCGGACTCAGCAGTTCATGCTTCGGGCAGTAAAGCACGCCCCATCGTTTGTTGTTTGGCATAAGGATCTCTAATTATTATATGTTAGGTTTACTTGTTTTCTGTTTCTTCCTCCTGCAGACGCAGGATGGTGTTCACTTTTTCTTCCATCGGCAGCGTGGCATCCAACCAGTGGATACAGAATCCACGTCGTTCCATGCCTCTGAACCACGTCATCTGACGCTTCGCAAACTGATGGATGGCAATCTCCAGCTGTCTGAACATCTCGTCGTAAGTGAGGTTTCCGATGACATATTCGGTGATGAACTTATACTCCAGACCATAATATATAAGGTCTTCGGGCTGTATGCCCTCCCCTATCAGCCCTCGTATCTCGTCAGCCATGCCTTCGTCCAGACGTGCCTTCAGGCGACGGGTGATCTTCTCACGACGCAGTTCGCGGTCGATGTCAATGCCGATTATCAATGAATCGACGGCTGGCAGCTGGCGTTCGCTGGTAGGATTCTCCAGGTTGTACGTCTCAATTTCGATGGCGCGTATGGCTCGCTGCGCCGTGTCAACATCGGTGGTGTTGTGCATAACCGAACCGCTGCGCTGCTTCAGCTCCGCCAGCATCTCTGTCAGCGCTTCGAGCGACATACCAGAAAGGCGCTGGCGAAGCTCCGGATTCTGCGGCACGGGCGACAACTGATAGCCTCCGAGCACAGCCTCAATATACAGACCGGTGCCTCCGCAGAGTATCGGCAGCTTGCCACGGCGGCGTATGTCGGCGTATGCGGTATGAAAATCCTGCTGATACTGGAAGAGGTTATACTTTGTTCCGGGTTCCGCAATGTCTATAAGATGATAAGGCACACGATGTCCGTCCACCACATAGTCGGCAAGATCCTTGCCCGTTCCTATATCCATGCGGCGATAAACCTGACGCGAGTCGGCACTAAGAATCTCTCCCCCGGTGCGTGCCGCGAGCGCTGCCGCCACCGGAGTCTTGCCACTTGCCGTAGGTCCGAGTATGGTTATCATCTTGCTCATATTGTTTTTATTCATCAAATTGGTGGATTCGTTACATGTATTTAATTTGCAAACTTACAAAATCCTTTCCACTGCTACAACTATTTTCCGACTAAATATTATAATGTAAGGAAAATAAAAACGGATATAAGTTCAATTAGGTTGAAATATGTATCGGTCATTATGACTGAGATTGAACGTATTTTCGAACACTTCGGTGGTTCTGCCGAATACAATATTTGCATTTCTGATGCTCAATACTATGAGTCCGGCGTACAACAAAATCTTTGATGCGAAATTCTTGAGTTTTGAGCGTTTACAGACAACGCATTAACACACAGCATGTTATACGGTTTTCTGACGAAGCACTATGAAATCAGACTCGCAAAAGAGCCACTTTTTCCTGCTATAGAGCCACTTTTACACTCCAATAGTGCCACTTTTATCATGCAATAGCGCCACTTTTACACTCTAATAGTGGCACTATTGTAGTGTAAAAGTGGCGCTAT
>JABLTK010057146.1_pt1 | contig 16182 bp, 15 predicted proteins | sample 7160131 | NCBI WGS metagenome assembly JABLTK01 (sample SAMN14651221, study PRJNA627086) | human gut metagenome | isolation source: feces | host: Homo sapiens
TCCAACTTTTGATTTGGGATGGAATTATAATAATAAAAAAATAGATATTACTGACAAAAATAGTATTGCCTACACCATACTTAATAAATCTTCAAAGAATATTAGTACAAAGTATTTATCAAAAAAGACATATGAAATAAAAAAATATAGTAATGAAATATTATATAATGATGAGGGTAAGGTATTAAAAGTTAAGGCAAAATATTTTATTCCTAGTATATATGATTTATTTAGTACTTCATATTATGAAAATTATTGGTATTCTGATTTATCAGAAAAAAATAGAAATTGTTATATGAATTATTCTAGTAGTACCACTTGCTCAAAATTTTCTGAGGATGTAAAAGCTATTAGATTAATTGGTAGTTTATCATCAAATATAAAAGTTAAGAGTGGTAGTGGTACTTTTGATGAACCTTATGTAATTACAAAATAATGGAATGATGTGTTGATATGAAAAAGAAAAATAATATAAAGTTTTTAGTTTTAGTTTTTACTATATTTTTCTGTTTATTACTTGTAATTTTTCTAAGGCCATTTTATAGAGTTAATGATAGAGTTGAAAAATTAGAAAGTTATTCTAGTGAGCATGACTCTTCTGAACCGTTGGGATGGTTAATGGTTCAAGGAACTAATATAGACTTTCCGATATTCTATTATGATGACTTAGAAGACGCTACTGATCCAACTTTTGATTTGGGATGGAATTATAATAATAAAAAGGATGCAAATAGACTGGTTATTTTGTCACATAATGTGCTTAATGTATCTAGCAAGCCATTAATTGCTAATAAAGATCATAGAAGATTTGAACAATTAATGTCATTTATATATTATGATTTTGTTAAGAATAATAAATATATCCAATATGCAACTAAAGGGAAAAACTATTTATATAAGATATATGCTATCTCTATTCAAAAAGAAGATACACTAAATCTTGATAATATTTCAAAAAAAGAAATAGTTAAATATTCAAGTGATATGAAGGATAAGAGTTATTTTAAATTTAATGTTGATGTTAATAAAAATGATAAACTTATTACCTTAGTTACTTGTACGAGATTTTTTGAAAATAAGGAATATTCTTTTGTAGTAGATGCTAGAAGAGTTAGAAAAGGTGAATATATTCACAATTATTCAACAAAAAAAACAGTGAAATATAATAATATAGAAAAAAAATTGAAAGGAGATGATACAAATGAATAATAAGGGTGTAAAAATATTTATAGCTGTAATGATAAGTTTTTTAGTATTTCCAATATCATTAAATGCAAAGACAATAAGAAGTAAGACTAAGGTAGTAGATGGTAATAGTTCATGTCCAAGTGCTGGTGCTAAATGTGAGAGTGAAGTAGGCATTAATATAAAAGTTAGTCCATATAATTTTGATTCAACAACGACAACTACAAATATAGGAAATAGGAAAATCACTATTACTCCAAATAATTCAACAGCTGAATATAAAGCTATGATGATAATTGCTGACGAAGGTAAAATGGACGAGATAGAATTAAATGATACATATACTAAAAAAACAATTGATGAGTTGAAAGATGATTTAGACAACCTAAACATTAAAACAAAAACTTTTACGGGAAGTCATGACTGGGAATTGGCGCCAGGTAAGGAAGCTATGGTAGTTGTATGGTTGAAATCCAAATATACATCAGGCACATGTTGTAAATGGAATAAAGATAAAGATGGTAATAATACAACTTGTGCAGAGTATTTAAAATGTAGGGCTGGTGATTTTAGCCTTAATAGTAAGGATGAGGAAAATCAGGGGTTTAAAGAAATTGACATATCTGGTAATTCAGCTTTTATTTATGTTCAAAACCCTCAAAAAAGTGGGTTAGTAAAAAATATTAAAACCAAAGAAAAGATGTGTCAAAATACTTGGAGTGGAATATATGTAAACAAAAATGGTGACCAAAGTGAAAGTAACAAACAATTTAATATAGATGACAAAGCAACGTGGCAAACAGGATTGTATTCTAAATTTTTAAGTTATTGTACCCAAGATTCAGTCGCTTTTAATCTTAGCGACTCAACTATTAAAAATATTTCAAATAATATGTTGAAAATATATTATTATCAAAAGAAATTAAAGAATAGTGGTGCTAAGAGTATAAGTCAAGTTAATGCTGAAATTGAAGGAATAAAAGGTAAGATTTCAACTGACTATTGTAATGGGAATACCGAAAAATGTGATAATATAATAACGGATGCAAATAAACTTTCAAATAGATCATTGACATGTAATTCTAAAGATATTAAAGATTTAAAAGAGGAATACCTATATATAAAGGAAGAAAAACCAGTTGAAACAGACAAACTATCAAACGGAACTACACCTACTGTATGTAAAGTTAAATGCTATGAACACTTGACAGTTAGTTATAGTCCACCACAAGTTGTAAAGGCTGGGTTATGTTTTAACTATAAAATTACAATAAAAAGTGAAACAGAGTGTGGTGTTCAAGATAATAGTGATCAAGTAATTAATAATTTAGAGAAAAAAGAAATGTGTAATCCGATTCCTATATGTGAAAATAATGAATCTTTAACACAGGCTGGACCTAGTGAAGATTTTGATGAATGTATAAATAAATGTGATGGTGGTAAATATACTCAATCATGTATAAATAAATGCTATAATAAGGTTTATAAGAGCAATAAATCTCAAAAACAAGGTGCAGTTACTAAAAACGCAAATACTACTTCAAATGTAAAAAATATGATTAATAATAATTTATCATTAGAGGCTACCAAAATTAAACAAAGTGATAAATGTGATGAAGATGATAGTTGTTTTACTGAGTATTATTCTAATAAAACAGTTGCAAGTGATTGTAATACTGGTGATATCATTGATTATGTTAATAATAATAAAGAAGATAAATTAAAAAAATGTGCACAATATTTCATGGAAGCAAAATTAAGTAATACTATGGGACACTATGTACGTAGAAGTGATAAAGACGAAGATTATGAATGGGGTCAATGGGATTGGGTCCATAACACTAGATTGGGAAAACCAAGTATGAAAATATATACAATGGATATTCCTAATTCAGTTGGTAGAGCGTCACCATTTTATTTCAGAGATTTACAAACATCTATTGAAACGTTGAAGAAGTTGGTTCTTCCTGAAAAACCACAACAAACTGGTTATTGGAAAAAATATAATATTAACAATAATGGTATTTTGAGACAATATAGTAAACGTTTTAAATGTAGTGAGACTTGTCATTATGCTGGATGTAGTGCTAATAACGCAACTTCAAACAAAGAATATTCAAAAGATTTAGTTGAAGATTTAGGAAAAGTTGCAGACGCTTTACAGGAATGTAGTGTAACTTCAGCTTGTGATACAACAGAAACTACTAGTGACTTTTATATAAAAGTTAATACAAAAAAAGGTAAAAATAATGAATCTGTTGACACAAAAATTGATGGTTATAATACTGTTAAAGATTTAGGTAAAAATAGTACAAATGTTGATGGCAGTGCATATAAATGTCCAACCTCATCTTGTGAAAATCAAAGCGATTCAACTAAAAACCCAACGATGTTTGTTCCATCATCTGATAGTGAATTATCAATTGGAGATGGTAATGGTATTTTAGGTTTTTGCTATGATGGTAAATCAACTAAGCCACATTATCAAACAACAATTACTTTCCCAGGATCTTGGATTGATTTAAAAACAGGTGAAGTATCATATGATTGCCAAAACTTGTGTACATATCGTAAAAAAGATCAATATTATTGTACTCCATATAATGCAAATGATGTCAATGAAGACTGGGCAAAGTGGGCTATAAAAGATGATTATGATAGTTCTAAATATCCTAGCGGTTTTATGCCAGAATACAATATAACTTCATGTTTAGGTGGAAAATTAGATGGCGATGGAAATTGTGTAAAAGATGGCAATGGATTTGGTAAGTACAATTGGACAGTTGGTTTTAGTTGTTTCTATGCTTCATATAGTAAAACTGTTAATAGCGATGATGTAAAATGCTATAAAAATAACGATGGTGAAGAAACCTCTTGTGTTGATGATACTGGAAAACAACTTCCTGAAGGAAAATCAACTAAACTTCAAGATAATTATGATATACGTATATCTGATAATGCTTCAATCTTTCCTCAAAAAAATGGAAAAAATAGATTACGTGGTTATAACTGGGGTAGACAAGCTAGATTAAAGTCAAAAGATTCAACAATTCAAGATGCATTATATCAAACAGGTTACGGTGTAGATCCTGTTGAATACTCAAAGGCAGTTATGAAAAAAGAAGAAGACGAAAATAGTATATATAATAGTGATCCTGATTTGACTATAACGATATCTAAAAATCGAATGAAAAAATTAAAAAGTGATAATGTAAAATTAGATTTGGATGGTACTTATTCAGAAAATGAGGTTATTCCTGGATTGCGTTATTATAAAATGGGTACTATTACAGATTATGTTACAATAAATAAAGGAAGTAATTGGAATCTTGGTAATAATAGTAAAACAGCAAAGGAGGTAGCTAGACAATGAATAAAGCAATGTTAACAGTTGGTATAATACTATTAAGTTTATTTGCTTTGGGAGTTATTAACTTGATTCAAGATTATACAACAGGCCAAGAATTAGACTATTATTTATTAAAGGAAACAACATCGGCTGCTATAGAAGACGCTATAGATACCAGTTATTATAAAGAAGCTGGGACCATAAGAATGGATAAAGAAAAATTTGCAGAGAGCTTTGTTAGGCGCTTTGGAAAAGCTCTTGATGATAATAGAAGTTACCAAATTAGATTTTATGATGTTAATGAAATTCCTCCTAAGGTAAGTGTAGCTGTTGATTCATCTACTAGTGCTACCTTTGATAAATCCAATATTGCTATTTCTACTAAAATAGACATGGTTGTTGAAAGTAATAATAAATATGATAAACTAGCTTATAAGTTAGCTAGTAATATAAAGGCAAATTGATAAGAAGGAGAGAATAAAATGGGAAATTTAAGTATAGGTTTAAAAAAATTTTTATCAAACAAAAACACTGTTACAATCCTTGGGGTTGTAGCAGCTGTTTTCGTGTTATATTTTGGTTATAATTCGAGAGTAAACAAGGCAATTACTCCAATTAAAGTTCCATATGCAAAAGAAACTATTTCTCCAGGTACACAAATTACTGATGAAATGATAGGTGAAAAAAATGTTTCTAGTGAAACTGTTAATGATGGATTTGCATATACAAATAAGAATGAAGTAATTGATAAATATGCCAATGCTGATAGTGTTATACCGAAGGGTAGTTTATTTTATAAAAGATCTGTTGTAACTAAAGAACAATTACCAGATAAGATTATATATGATTATCCTAGTGGATACGTTTTATATAATTTATCAGTTTCAACTGATTCTACATATGGTAATTCAATATATCCTGGAAATTATATTGATATATATCTAAAAGCTATGAATGCTATTGAAGAGGGAGAAAAGGTTACTACAACTGATAAAATAATGGTTGGTAAATTAATAGAAAATGTTAAAGTTTTGGCAGTTTTAGATAGTGCAGGTAATAATGTATTTGCTAATTTAGATGAAAAAGGAACACCAAGTATGATTATCTTTGCCGTTCCATCTGAATATTACATTTTACTTAAAAAGGCTGGTTATTTAAGAGCATATGATTCTGAATTAGTACCTGTACCAACAGATGAAAGCTTGAAAGATAATCCAGGTGAATTAAAATTAAGTAGTAATGACTTAAAAGACTTTATTAATAGAGTTACTGAATGGACTGAATAAAAAGAATAAAAAAAGGGAAGGTAGTGAGTTAAATGAATGAAAATGTTTTTGATAAACTTGATTTTGGACCATTGAAACCACTTTTAGATAATGATGATATAACAGATATTTCTTTCTGTAATGGTGGACAAATCTGGATTCGTTCTTTAACTCAAGGTTCTCAAAGAGTTGAAGTTAAGGGGTTGACTCCAGAATTCATGGAAAAATTAGCATTTCAGTGTTCAAATGTAATGGGTACAACATTTAATAATGCAAAACCATTCTTGGATGCTGAATCAGCTGAACTTCGTTTTAACTTTGTACATCAGTCTATTGCAACAAATGGGATAGCATGTGTTATACGTAAAACACCTGCTAAGATTAGACTGGAGAAAGAAAAATTATTAAAAGAAGATTATTTTACAGCTGATATACATGATATTTTAATAAAATGTGTAGAAGGACATTGTAATATAATAGTTGCTGGTGAAACTGGTTCTGGTAAAACAGAGTTTGTAAAATACTTAGCGGCACATACTAAAAGCAATGAAAAAATAATTACAATAGAAGATACTTTGGAACTACATTTAGATAAAATATTTCCTCAAAGAGATATAGTTGCTATGAAGACTAACAATGTAGCAAGTTATTCAGATGTTTTAGTTACATGTATGCGTCAGAATCCAAAATGGATTTTACTTTCAGAAGTTCGTAGTGCTGAGGCAGTTAGTGCTGTACGTAACTCAATTTCTTCGGGACATAATATTTTATCAACAATCCATGCTGACAAAGCGAGTGCTATTCCATATCGTTTATATAGTTTGATGGAAACAGATTTGGATGTTGATCAATTTTTATCTACTATATATAGATATATTCAAATAGGAGTTCATATAAAAGCCTTTTATAGTAAGGAATATGGTAAATTTCACCGTGAAGTAGATGAAGTTGTAGAGTTTTATGTTGATGATGATAATAAACCACAATCACATACTATTTATCGAAAGGTTTATGGAAAGTCTCCAGTACAAGAAAAACCTAGTGCACATTTAATAGAATATTTAGAAAATCAAAATATAGATATAAATTCTATTACAAGTACTATGAGTGAAGGAGAGCAGGTTACTAATGTCAATCTTAAACCTCCTCAAACTAATAATGTAGCTCATCCTACGGTAGCTAATACTATTAATAATACTGTTAGTAATAATACCGTAAAGATGGCCACACCTACACAAATACCTAAAGCTGTTCCAGTAGGACAGCCTGGACAAGTTTCTACTGTTAATGTAGGGCAACAACCTAAAGTTGCTAATGTAATGGCAGTACCGATTGTAAATAATCAATAAAAGGGGTGAAATTATGGAATTGATACTTTTACTCTTAATAGTTGGAGTAGTTATTGTTTATAGGAATTACCGAGGTGAAAATATAGGTAAGTTTATAAAAGATAATGTTGATACTATATATGAAAAATATGCACCATTTTCTTTTAAGGTGGTAAGAGAAAAAACTAAACAATTAGGGAAAGAATATACCGTAAGACAGTATACAATTCAAGTTATACTATTTTCTACTTTTGCAGGTGTTATTACTTACTTGTATTTCTATAATGTTTTTGTAAGTATTGTTTATATAATAGCTGTAAATATGGTAATACCATATTTATCATATTTACGCTGTAAAAAGGTGTATAGTGAATTTATTTTTGAACAAGTTCAAGTTTATACGTCTAATACTATAATGGAATTTGCAACAACTCAATCTTTTGTAAAATCAATCGAAGGGGTAAGAGATTCTGGGGTATTAGAAGATCCTGTAAAAACTGATGTAGAGCATATGATTGAGCTTGCATATGATAATGGTACTATTGATGAATCACTAGCATATATGAGTAATTTATATCCATATTATATTGTGAAAAATATGCATCAATTATTTTTACAAATTACAAAAGAGGGTGCAAGAAATTCTGCAGATAGTTTGGAAAATATGCAATTAGATATCGATATGCTTGTTGAAAGTGTATATAGAGATAGACAAGATAGGGCAACTTTCCATAAACAATTTTTGCAGTTTGGTATTGTGTTATATTTTCTACTTATGTTAACTCAGCTATTATTAGGAAGAGAGTCATATTTAGTTTTATTGGATAATATTTTCGTAAAAATTTTAATGCATGGTTCAGTTATTATTAATAGTGTCTTTTTATTAAAAGGTGAAAAATATTATAATGAGAATGTAGGTGCTGAATAATGGATATAATAATAGTGTGTGCAATTTTAATATATATATTGTTCTATAATAAAACAGTCGATGGAAAAAAATTTATGGCTGACAATGAAAAATATTTTGAAGCACTTAGGGAAGAAGATTATAATTTCTTAGTTTATGCTAAATATGGTGAAGATGCGGAACCAGATGTTTTATATAAAAAAAGAATTAGTACAGCTTTGATAGCAGGATTTATATTTTTAACTATATTTTTGGCAGAAATTTCCTTAATTAATATCGTTATATCATTAGGAATTATGTTTTTAGTTTTTAAATTTCCATATATACAACTAAAAAATTATTATAAAGCTCATTTACATGAAATAGATATAATGTTACCTTATTATTTAAAGAGTTTAGAGATTCTAATTCAACATTATACTGTTCCTGTTGCAATAGGTAAATCAATAGATGATGCTCCAGATATATTTAAACCTGGCTTAAGAAGAATTGTTGAAAGAGTTAATGCAGGAGATTCCAGCATTGATCCTTATATGGAGTTTTCTAATACTTATCAAGTAAGAGATTCTATGAGAATGATGAGGTTACTTTATCGTTTAGGAATTGGTTCACAAGAAAATAAACAGGAACGTCTTATGATGTTTTCAAGAACAGTGTCAAATTTACAAAATAAAGCTAGAGAAATTAAGTATAAGGAACGTCTTGGTCATATGGAAAGTTTAACTATGATAATGCTTGTTGTTACGGGTATATCAGTTATGTTAGTAATACTAATATCTATGATGGGAATGTTTAATGTTTAAAAAATATTGTTATTTATTAAAAATATGGTATAATAAAAGTATAGTGATAATATGAAAGGATGTGTTAATTTATGAAGGCAGCAACAGGAGAATTAAACTTAACTGTTATTACAGTTATTGCTATAGCGGCAGTAATGGCATTTTTTGGTACAATTATGTGGCCTAAAATACAAAGTACAATAAACAGTCAATGGGATAAAACTAATAACAATGATCTTCCATAGGAATTAATATAATAGAAATGTAAGCAAGTAATACGATTGGTGGTGGAATCATAATATGCGTGATGCGTTTGGTGGAGCTGTGAATGTATTGTTTATAGCTATTTTTATAGCTATTGTTAATGGGTATTTGGCATTTACTGCAAACTATAATAAAGCTTTTAGAATAAAAAATAGAATAATTAGTCTTATAGAACAGAACGAAGGTTATGATTCTAGCGATGAAGATCTTAAGAAGAGAATTACAGGAGAAATGAGTAAAATTGGTTATAGCGCTAGTGGTTTAGAAATTGATAACTACGATTGTGTTAAAGAGTATGGATATTGTGTAAAAGAGGAAACTGCTCCTGGTAATAGTTCTGAATTAGAAAAAAAACAATATACAGTAGTTGCAGTTGTTAATGTTGATATTCCAGTATTTAAAAAACTTTTACCAAAGATGAAATTTTTCCAAGTTTCTGGTACAACTAAGGCAATAACTCAACATTAAAAAGGAGTGGTATTTTGAATGTTATAGTAGCTAATGATAGAAAAGATGCATTATCTAATCTTGATATAGAAGTAATTAAAAGTATAAATGGTGAATATGATGTCGATGAATTAGTTGCAATGTTCAAAGACTTCTTTTTTGATAGAATGATATTAGATATTACTGCTATTAAAAATTATAATAATATTTCAAATATTCAAAAGATAGCTATGGAATTGGGTGAAGATAAAATAATTCTTGTATTAACTGATGAATTATGCACATCATCTAGTTATTTGTCTAATATTATATCTATGGGAATTTATAATTTTACTAATAATATAAATGCAATTAAACAGCTATTAGCAAGGCCTAATACATATAAGGATGTTGCAAAAATTCAACAATTAAATCAAAATTCAATAGATGCTAGTAATAGGGCTGGTAAATCTAACAAAATTATAGGAATAAAAAATTTAACAGATCATGCTGGAGCTACTACACTTACATATATGCTAAAAAAAGAGTTAACTTCTATCTATGGTAATGTTGTTTATGCTATAGAAGTTAATAAAAGGGATTTTTCTTATTTTAATGAAAAAAATATGTTTTCAGTAAGCGAAATGGAACTAGGAAGAAAAATATCAGAATTACAAAATCCTATTGCGATTATAATTGATTTAAATGATTGCAAAATAGATTCGGTATGTGATGAAATACTATATTTAGTAGAACCAAGTTCTATAATGTTAAATAAACTAATAAAAAGAAATAGAAGTGTATTTGAAAAGTTAACGAATAATAAAATCCTTTTAAATAAGAGTCTACTTAGTAATAAAGAAGTAACAGAATTAGAATATGAAGCTAATGCTAAAATGTTTTATAATATTCCACCATTAGATGAAAGAAAAAGAAATGCTGTACTTCAAGAGCTTTTATTCAGACTTGGTATGGTTGACAATACAGGTGCGAAAAAAGAAGAGGGAAATAAAATTTTTGGTATTTTTAGTAGAAAATAGTGTAAAGGTAAATATATAATTGTTGACATTTATATAAAAAATAGTTTAAAATCATATTAGAGAAGGAGAGGTTAATATGAATTTATTTCAAATTGGTGCAGCAGGTGATTTAGATAAAGCTTGTAAAGGTTTAGGACCAATAGTAAGATTAGTAAAAAAAGGAGTTTTTCCTATTGTTCAAATAGGAATTCCAATAGCATTACTTATTTTCGGTACAATTGATTTAGGAAAAGCTGTTATTTCTAGTGATGAGAAAGAAGTAAAGCAAGCTCAAGGTAGATTAATTAAACGTTGCATTTATGCTGTTGTTATATTCTTCATGGTTACTTTAGTTAGTATCGTTATGGGTCTTGTTGGTACTGCAAATGATAGTAGCGTAAGTAAGAGTGATGCAAATAGTTGGGCAAGTTGCTGGAATAGTATAAAGTAATAAAAAAAGGAAATATAAATTGATATTTCTTTTTTTTTTTGCTATACTTAGAGTGATGTATTGTAAGTAAGGATGTGTAATTAATGATTACAAAATGTAATAAAATCGTTCTTTTAATTATAGCGGTGTTTTCTATGCTTTTTGTTATTGATGTTAAGGCTGAAAACTCAACTATAAATAATATATATGATGAAAAAAAAGTAATGGCTGATATCTCTGAATGTGGAGGCTCAGCTGGTATTCTAGGAGATGTAAATGACGAAGAGTCTACAGCATGGTTAGTACAAAAATTACTTAATTATTTGAAAATATTAGGTCCAACTATTGCAATAGTTTTAGGAAGTTTAGATATGGGAAAAGCTATAGTAACATCTGATGATGAAAATATGAAAAAAGCCCAAAATAGATTTATAAAAAGAATTTTAGCAGCAGTATTATTATTCTTTATTCCATTATTTACCCAAATATTACTTGGTCTGTTTGGAATTACAAGTGATAATGCTACGTGTGGATTAAAATAAAAGAATATGGGAGGTGAATGCAATGTTTCAAATAGGTTTTGGTTTTGATTTGGATTCTAGTAATCAAGTAACACATTGGTGGATGGATCCTATAAAATGGTTTCTAGCATTATTTGATAGGATTGTATATGGCCTAATGGCAATTTTATATGATATATTCTTTAATATTGCTGATACAACGATATTTTCATCAGAAACTATTAAAAACTTTTATAGCAGAGTTCAACTTATAATTGGGGTTGTTATGATATTTAAACTATCAATATCAGTGATTCAGGCTGTAATGGATCCAGATAGATTAACTAATAAAGATGCAGGAATGGGAAAAATAATAACAAGAATTGTTACTATGCTAGCTATGTTTACAGCTATTATTCCACTTAATATTCCATATGCAGAAGAAGGTAGTTATAATGCCTATTTAAATGAAAATGGTCTTTTATTTGGAACATTATATTCATTACAATCAAGGATTATAAAAGGAAATGTTATTGGAAAACTTGTATTGGGAAATAATAGTGCGTCAACATCGATTAAAGGTAATTTGAGTGAAGATGAGGCTTCACAGGGTGATAAGTTGGCTACATTTATATTAAAAACATTTGTAAGATTAAATTTGAAAAAAAGTGCAGTAGATGAGGGTGCATTTGATTCTAAGGGTAATTTAATTTCGGATAATTTAATGTGTGATGGTGGTTATGATGATGAATTAGAAATTTATGTTAATAGTGATTCAACACCAGGTGACATATTAGATGGGGTAACAGAATGGTGCAAACCTCCAGAAAATATTCATGATGAAGATCGTTATTCTTATGTATATACCCCAATTATTTCAACAATATGTGGCATTATTATTGATATTGTTTTAATTGGTTATTGTGTTGATATAGCAATCAGGGCGTTAAAACTTGCAGTATTGCGCTTATTGGCTCCTATACCAATAATCAGTTACGTTGATCCAAAATCATCTAAGGATGGCTCATTTGCCACGTGGACTAAATCTCTTACAAGTACATATATAGATGTATTTTTGAGACTAGCGATAATTTTCTTTGTATTGTTCTTAATCCAGGATATTATCAAAAACGGTTTAGATATTCCTATTGGAAATGGTGCAGTTGGAGCATTTTCAACAATATTTATAATAATAGGTTTATTCTATTTTGCAAAAATGGCACCTAAATTTATAAAAGATGCTTTAGGAATGAAGGGTTCTATGACAAATGTAGGTCTTTCTGGTATGTTAGCTGGTGCAGGAGCTTTGAGAACTGGAGGAAATCTTGGTGATGCATTTAGAGCTGGAAGAGATGCTGCTGATGCAAATGTAATGGCGTATAATCAAGGAAAACAAGCTCCAGGTATAGGTGACAGTTATAATGTTGGTGCTGATATGATGGCAAGAGAGATTACTGGTAATGATAAAATGACAGCTAGGCAAATGCGTAGAGGTGAAAGCAAATTAAGGAGTTTGGGTCTTAATAATGCATATGCTGAATCTGAGAAGGGAAAAATGTATGACTTGCAGGATGAGGCGTCTAAAAGGAAAAATGAATATGAAAATTTTGTCAATGGAAAGATGACAGCAGTAGAGGAAGAAGGATTAGCAAGGAATTTTGGACATTTGGATACTGCTACTGGTAATTATGTTATGAATGATGAAGAAAGATATAGAGCTGCTAGTTATCTACAAAATAGTTATCTTAATGCTCAGTCTGAAGCTGGTAAACAAGAAGCTAAATATAAAGCAATTCAAACTGAAATGGATAGATATGGTGGTTCTAGAAACAGTTACAGATCTAAATATGGTAGAGAAAACTTTAGAAATACAAGACTTTCTGATTTAGGAAGTACAGAGACACGACAAGCAATTAGGTCTGGTGGTGTTAGAGAAACTATTAGAAATGTTGCTGCTATTCCAGGAAATGAACTAGAAGCTAGACAAAGAGAAAGAACTGATAGAGAAAATAGTATAGCTGGTTTGGATAATCAAACTACTAGGGTTAATAATGAGGGTATGAATCAAGCAAGAAATAATGCAAATAATAGAAATCAAAATAATCCATAATAAAAGGGAGTGTGATATAGATGAATTACTTAATTCCCGCAAATACTAAAAGAGGTCAATTAATACTTGGTATATTTAAACCATTTGATTTAATCCTCTTTGGTACAGGGGTATTAATAACAGTAATATTTATGGCAATATTACCACTGACATCTACAGTTGTTACGGTAATTGTAATGTTACCGGCATTAGTAACAGGTTTTTTGGTCGTGCCGGTTCCGTATTATCATAATATATTAAATGTTATTTTAGAGCTAATAGAATTTTTTACAAATCAAAGGAATTTTAAATGGAAAGGTTGGTGTATTCACAGTGGCGAAGACAAAAGAAAAAAGCGTAAACAGATCAAGCGAAGATTGGCTACCAGTCAGAGCAATCCAAAATAATATGATTTATACTTATGGAAATTATAAGGTTACAGGAGTTAAAATAACTCCAAGAAATATATTTATTCTTGATAATAATTCTCAGGATAGTGTATTGATAAGTTTAAAAAACTTTTATAATATGATTGATTTTGAGTTTTGGTTGGTTGTTGCGGATAGACCAGTTGATTTATCTATATACATGTCACAATTACAATTAGAATTAAATGATGTTTCTGATCCAGCTGTTAGGAAACTAGTTATACAAGATCTTGATAAAGCTCAAATGTTTATTAATAACAATATTGTTGATACAGAGTATTATTTTCTATTTAAAGAAAAGGATGAGGAAATTATTCAAAAGAAGATAAGATTATTAATAAATGGTTTAGCAACTTGTGGACTTAATGCTTCACAAGCTAGTAATGAAGATTTAAGAGTTATGTTAGATAACTTCTTGAATGGTGGAAAAACAACAGAATTTGGAACGGTGATGCCAGTATGAGTGTAAGTTTAAGAGGACAATTAGCGCCTAAAGGATTAAGCTTTAATCCTAGTGATTTCTTTATTAGTGATAAATATGCAACTATATTATCAGTTGTTTCATACCCTAGATATATTCAGCCTGGATATTTATCTACACTAACAAGTATGTCTGGAATTAAAATTGTTGTTAAACATATTCCAGTAGAATTTGCAATGATATCAAAGATGCTTAACAAACAGGTTGCAGATTTAAAAGATAGATATGGAAAAGAGCGTGATCAAACTTCACGTGAAAGAATAAGACAGGACTACGAAAGTTTAGAGTATTTTATTTCAATGTTAGCAGCTAGTCAAGCACGTATATTTGATTTTCAAATGCACATCATGATTACAGCTGATACTAAAGAAGATTTGGAAATGAAAAAGGTTAATGTTAAAAACTATTTAGATGCTATGGAATTAAAGGCAGTATCATTAAGATTCGAACAAGAAAAGGTCTTAAAATCAATTCTACCTGTTTTTCCATCTCAAGATATAGAAGAAAGAATTGGTACTCCAATACCATCTGTTACTATATCAGCTATGTACCCATTTATATTTGATAGTATAAAAGATCCAGGTCTTTCTACTTTGCTTGGTGTAGACTTTTCTGGAGGGGTAATTTTATTTAATCAATTTCTATATAAAATAAGAAAAGAAAATAATAGGAATAATGCTAATATGATTGTTTTAGGTACGTCTGGTAGTGGTAAATCTACAGCTGCCAAATTAATGCTTAGAACACACATAAGAAACAGATGCCAAATAGTTGCAATAGATCCTGAAAATGAACTTACCGAGATAACAAGAACTTTTGGTGGAGATCAGGTTGATATAGGAAAAGGTGGAGAATTTGGTTTAATTAATCCACTCGAAGTAGTAATTGATGCCGATGATGAAGAAATAAAACAGGGATTAGGTTATACAGTTTTAACAAGAACTTTGCAATTTTTAAAGGCATTTATGAAATACTATGATCCATCTATTACAGAAGATGTACTTACAATGTTTTCTGAAGTAGTACAAGATACGTATAAGAGGTTTGGAATAGATTTTGATACAGACTTTTCAGGTTTTACTTCTACAGACTATCCAACATTTACTGATGTTTATGCAACAGTTAAAGGTAGACTTATGTCAATGACAGAGCAAACTCAAGAAAGAGATATTATGGAAAGACTTGAGTTAAAAATTAGACCCATAACAAAAGAATTAAAATTTTATTTTGATGGGCATACAACCATTAATGGTAATAGTGATTTTATGGTATTTAATATTAAAGAGTTAATGAATAGTGATTCTAATGTTAAAAATGCATTATTCTTTAATGTATTAAAGTATGCTTGGGGATTATGTCTTGATCCTAACGTTGATACAGTATTAATGGTAGATGAAGCTCATGTATTATTAGGTGAACAAAATACTTTGGGTGCAGACTTCTTAGCACAAGTACAACGTCGTGCTAGAAAGTATAACACAGGAACTATAATTATTACACAACAACCAAGTGACTTTTCGGCTCCTGCTGTTATTACTCAAGGTAAAGCAATTTTTGATAATGCATCTTACTATTTAGTAATGGGATTAAAGAAACAAGCTGTTGAAGATTTGAGTTTATTAATAGATTTAAATGAAAGTGAAAAAGAAAGTATAAAAAGGTATTCACAAGGAGAAGCATTGTTTGTTTGTGGAAATAGAAGAATGAGAATTAATGTTTCGGTAACTAA
>JABLTK010046956.1_pt1 | contig 16173 bp, 7 predicted proteins | sample 7160131 | NCBI WGS metagenome assembly JABLTK01 (sample SAMN14651221, study PRJNA627086) | human gut metagenome | isolation source: feces | host: Homo sapiens
CCAACGGTTTCTTTTGAACTGAAGGAAGGAAGCAGCCTGCCGGAGGGACTGACCCTGAATAGCAAAAGGGGATATATTAGTGGCGCTCCAACTGCGGAATGTCCCGCGGGCAAGGTGGTTGTGGTGGCAACCAAGAAAAGCACCGGGGAAACGGCAGAGGTGGAAATCGCCTACGGTGCGGTAACGGTGGCAACCCCCGTCACGGGAGTGAGCCTTAATACGGCTTCCCTGCTGCTTGCGGAAGGGGAAAGCGCCGTACTTACCGCCACGGTGGAGCCGGCGGAGGCAAGCATCAGTGAGGTAAGCTTTAAAAGCTCCGACAGCAGTATCGCAGGTATCAGCGCAACGGGAAATACCGCGGTGGTGACAGCGGGAAAACCCGGTACCGCAAGGATTACGGTAACCACAAAACAGGGCGGATTGACGGCTTACTGCGATGTGACGGTAAAGGCAGCCGTACCGGCAGTCAGCTTTGATGTGGAGAAAAACCGGATTACCGGCTTTGTGGCAGAGAAAACCTATGAGATCACGGACAAGGCCAGCGGAGAGGTGCTGCAGCCGTCCTTCCGCGGCAGGACCCTGGTGGAAGTGCCGGCGGCATGGTTCGGAAAAACGGTGTGCATAAGGGAAAAAGGAGCGGACGGCGGGGATTCCGACGCCATGGAGCTTGTCATTTCCCATGCGTTTGCGGATACCTATTCCGCGGATGATAAAAACCACTGGAAGGAGTGTGTCTGCGGGGAAAAGACGGAGCAGGCGCCCCATACTTATGCATGGAAGGTGGACACGGAGCCTACGGACAGCAGTGACGGGGAAAAGCACCGGTACTGTACGGTCTGCGGTTATGAGGAAGAAACCGGGGTAAGCATTCCCCGCTATCTGAGGGAGAGTCTTGTCTTTACAGGCATTACGGCGCCTGCGGAGGGAGCGGAACCGGACTACTCGGTAGGAGAAGCCGGCGAGGACTGCGTGGAGATTACAAAGGTGGCATGGCTTTCTGACGGAAATCCCATGGTGAGCGGTGCGGTCTTTGAAAAGGAAAAGGAATACTGCCTTACGGTGGACTTTACCATGAAGGGAAGCTACCACCTGCCGGCGGACACAGCCGGTGTGGCAACGGAGCTTCAGAACGTGGATGCGGGAGCCGTGACGGATAAAAAGCTTAGCGGCGATGCAGCGACGGGCTACCGCCTGACGGTCACCTTCCTGCGTGCGGGAGAGGCAGTGGAGCTTACGGAAGAAACGGTAAGCATCAGCGGACTGGCAGAGGGCTATGAATATACGGGAGAAGCCCTGACCCCCGAATTCCTTGTTTCCTATGTCAGCGGAACGGAACAGAGGGCGCTTGTCCGGGATAAACATTATACGGTTTCCTATGAGGAAAATACACAGCCCGGTTACGCAAAGGTAATCATCCGCGGAAAGGGAATCTACAAAGGAACCATGGAAGTGCGCTTCCTTATTTACCGGCAGGTTTCCGACCTTACATTGTGCGAGGCAGAGTATACCTATACGGGAAAGGAAATCCTGCCCGAGACGGAAATCAGGGACAGGGGCATCCTGCTTACGGCGGGAGAGGATTACCAGGTGGAAAGCATCACGGATAACCTGATGCCCGGCTATATGAAGATAACGGTAACGGGAGGCAGCAACGGAAAATACCGTGGAAGCCATACCTTTACGGAAAGCATAAGAATAAAGGGCTTACCCATAGAAGGCGCCGTGGTAACGGGACTGAAAAACGCAGTCTTTACCGGAAAGGAAATCACACCGCGGTTTACCGTAAAGCTTTCGGGTAAGGTACTGAAGGAGGGAACCGACTTTGAGGCGGTCTTCGTTGACAACCTGCATGCCGGTGAAGCCGGAGTAATCATCAACGGCAGAGGCATTTACGAAGGAAGTGTGAAAAAGAACTTTACCATTACGAGAAAAAGCTTTGCAGGGGTAAAGATTGCGGCGCCGGGAACACAGACCTATACCGGAAGCCCCATAAAGCCTGCCCTGACGGTGACGGACGGGGAAAGGCTGCTTACGGAAGGCGTGGACTATGTGGTAACGGGATATAATAACACGCAGCCCGGAAAGGCCGGCCTGACGGTGACGGCATGCGGGGATTATACAGGTGTTAAAAATATTTCCTTTGACATCCGTTACAGCCTGTCCCGTATCAGTGTAACCGGAGTGCCGGCAGGTACGGTTTATACGGGTAAGGCAGTGACACCGGAGGCGGTGCTTACGGATGCCAGCGGATATGTACTGCAGAAAAACAAAGACTATACGGTCAGCTACCGGAACAACAGGGATGCCGGAGAGGCGGAAATCCTTGTGAAGGGAAAAGGTGTTTATACGGGAAGCCTCCTGCTGACCTTCCGGATAGAGCCGGTTTCACTGGACACAGCGCTTGTAAGCGGCTGCAAGGATACGGTTTATACCGGAAAACCCGCAGTGGTAAAGCCGGTGGTAAAGCTTGGAAAAACCACACTGAAGGCAGGGAAGGATTATACGGTTTCCGTGGAGAACGCAGTGGATGCGGGAGCCGCCGTATGCGTGATCACGGGTACCGGCAACTATAAGGGAGAGGTACGCGTAAACTTTACCGTGAAGCCCCAGTCCCTGAAGAGCTGCCGTCTTGACAACCCGGGTATCTGTCCCTTTGACGGGACACCGGTGCGCCCCGCTGTCAGGGTTACCTGCGGAAAGAAGGTTCTTAAGCAGTATACGGACTATACGGTAGCATATGAAAACAATACCGCAACAGGCAAGGGAAAGGTTGTGGTAACAGGAACCGGCAACTACGAGGGAAGCATAGAGAAAACCTTCCTTATCCGGGACAGCATTCTGACGGCGGATATAAGCGGCGTGGAAACAGCCGTTACCTATACGGGAAAAGCAGTTACCTTCCCGGTTACCGTTACCAGAGCCGGTACGGTACTGAAAGCCGGAAAGGATTACAGCATCACCTATAAGAAGAACAAGGATGCGGGAGAAGCCTCTCTGGTGATTACCGGAAAAGGCAGCTATACCGGGGAGATCGTGAAGAACTTCACCATAAAGAAGGCGGAGCTTGGCGCCGGCGGAGCCATCGGGGACATAAAGACGTTTACCTATACGGGAAAGGCCATCTGTCCTTCCGTAACGGTTACCTATGGAAAGACAAGGCTTACCGCTAAGGATTACCGGGTATACTATACCAGGAATACGGAGGCAGGCACAGCCAGGGTGACGGTAACCGGAACCGGCAACTATACGGGAACCCTTGCCGGGGAATTTACCATTGCCGCAAAGGAAATCCGGAAGTGCAGCATACGTGTATCGGATGCGCCGCTTCTGACCGCAACGGGAGGAATTCCCGAAATAACCGTAAAGGATGGCGGAACAGTTCTTTTACAGGGAAGGGATTATACGGTTTCCTATCAGGATAACCATTCCCTCGGAAAAGCAACGGCGATAATTACTGGCTGCGGCAGCTACGGCGGGGAAACCGTAAAGACCTACCAGGTAAAGAAGGACTTTACCGCGGCAAAGCTGGCATGGGATCTGCCGGATGATTATTACAACGGAAAAGAAAAGAAACCGAAGATTTCGGTGACCCTGGACGGGGTGCCCTTAAAGGTAGGAAAGGACTATACCTTAAGCTATGTAAACTGCAAAAATGCGAGCGTGTCCGAATCGGCACAGGTGATTGCAAGCGGAAAGGGAGAGTATGCGGGAAGTCTTTCAATAAGCTTTACCATCCGACCGCTGTCCCTGAATTCCGGTTCCGTCACGGTAAGCAGGATCCGGGATGTGGTATACAACGGAAAAAGCCAGGAGCCGTCCTTTACCGTGAAGTACGGAAAGACGGTGTTAAAGAAGGATGTGGACTATACGGTTTCCTGGTACCGGAACGTGGATGCGGGAAAGGCATCCGTGACAATCCGCGGCAAGGGGAATTATGAAGGCTCCGTGTATACGGACTTCCGGATCACCCCGAAGAAGCTGACGGCAAAGATAGCGGCAATCCCGGATGTGAATTATACCCCGGAGGGAGCTGCTCCGGCGCTGACCCTGACGGACAGGGATAAAATCCTGCAGGAAGGAAGGGATTATACCGTAAGTTATACGGGAAACCGGGAAGTGGGAACGGCAACAGCGGTGGTAACGGGCTGCGGCAACTACAGCGGAACCCTGAAAAAGACCTTCCGGATAAAACCCATGGATCTTTCCGGTGTAAACATAAACAACATAGCATCAGAAAGCTATACGGGAAGTGCGGTAAGACCGGAGCCCGTGGTCTATGTGAACACGGCATCCGGAAGGGTATACCTTAAGGAAAACGTGGATTATGTGTATGCCTATGAGAATAATGTGGAGCCCGGCACGGCAACCGTAACCATAACGGGCTGCGGCAACTATACGGGAAGCAGAAAGAAAACCTTCCGCATTACCGAATAAGTCATTTCGATTGAAAAAGGGATGTAAAAATCCGGCAGAGAAATCTGCCGGATTTTTCGATGTTCGTATGGTCGGAAGCTTTGCTTCTTTTAATTGCGGTTGGATAAGTCCACATATTCGCGGTCTTCACCGACCGGTTTATAGGCGGGACGGATGATTTTACCGTTGTTGGCAAGCTCCTCAAGTCTGTGGGCGCTCCAGCCGACGATTCGCGCTATGGCAAAAATCGGTGTATACAGCTCCATGGGCAGTCCCAGCATATGGTATACAAAGCCGGAGTAGAAGTCCACGTTGATGCTGACACCCTTGTACATCTGCCTTTCCGCAGAAATAACCTCGGGAGCCAGTTTTTCCACCAGGGAGTAGAGGGCAAATTCCTTTTGCAGCCCCTTTTCTTCGGACAATTTCTGCACGAAAGACTTGAAGGCAACGGCACGGGGGTCGGATTTGGAATAAATTGCATGTCCTACACCGTAAATCAGACCGGCGTGGTCGAAAGCTTCTTTATGTAACAGTTTCCTTAAATAACAGGATACTTCTTCTTCATCCTCCCAGTCGTGGATTTCCCGCTTCATTTCTTCAAACATTTTAACTACCTTGATATTGGCGCCGCCGTGCCTTGGCCCCTTCAGGGAGCCGATGGCTGCCGCAATGGTAGAATAGGTATCCGTCAGGGATGAGGTTACCACATGGGTAGTGAAGGAGGAGTTGTTGCCGCCGCCGTGCTCCATATGAAGCACCAGGGCAATATCCAGTATCTTGGCTTCCAAAGGGGTGTAGGAGCTGTCGGGACGAAGAATGTGCAGGATATTTTCGGCTGTGGAAAGCTCCGGTATGGGCTGGTGGATAAACAGGCTGTTGCCGTCATGATAGTGGCTGTAAGCCTGATAGCCGTAAATGGACAGCATGGGGAACAGACTGATCAGCTGCATACACTGCCGTAATACATTGGGCAGGGAGGTATCGTCCGCACGGTCATCATAAGAATAAAGGGTAAGCACACTGCGGGCAAGGGTATTCATCATATCCTTACTGGGTGCCTTCATAATAATATCTCTTACAAAGCTGGTGGGCAGGGAACGGTAGCTGCCGAGAAGCTTCCGGAATTCCGCAAGCTCTGTGCTGTTGGGAAGCTCTCCGAACAATAAAAGATAAGCGGTTTCTTCAAAACCGAAACGGTCATCCTTTGTAAAACCGTTAATCAGGTCCTGTACATTGTAGCCGCGGTAAAAAAGCTTACCGTGAGCCGGAACGGAAACACCGTCCTTTATCTCGGTAGCACGTACATCGGAAATATGGGTAAGTCCTGCCAGAACGCCCTTTCCGTTTATGTCACGAAGTCCCCTCTTTACGTCATAACGGGTATACAGTTCGGAATCTATGATTCCTGCTTCCTCTGACTTTTTGGCAAGTCTGAGAATCTCTGGGGTAATGTCGGAAAATGTATTATGTTCCATGGGTCTGCTCCTTTCTGGCTGGAATTTAAAAATAACTTTCTGTATTTTAACATAAAAAAATCGTGTTTAGCAAGAAAATTTAGGATTATTTACAAAAAGTTCATAAATATACGGAAATTTCCGGGTGGATTTTTTGAACGGAAAAGATTACAATAAAGGATGCGTACCGCATCAGACGGTCAGCTTGGCAAAGAAAGGATAACAGTATGGAAAACAGAACAATAACGAATAGACTTAATGCCCTGCGGCAGGCCATGGCGCGGGAAAAGATAGATTTTTACATGATTCCCACGGCGGATTTCCACAATTCGGAATATGTAAACGATTATTTCAAGGTAAGGGAATTTTTCTGCGGATTTACCGGTTCCAACGGCACTCTTGTGGTGTGGAAGGAAGGAGCCGGTCTCTGGACGGACGGCAGATATTTTATTCAGGCGGAAAACGAGCTTACGGGCACGGGCGTGACCCTGTTCCGCATGCTGCAGGAGGGCGTTCCCACCATAGAGGAATTTTTACAGAAGGAAATGAAGGATGGCGAAACGCTGGGCTTTGACGGCAGAGTCATTTCCGCAGCGGAGGGCAAGCGTTACGAAAAGGCGCTTGCCGGCAAAAACATTGTCTTTTCCTATGATAAAGACCTTGCGGAGAGCATCTGGACGGACAGACCGGCATTCCCGGCAGGACAGGTCAGTGTGCTTCCCGGTGATATCGTAGGAAAGACCGCGGGAGAGAAGCTTGCCGAGGTGCGGCAGGAGCTGACAAAAAAAGGAGCGGAGAGTCTGCTGCTTACGAAGCTGGACGACATCATGTGGCTGTTTAACATCCGAGGCTGCGATGTGGAATGCAATCCCGTAGCCATGTCCTATGCCTATATCACACAGGACGGAGCCGTGCTGTTTATCCGGAAGGAAGCACTTTCCGGTGAAGTGCTTTCCTACCTCGGTAAAACCGGTACGGAAGTAAAGGAATACGGAGAAATCACGGACTTTGTAAGGGCGCTTCCGGGGAACGGCAAAAACCTTCTGGATGAGCGTTATGTGGGTTATAACTTCTATAAAATATTACAGGAAAAACAGGCGGTTACGGAGGGGAAAAATCCCACCGAACTCCTGAAAGCCGTAAAGAATGCCACCGAGCTTGCCAATATGGAAAAAGTATACCTGCAGGACAGTGTGGCAGTGACGAAATTCATCTACTGGCTGAAGACCCATGTGGGCAGGGAAGAAATTACGGAGGTGACGGCAGCCGATTATCTGGAGGGACTGCGCAGACAGATTCCGGGCTTTTTCGATTTATCTTTCCCGACCATTGCGGGCTACAAGGCAAATGCTGCCATGATGCATTATGAAGCGACCCCGGAAACGGCAGCGACACTTGCACCGGAAGGCATGCTTTTAGTGGATTCCGGCGGACAGTATTTAGGCGGCACCACGGATGTGACAAGAACCATTGTATTAGGCCCCATTTCCGATGAAATCAAAATGCATTATACCAAGGTGGCGGCTGCGGTCATGCAGCTTACCCATGCACACTGGATTTACGGCTGCACCGGCAGGAACTTAGACATCCTGGCACGTCAGCCGCTGTGGGATTTAGGCATTGACTACCAGTGCGGCACCGGTCACGGCGTAGGCTATATCTTAAATGTACACGAAGGCCCCCAGGGCATGCGCTGGCGTTTCACGAACGGTATGGAAGAGGCCGTGTTTGAAGCGGGCATGGACATCACCAACGAACCCGGCGTATACATTGCGGGAAGCCACGGCATCCGTATCGAAAACGTCATGGTAGCGGAAAACGATGTGAAGAACGAATACGGTCAGTTCATGCATTTCAAGACACTTACCTGGGCGCCCATTGACCGGGACGGCATCGATGTTAAATACCTGTCCGATACCCAGATTGCCATGTTAAACGAGTACCAGCAGGCTGTTTACGAAAAGATTTCCCCTTACCTTACCGAAGAGGAAAAACAGTGGCTTAAGGAAGAAACGGCAAAATTCTAAAATTGGTATAAAATTTTTAACGGTTTCTTGACATTTTTAATGGCTTTTGAGATAATACAACCGATGTGGCAGAAGATAAACACATACAAAAAATAAGGAAAGAGGTTAATGTAAGATGGCAGAGATTAATTTAAGCAAGTACGGTATTACCGGTACTACCGAAATCGTTCACAATCCTTCTTATGAAATGTTATTTGAAGAAGAGACCAGACCTGAACTGACAGGCTATGAAAAAGGCCAGGAAACAGAGCTTGGTGCGGTAAACGTTATGACCGGTATTTATACAGGACGTTCCCCTAAAGACAAGTTTATCGTTGTGGATGAAAACTCCAAGGATACTGTTTGGTGGACATCCGATGAATATAAGAACGACAACCATCCCATGACAGAAGAAGCATGGGCAGCCGTTAAGGAAATCGCAAAGAAAGAGCTTTCCAACAAGAGACTGTTCGTAGTTGATGCATTCTGCGGCGCAAACAAAGATACCCGTATGGCTATCCGTTTCATCGTAGAAGTAGCTTGGCAGGCACATTTCGTTAAGAACATGTTCATCCAGCCTTCCGAAGAAGAATTAGCAAACTTTGAGCCTGATTTCGTTGTTTACAACGCATCCAAGGCAAAGGTAGAAAACTACAAGGAATTAGGTCTTAACTCCGAAACCTGCGTAGCATTCAACATCACAAGCCGTGAGCAGGTTATCGTAAATACCTGGTACGGCGGTGAAATGAAGAAGGGTATGTTCTCCATGATGAACTACTACCTGCCTTTAAAGGGCATGGCTTCCATGCACTGCTCCGCAAACACTGATATGGAAGGCAAGAACACCGCAATCTTCTTTGGTCTGTCCGGTACCGGCAAGACCACCCTTTCCACCGACCCTAAGCGTTTACTCATCGGTGATGACGAACACGGCTGGGATGACAACGGTGTATTCAACTTTGAAGGCGGCTGCTATGCAAAGGTTATCAACCTTGACAAGGATTCCGAGCCTGATATCTACAATGCTATCAGAAGAGATGCTCTTTTAGAGAATGTTACCGTTGATGCAGAAGGAAAGATTGACTTCGATGATAAGAGCGTAACCGAGAACACCCGTGTTTCTTATCCCATCAACCACATTCAGAACATTGTACGTCCTATTTCTTCCGCACCTGCTGCAAAGAACGTAATCTTCCTTTCCGCAGATGCATTCGGCGTACTTCCTCCTGTATCTATTCTGACACCGGAACAGACACAGTATTACTTCCTTTCCGGATTTACCGCAAAGCTGGCAGGTACAGAGCGTGGTATTACAGCGCCCACCCCGACCTTCTCCGCTTGCTTTGGACAGGCATTCCTGGAACTGCATCCTACCAAGTATGCAGAAGAGTTAGTTAAGAAGATGCAGAAGAGCGGTGCTAAGGCATACTTAGTAAACACCGGCTGGAACGGTACCGGCAAGCGTATCTCCATTAAGGATACCCGTGGTATCATCGATGCTATCTTAAGCGGCGCTATTAACGAAGCTCCCACCAAGAAGATTCCTCACTTTGATTTTGAAGTTCCTACCGAACTGCCCGGCGTTGATCCTGCCATCTTAGACCCGAGAGACACCTACAAGGATGCATCCGAATGGGAAGTTAAGGCAAAAGACTTAGCAGGCAGATTCATTAAGAACTTTGCTAAGTACGAAGGAAATGCAGCTGGTAAGGCATTAGTTGCAGCAGGCCCTCAGTTATAATCAAAAAAAACAGTTACCATCAAAAAATAGTCATAATCAAATAAAACTGATTAACAGTGAAAAACAGCCATCTGTCTCAAAAGCAGGTGGCTGTTTTTGCGATATTGTGTATTCGTTTTACTTGTATTCTTTTTCACTTTTAGAATTACTGTTCCAAAACCGGAACAAAATATGCAAAAAGTCAATTTTCGTTCCGAAACCGGAACAAAAAACATAATGCAGTTAAAATTTTACAGTTGTAAAACAGCAGTGGTTTTGTTATAATAAATCTAACCTGAAATGTGCGATAAACTCTTGTTAGTTTTGAACCTACATTTACTTTAAACGGGATTCCTATATCGCTGTGTGGCTGTCAAGCCTCCACTCGAAAGAGGATTGCAGGGGAAGGCAAAAGCATAGTTGCGGTGACCCACCTAACGACAGTTAGGAGTCAAAAGGCAGGAGCCGGCATTTTGGGGATACACAGGATACGAAAGAGCAGCATGAACGTGCTGCTCTTTTCTTGCTTTATGGGAAGAGTGATTACGCGTCAGAGAGCAAAAGTGTTGAAAAACACGTAAGAAAAAAGAAGTGATTACGTGTCAGAGAGCAAAAGTGTTAAAAAACACGTAAAAATGAAAAAGGGATTACGCGTCAGAGAGCAAAAGTGTTAAAAAACACGTAAGGAAAGGGGAAGCGTGGTTAAATGGGGAAAACGGAGCGTATACATAAGAAAACCGTTCTGATTATTATAGGTATTCTGCTGCTTTTGGGGATAAGCTGCGTGAATAGCTGCAGCACGGCAAAACAGCAAAATGCGAAAAACGGAGTGTACCCTGCAGAAGGGGCGAAAGACGAGGAGGCGGAAAATGCCGTCAGCGGTGGAAATGCTCTGGCGCAAAAGGCGCAGGTAGTCTATACCGGAGAAGAAACTATCCGTGTGCTGATACAAAACAGTGACTATCAGGGGATTTATCACAAAGAGGTAAAGCTTTCCTGTGATACGGAATGGGAGCTGCATTATGGCCTGGACGGGGAACTTACGGAAAAGCATGCGGGGGGAGAAGAGCTTTTGCTGGATGGAAACAGTGCATGGTTTACGGAATGTGCGCGTATTGTGCTTAGCCCGGCAGAGGACGGTGGAAAGATAAGTCTGCTTTCCGTAAACCGCAGCCATGGCACGCCAGCCTACCGGGGGAGTATGGAAATCCGAAAGACCGGACAGGGCTTTGTGGTAATCAATGAACTTCCCGTAGAGGAATATCTCTATGGTGTGGTGCCAAGTGAAATGCCGGTATCGTATCCGATGGAAGCCCTGAAAGCACAGGCAATCTGTGCGAGAACCTATGTCTATGCCCATCTGGAGAGTCCGGGATACGGAGAGTACGGTGCCCATGTGGACGACAGTACCGGCTATCAGGTTTATAACAATACTGCAGAAAAAGAGGAAGCCATACAGGCGGTGCAGGAAACAAAGGGAGAAGTGGTACGGCTAAACGGGGAATTGGTGGATACTTATTATTACTCTACCTCCTGCGGCTTTGGAGCGGATGAACGTGTCTGGAACCCGGGTGAGGAAAAAAAGGTGAGCTACCTGACGGCGGTCTCCATCAGTGAAACCGCCATGCAGCAGGACCAGAATAGTGCGGAAATTCCGGGAACAGAATATTTCACGGCGCAGGATATGTGCCGGGGCGATTACTTTCATGAATTTTTACAAAATCCGCCGGAAACGGATTTTGAACGGCAGGAGCCCTGGTACCGGTGGAGCATCACAGTGGAAAGCTTAGATACGGAAAGCCTGCGGAAAGTCTTAAAGGAGAGGCAGGAAGCGGAGCCGGACCGGATACTTGTGGAGAAAAACGGTGACAAGACGGAGCCTGTCGGCAGCAATGCGGGAAATGCGGGCGGCAACGTGGGAAATACGGGCAGCAATGCAGAAGCTGCCGGGGAATGGGAAGACATCGGCAGGATAACGGACATCCGTATCGGGAAAAGAGGGGACGGCGGTATTGCGGAAAGTCTTGTGATTAAAGGGGAAAAGAAGACGGTGACGGTTCTGTCCCAGTACAACATCCGTGCGGTTCTGTGCGCGGGTGGTGTGACGGCGGTAAGGCAGGACGGCAGCAAGGTGGAATTGAAAATGCTGCTGCCCAGCGCATTTTTTGAGATTGAGTCTGTAAAAGAAGGCGAAAATATGATAGGATATAAGCTATACGGCGGCGGTTACGGTCACGGAGCGGGAATGTCCCAGAATGCGGCGAGACATATGGCGGAAAAAGGGTATACCACAGCCGATATTTTATTATTTTTTTACAGGGACTGTAAGATAGAAAATGTAAGAACGGAAACATAGAAAAGGTGTATGAATAAATATGTGGAAGAAACTTTTACTCATTGCGGATGATTTCCGAATAAAAATGAACCGGAAAAATATCAGTGCCTATGCGTCCAGTGTGGCCTTCTTTATTTTTTTGTCGCTGATTCCCATGCTGATGCTGCTTTGTACGGCGATTCCCTATACTCCGTTAACCAAAAGCAATCTGATCAGCTTTCTGGGAGATATGATACCGGAGGTTTTAAGACCTCTTTTAGTGCAGGTCATATCCGATGTGTATGAGTCCTCGGCAGGTGTTCTTTCCGTAGCGGCAATCGCAACCTGGTGGTCGGCAGGCAAAGGAGTGCTGGCTCTGACGAGAGGCTTAAATGAAATCAACGAAGTAAACGAAAAACGTAATTACGTCCTGCTCCGGGTGATGAGCAGCTTTTACACGCTGATTATGCTGGCGACGGTTATTCTGTCCCTGCTTATCAACGTTTTCGGCAAGGTTCTGGTAAATTACATAGTCAGCCAGTTTCCACGGACGGTGGATTTGTTTGAGTTTCTTCTGCATCTGCGTTTTGCTGCGGTGTGGGCGGTCATGACAATTTTCTTTACCATGATTTATACCTTTGTACCCAATAAAAAAATGAAGCTACGCATGCAGCTGCCGGGTGCGGCGTTTTCGGCCGTTGTATGGGGCATTTTTTCCTGGGGCTTTTCCCTGTATGTGGGAAACGGGCATGCCTTTGATACCTATGGAAGTCTGTCCATGATAATCATTCTGATGATTTGGCTGTATTTCGGCATTTATATTATTTTGATAGGAGCGCAGATTAACCGTTATTTCGGCCCTGCATATCAGTTTCTTTATCGAAAAAAAGAGGAACGAAGGCAGAGCGGCAAGGCGGAGAGAACAGGAGAGAAGGGTGCAGAATAACAGACAATCGCTAATCTGGAATTTCATTTGTGTACTGCTTTTTTTAATGGTAGGTGTAGTGCGGCTTTTAAGACCCATAAATCCGGATTGTTCGGATAATGCCGTTGTTTTTGTGCTGTTTGTATTTTCACTTGCCATCTGGACGGACAGAACCCGTCAGAGAATTGCAGTCGGTTCTGTCGGCAGGTATATTACGGCGGTTTCCCTTCTGATTCTTCTGCTTATGATCTTACGGACGGTTAAATTTATATTTCTCTCCGACGGGCATCTGCTGGCAAGGCTTTCCTGGTATGCCTACTATATTTCCATGAGCTTTCTTCCGTTGTTTCTTCTGTTTGCCGTACTTTATACGGGCCGTCCTTACGGATATACCATAAGCCGGAAATGGTTTCTCTTATATATTCCGGCAACCCTGCTTTCCGTGTTATTTCTTACCAATGATTTGCACCAGAAGGCATTCCTGTTTCCCGGCGGCATCCGTCTCTGGGACGATGTGCCTTACCGGTACGGGCCGGTGTATCTGGCGGAATGTATCTGGGTTGCTGTAGTTCTTATCACCATTCTGACGGTTACGTTTAAGAGATGTGTAATAGCCGAGTATCGCAGGAAAATCTGGATGCCGGTTCTTCCTCTTGTGCTGGGCATGGCGTATACCGTCTGCTATCTCTTTTTTCCGGGAGCTTTATTTCAGAGATTGTATAAGTTTGCGGAAATGATTGCTTTTATTTTCCCTGCCTTTCTGGAGGGGCTGATACAGGCGCATCTGTTTCCGTCCAATGACTGCTATGAAAACCTGTGGAAGGTATCTGACCTGAAATTCGGTATCATGGATAAAAACGGAAGAATTGTATACCAGTCGGAAAAGGGACTGCCGGTTACACTGAATGAAGTAGTGCTTTCGGAAAAGCAGGAGGTTTTTACGGAAAATGAAAATCTGGTACTGAGAAGCAGCCGGATAGCCGGAGGCTACAGCTTCTGGTTTAAGGATATAACGGAAATCAATCGGATAAACAGTGAGCTTATGGGGCTGGGAGACGTTATTGCGGAAGAAAATGCCATTTTAGAGGCGGAAAACGAGCTTTCCGAAAAGAGAAGCCGGATTGCGGAACAGGCAAGGCTGTACAATGGTATTTCGGAGGATGTTGCGCCGCAGCTGGAAGCTCTTTCCGGAATTTTGTCCTCTCCGCCGGAGGACGAGCCGGCATTTCAGAAACGGATGAAAGAAGCTGCCATTTTGCAGGTTTATATAAAAAGACGTTCCAATCTGCTGCTTTTATCTTCTGAAAAAGCTTTTCTCTCCGCAATGGAGCTCTGGGTATCCGTGAAGGAATCGTTAAGCTACATTACGCTGGCGGACAGGGCTGCTTACGGGGAGTATGAGGGAGACTGCGGTATAGAAACGGAAGCAGAAAAAATACTTTTCCTGTACCGTGCTTTTGAGGAAATCACAGAAGCGGCAATGCCGGGGGTCAGTGCGGTTTTCTTAAGACTTGGTTTTTACCGGGATGATTTTGTGATGCGGATAGAGCTGGCCACCCCCTCGGCACTTCTTCCCGGGGATTACGAACCGGAAAAACGCAGGCAGCTTAATGCAGAGTTTTCCATGGAAACAGAAAACAACAATCTGGGGCAGACGGAGAATGCTTATGTGTATGTACGAATGCCGGTGGGAGGTGCCTGAAGTATGGAATATGGTATGTTATCCGGAAAAATACAGACCTTTGCAGGTATAGTACAAATGCTTCTCGTAACGGCTTCGGCATGGATGTTTGTGAGGGCCTGTTCGTTGCGTCTTTCTAAAAAAATACTTGCCTTTACCTTTCTGTTTCTTTCGGTACAGATTCTTTTTTTACAGGCAGTCAGCGATGTTACGGTGGTAATGACAACAGGAAAAAAAGGGACCCCTCTTGCCCGTGTGGCAGGTCATGGACCGGCGGGCTTAGTGCTTTCCGTACTTGCGGTTTCAGTTCTGACCGGTATTATCCAGTGGTCGTTTCTGTATAAAAAGAGCAGGGATATGATTACTACAAGATCCATAAAAGAAAGTATTGACCTTTTGCCGGACGGTGTCTGCTTCAGTACAGACAGAGGGATGCCCATTCTGATGAACAGCAGGATGCGGCAGCTTTGTACGGAATTTACGGGAGAAGGACTCATGGATACGGAAAAATTCTGGAGGGATTTACGGAACGGAAACGTAAGGAAGGGTATCCGGCCTCTTAAACAGAGGGAGGCGGCATTTATTGACACAAACGGCCAGGTATGGGATTTCAGAAGAAGCCGGCTTTCCTATGGAGGGGAGAAGGTTACGGAAATCTCGGCAGTAAACATTACTACGCAGTATCATCTGCATAAGGAGCTCGTGGCAAGATACGAAAGACTGAATGATGTAAACAGCCGTCTGCATCATTTCAGTGAAGAGGTGGAGAAGGTTACCAGAGAAAAGGAGATACTGGCAGCCAAAATAAAGCTGCATGATGAAATCGGACGGTCTCTTCTGATTCTGCGCTCGTATCTGACGGAAACACCGGAAAAAAGCATTCAGACAGAAACACCGGAAAAAAGCGCTCAGACGGAAAAAAGGGACCGGAGCCGGCTGCTGCCTCTCTGGCAGTATATAGTGACCTCCATGCAGGAGGGTACTATTCTGAAGGAAAGGGAGGACAGCCTTCTTTTGCTGAAAAAAGAAGCTGCGGATTTCAATGTGGATATTTTCTTAGAGGGACTTCTTCCCGCCAATCCTTCCGTGAGAAACGTTATTTTTGCGGCAGTCAGGGAATGTGCGGGGAATACCGCCAAGCATGCACGGGGTGACAGACTCTTTATTACCATACATGATACGGTAGAGAATACGGAAGTTTTTATTACGAATAACGGAAATGCGCCCGGCGGCAGCATCCATGAAACGGGCGGTTTGAAAAATCTCAGAAAAATGGTGGAAGAGCGAGGGGGAAGCATGCAGATAAAAAGCAGCCCGGTATTTGTTCTGCACCTATGCTTCCCCGAGCGGGGCGGAAACACGGAAAAGTCAGAGAGTGAGGGCACGGGAATCTATGAAATATAAAGTAATGATTGTGGATGACCAGTTTGTGGCAAGACAGCTTTTTGAATTATATGTAAAGTCCAGCGACAATTATGAAGTTGCCGTATCCGTGGATACAGCGGCGATGGTTGAAAATCTGCTGGAAACGGTAACGGTGGATTTGATCATCATGGATGTACTGATGAATGATGGCTCCAACGGGCTTGTTGCTGCGGAAAAAATAAAGAAGCTGTATCCGGGCTTCATGATGTTGATCTGTCCGGGGCCCATCTCG
>JABLTK010022468.1_pt1 | contig 16164 bp, 8 predicted proteins | sample 7160131 | NCBI WGS metagenome assembly JABLTK01 (sample SAMN14651221, study PRJNA627086) | human gut metagenome | isolation source: feces | host: Homo sapiens
CGCTTGTGCGCGAAGGCGCTCCATATTCAAACCCTGAGCCCAGTCAGACAAGCACGTGGCTCTGCCCCACCGTGAACGGTATGTATAAGTGCAGCGCTGAGGCTGTAGATACGTTTCGCAAAAGTACCTACAGCCTCAGCTGGCTGCGTGCGAGTCAGTCAAACGGGTAGAAAACTGAACCGCACGTAAACAGCTGTAGAACTGCCACGTGTTGACATACAACATTTGTTCATTTGCATCTTTTGATTAATTCAATGCAAATAAATAAAGTCGCATGACTTCTTTATTGGAGCTCGTGGTGTTTCTGGCACCGCCGTTACGGCCGGATGCTGATCGACCCTGCGCTTTGCGGCCCGTTGAGGCCGTAAAGCGCAGTTGAACTCATGTAACGTTAGGTATCATAGCACAAGCTAATGGTGAAACCTATTTGGGTAGCTGCTAACAACATTTCGTTCATTTAGCGTGCTCAAGGGGGGTTGTTTTGGGATGTTGTTCACGTTGGGGCAGGTTATTGGGGCGCAGTGTGTGTTGCGTGGCGATAATGGGGTCGGGTAGGTCCGTCGTATCGCGCTGTTTAATTGCGTTTGTCTAACAAACTATGTACAGATATGGGAAATTAATTGCGCAACTTTTTGTGACGGTACTTTGGGGCGCATGGTGGTTGCAAATGAAAAGAGCCTTCGGTTTCCCGAAGGCTCTGCATTCACGATGGTGGAGACGAGGGGGATCGAACCCCTGACCTCTTGACTGCCAGTCAAGCGCTCTCCCAGCTGAGCTACGCCCCCGTGACGAAGTAGTACTATAGGGGAAGACTTTCTTTGATGCAAGGATTTTTTTGGTTTGAATCTCTTACTTACGGGTTTTCCTGGGACGGTGGATAGAAATAATCACTCTTCGAGCGCTTATTTCTATCCACCGTCCCGATAAAACCCTGATGCGATAGACCTTACTTGTAGAGGTAAGCGATGGCGGTGCCACTGTGGACTTGGATCGTGGCTGTTGACCTGACGACGTTGCTAATGCCCGTGTCGGTCAGCAGGCCCAGTGGGCTGTGATCCAGTTCCCACTCTAGGCCGTGTTCGCTTACCTCGGTGTTGGGGGCTATGGCGATGATGGAGAATGTTTTGCTCTCGGCGCCTTCGATGGTCCAGGATTCGCCTTCGTGCAGAATGCGGGCCGTGGTCTCGTCCTCGGCAATCCAGATAGGGGCATCCTCGTAGCCCGCGAGCAGGCCCAGTACGGAAAGCGCCATGTCCGGACGGCCGCCCGTGACGCAGGTCGCAACCACTTCGGCACCCGGCCAGCGACGGCGGACGGAATCGAGCGCCAGCGCCAGATCGGTATAGTCCTTGTACGGGTCATGGCGCTCAACTTCAAAGTCGGTGGCGGCATCGACCAACGCGCGACCCGCGTCGCTCACCGTGTCCGCATCTCCTACATACACGTCGCAGCCCAGGCCGGCACCCAGCAGCGCGTCGAGTCCGCGGTCTACGGCAACAACATGGTCGCACTCCCCCGCTAGCCGGCGCAACAGATCCACGCTCGCCACGACGGGCGAGCCGCACACCACTAATATCTTACAAGCCACAGCCCTCGCCTATCCCTCAAACGCAAGAACGTGATCCAAATCCAGCTCTTCGTAGCTGTCGATAAAGATATCGCAGTTGGCGCGTACGTCGTCGCGCTTCATACGCCCGTGCGGGTCATAAATACCCACACGCTTAAAACCGGCGACCCCAGAGCTCTTAAGGCCAAACACGGCGTCCTCAAACACCCATGCGCGCTCAAACTTGCACCCGTGACGCTCCTCCAGGCGGCGCAGCGCCAGCTCGTACACATCGGGGAACTGCTTGGAACGTCCCGCCTCGCCCGTCGTGGTAACAGACTCCATGTAAGCATCGAGCCCGGCGCCCGCAAGCGCAGACTTAACCAGCTCGGCTGGCGTAGACGTGGCCACGCACATGGCAATGCCTGCCGCCTTCGCCTGCTCCAAAAATGCCAGGAGCCCCTCGCGCGGCGGCACCTTGGAGTACCCATCGATCAAAATCTCACCAAGCTCGCGATACAGCTCCTCGCCATTCGCGCCAATACCCCATGTGTCGTGGTAGGCCTGGCATTCGTCCTCGAGCGAAAGATGCTCAAACTGGGCAAAATCGTCGACCGTCACGTCAACTCCGTGGCGGTGCAATAACTCGGGCTGGGCATAAGCCCAAACGGGTGTGCTATTAACCAAGGTGCCATCGCAATCGAAAATAAAAGCAACCTTGGGAGTGGCGGTATGGGGCATAAACGAACCTTTCGATACCAAATGGTAAACATCCTGCTAAAAACGTTTTACCAAACGTCAGCCTAACAGTTTTGAAACCCTAATTGGTAAAACTGTCAAGAGTTTTACCATGGCAATTCTGCCAGTGGTATAAACATGGCGCTTACCGATTAAACGCCCCCGCAAATCCACTTTCGTCCATAAAACTAACGTACAGGTGTTATCGTAGTTTCTGCCGAAAGTTCCACCGAGCACGCGAGGTGGAACGGATCATAGAACTATCGCCGTCCCTTCGATTCGTGCAGCCTTGGACCTTTCGCATCTAGTCACCAAGGCAACACGCTGCCGCGTCATGATGGGATCAAACGTGAGCGATACAAAGCTAAAGCCAGCAACCAAAAAGCCTGCTACCCGCAAAGCCGCCCCGCATGCACCGGAGCTCACCAAGGACGATGTCTACCTGTTTGGCATTGGCATGTGGGAGCGCAGCTGGGAAAAGATGGGCGCTCATCCCGACACGCAGAACCGTACGCGCGGCTGGCGTTTTTGCGTTTGGGCGCCCGACGTAAAGAGCGTCCACGTCATTGGCGAGTTTAACGACTGGGACGAGGAAGCCAACCCGCTGGTACCCATGCATACGAGCGCTATTTGGGAAGGCTTTATTCCTGGCGCCGAGCAGGGCCAGCTGTATAAGTACCTTATCGAGACAAACGAGGGCGAAAAGCTCTACAAGGCCGATCCGTACGCCTTTAAGGCCGAGTGCCCTCCGGGTACCGCCAGCGTGCTGTGGACCCTCGATGGCTACCAGTGGAACGACGCCGCATGGCTCAAGCGCCGCGCCAGCCACAACCATATGACGCAGCCCCTTAACATCTACGAGGTGCATATTGGCTCGTGGAAGCGCCACGGCGAAGCGCCCCAGGGCGAGCCCGACGAGTACGGCAACTACCCCGGCCCCATGGACCCCTTCCCCGCGCAGCGCGGCGAGTTCTACACCTACGACGACCTGTCGGTGGAGCTTGTGGACTACGTTCGCGACATGGGCTATACGCATATCGAGGTTATGCCGCTCATGGAGCATCCTTTCGACGGCTCCTGGGGCTACCAGACGACCGGCTATTACGCCGCCACGTCGCGCTACGGCAACCCGCAGCAGCTCATGCACTTTATCGATGCGTGCCACGAGGCGGGCATCGGCGTAATCATGGACTGGGTGCCCGGCGGTTTTTGCGCCGACTCCCACGGCCTTGCCACCTTTAACGGCCACATGTTGTTTGAGCACGAGATTCACCCCAACTGGGGCACGCACAAGTTTGACTTCGCCCGCGGCGAGGTCCGCTCCTTCCTGGTTTCCAACGTGCTGTACTGGCTTGAGAACTTCCACGTGGACGGCATTCGCATGGACGGCGTGTCCAGCATGCTGTACCTCAACTTTGGCATCGACGATCCCAGCCAAAAGAAGTTCAACAAGTACGGTACCGAGGAGGACCTGGACGCCAGCGCGTTTATCCGCCAGGTCAACTGCGCTGTAGAGGCCCACTTCCCCGACGTGATGATGATGGCCGAGGAGTCCACCGCGTGGCCGCTCGTGACCTATCCGCCGCAGGACGGCGGCCTGGGCTTCCACTACAAGTGGGACATGGGCTGGATGAACGACACCCTGCACTACATGCAGACCGATTTTCCGTGGCGCCCCGGCAACCACGGCCTGCTCACGTTCTCCATCATGTACGCCTTTACCGAGAACTTTATCTGTCCGCTGAGCCACGACGAGGTCGTGCACGGCAAGTGCTCGCTGATCGGCCGCATGCCGGGCGACTGGTGGCGACAGTTTGCCGGCCTGCGCACGCTCGCCTTCTACCAGATGACGCATCCTGGTGCCAAGCTCAACTTTATGGGCAACGAGATCGGCCAGTTTATTGAGTGGCGCTACTACGAGTCCATTCAGTGGTTCCTGACCGAGGAGTACGAGACCCACCGTCATCATCAGGCGTTTATCAAGGCACTCAACCACCTGTACACCGCCGAGCCCGCTCTGTACGAGCGCGGCTACACCGACGACGGCTTTACCTGGATCGACGCGGACAACTCCAAGCAGTCTATCGTGAGCTTTGTGCGCCAGGGTGAGGACATCGACGACGACCTGGTGATTCTGATCAACTTTGACCCGGCGAGCTACGAGAGCTTCCGCGTGGGCGTGCCGCGCGAGGGCGACTGGGAGGTCATCTTTGACTCCGACCGTCCCGAGTTTGGCGGCAGCGGCTATGCCGGTGAGGAGCCCTACACCTGTTCGAGCGAACCCTATCCCTGGAACGGGCAGATGGACTCCATTGAGATTAAGGTGCCCGGACTGGCTGGCGTGGTGCTTAAGCGCCGCGGTCCCAGCAGCTACAAGCCGCCGGTGGTTGAGGCTCCCAAGGCTGCGCCCAAGAAGCGCACGTCCTCGGTGAAGCCCAAGCCTGCGGCTGCTAAGAAGGCTACGGCCAAGGCAAAGGCTAAGGCTGCCGCAAAGCCCGCTGCTAAGTCCACCGCGACCAAGAAGCCGGCTGCCAAAAAGACCGCTGCCAAGGCCAAGTCTGCTTCTGTTAAGTCGTCTGCCAAGGATGCGTAACAAAGCCGTTACAGCTGTAATTACCCGCCTCGCCGAGGCGTAGGATACAAGTCATAACCGTTCCGGGAGAAACATCCCCGGGGGAAAGGAACGTATGAATAAGATCTTCGACAACAAGCAGGAGTTTACCGAGCTCTATCGCGATGCCGTCATGAGCATCAGCGGCAAGAGCGTCGAGGCCGCCAGCGACCTCGACCGCTTTAATGCCCTGGCAAAACTCGTGGCCGAGAAGGCCCGCACCGTTGCCACCAAGAGCGACGCCCGCGCCACCGCCGAGGGCAAGAAGCGCGTGTACTACTTCTCGATCGAGTTTTTGATCGGCCGCCTGCTCGACAACTACCTGCTCAACTTTGGCGTGCGCGACATGGTCGCCGAGGCACTCGACGACATGGGCTTCGACCTTTCCGTCATCGAGAACCAGGAGCCCGATCCAGCTCTGGGCAACGGTGGCCTGGGCCGTCTGGCCGCATGCTTCCTGGATTCCATGGCAGCCGAGGGCATTGCCGGCTACGGCAACGGCATGCGCTACCGCTACGGCCTGTTTAAGCAGGAGATCGTCAATGGCAGCCAGGTCGAGGCTACCGACGAGTGGCTCACCCACGGCTATCCCTGGGAGGTCCGCCGTCAGGACAAGGCCGTGACCATTAAGTTTGGTGGCCATGTTGAGGGCTTTGAGGAGAACGGCCGCACGTTCTACCGCACGGTGGACACGCAGGACATCCTTGCCGTCCCCTATGACATCCCCGTGGTGGGCTATGCCGGCGAGACCGTCAACAAGCTGCGCGTCTGGGCTGCCGAGCCGGTCGAGGAGCACTTTGACCTTGAGGCCTTCAACCGCGGCGACTACGCCCAGGCCGATGCCGAGCGCGCCGAGGCCGAGGCCATCAGCGCCATCCTCTACCCCAACGACGCCGGCGAGCACGGCCGTCTGCTGCGCCTGAAGCAAGAGTACCTGTTTGTTTCCGCCGGCATCTACAGCCTGCTCGACACCTTTGAGAAGGAGCACGGCGAGAACTGGGAGCTGCTGCCACAGTTTGTGGCCATCCATACCAACGACACCCACCCGGCCATGTGCGGCCCCGAGCTCATGCGCATCCTCATCGACGAAAAGAAGCTCGAGTGGGACGACGCCTGGAACATCGTGACGCAGGTCGTGAGCTACACCAACCACACCATCCTGCCCGAGGCTCTGGAGAAGTGGCCCATCGGCACGTTCTCCAAGCTCCTACCCCGTGTGTACCAGATCATCGACGAGATCAGCCGTCGTTGGCACGAGTCGTTCGACACCACGCAGGAGGGCTGGCAGGAGCGTCTGCGCCAGACCGCCATTCTGTGGGACGGCGAGATTCGCATGGCCAACCTGTCCGTGATCTGCAGCCACAGCGTCAACGGCGTGGCAAAGATCCACTCCGACATCATCAAGAACATCGTGCTCAAGGACTTCTATGCCATAACGCCCGAGAAGTTCAACAACAAGACCAACGGCATCTCGCACCGTCGCTTCTTTGCCGAGGCCAACCCCACCTACGCCAAGCTCGTCACCGAGGCCATTGGCGACGGTTGGCTGAAGGACGCCTTTGAGCTGGAGAAGCTCAAGGAGTTTAAGGACGACACCGAGTTCCTGAAGGCCGTGGGTGCCTCCAAGCGCGCCAACAAGGAGCGCCTGGCCGCCTACGTTAAGGCCGAGACCGGTCTGGTCATTGACCCCAACACCGTCTTCGATGTTCAGGTTAAGCGCTTCCACGCCTACAAGCGCCAGCTCATGAACATCATGAAGGTGATGGACATCTACAACCGTCGCATCGCCGATCCCAACTTCCACGTGACGCCGACGACCTTCATCTTTAGCGGCAAGGCTGCCTCGAGCTACACCTTCGCCAAGGAGACCATCCGCCTCATTAACTCCGTGGCCGACGTCATCAACAACGACGCCCGCGTCAACGAGGTCATGAAGGTCTGCTTTATCCCCAACTTCCGCGTAAGCAACGCCCAGCTCATCTACCCCGCCGCCGAGATTTCGGAGCAAATCTCCACGGCCGGCAAGGAGGCCTCGGGCACGTCCAACATGAAGCTCATGATGAACGGCGCCATTACGCTGGGCACCCTCGACGGCGCCAACATCGAGATCGCCGACCTGGCCGGCCGCGAGAACGAGGCCATCTTTGGCCTGACCGCTCCCGAGGTCGAGCAGCTCTGGGCATCAAACAGCTACTTTGCGTGGGATACCCTCAACGGTGACCGCGAGCGTCTGGGCCGCGTGATGGACGAGCTCAAGGACAACACCTTTGCGGGTCTTTCGGGCAACTTCGAGAGCATCTACAACGAGCTCATGAACAACAACGACCCCGACCTGGTCATGGCAGACTTCCGCAGCTACGTCGACGCCTGGGAGAAGCTCACGAACAGCTACGGCGACCAGGAGACCTGGAACCGCAAGGCGCTGCTCAACACCGCCTCCTCCGGCTGGTTCTCGAGCGACCGCACCATTCGCGAGTACCGCGACGAGATCTGGCACGCGTAAAGGCGCGCGAGCTCCCTTATGCCAGCACGGCATTACTCGACGGGCGCGACCGAGCGCCGCGCCCGTCGCTAATGGGTTTAAGAACATCGATGACAGAAGGAGAAATCGATGAGTAAGAAAGAATGCATCGCGATGCTCCTCGCAGGAGGACAGGGCAGCCGATTGGGGGCACTCACCCAAAAGATCGCTAAGCCGGCGGTTAGCTTTGGTGGCAAGTTCCGCATTATCGACTTTTCGCTGTCCAACTGCTCCAACTCGGGCATCGACACGGTGGGCGTTCTGACGCAGTACCGTCCCTACCTGCTGCATGCCTACGTGGGCTCGGGCGAGGCTTGGGATCTGGACAGCCGTGACGGCGGCGTGTCGATCCTGCCGCCGTACGAGACGCAGACCGGCGGCGCCTGGTATGCGGGCACGGCCGACGCCATTACGCAGAACCTCGACTACATCAAGGCCAACGACCCCAAGTACGTCCTGATTCTTTCGGGCGACCATCTGTATCGCATGGACTACCGCAAGATGCTCAAGACGCACATTGAGAACAACGCCGACCTCACGGTGAGCGTTATGCCCGTGCCGTGGGAGGAGGCCAGCCGCTTTGGCATCCTGACCACCGATCCCGAGGACGGCCGCATCACCAAGTTCACCGAGAAGCCCGAGAAACCCGATTCGAACCTCGCGTCCATGGGTATCTACATCTTCTCGGCAGACGTGCTGATCGAGGCGCTCGAGGCGGACGCCCTGGACCAGTGCTCGAGCCACGACTTTGGCAAGGACATCATCCCCAAGCTGCTCGGCGAGGGCAAGCGCCTGTACAGCTACGAGTTCCACGGCTTTTGGAAGGACGTCGGCACCATCGCCAGCTTCCACGAGACCTCGATGGACCTGCTGGGCAACAATCCCGAGTTCGATCTGTTTGACAAGAACTTCCCCATCATGTCCAACATCACCACGCGTCCGCCGCACTACATTGGCCCGGACGGCCGCCTGGACGACTGCCTGGTCTCCAACGGCTGCAAGATCTACGGCACCGCTCGCCACTCGATCCTTTCGACCGATGTCATCATCGAGGAGCGCGCCGTGGTCGAGGACTCCGTGCTGCTGCCGGGTGCGCACGTTAAGAGCGGCGCGCACATCTGCCGCGCTATTTTGGGCGAGAACTCCACGGTCGAAGAGGGCGTGAAGCTCGGCTCTGTCGATACCACCAAGGATACGGCCGTCGTTGGAAATGACGTCGTTATCGGGAAGGGGGAATGATCCGATGATCAATCGCAAGGCCATCGGTTATATCACCGCTAACTACTCTTCGACCTACGGCAGCGTGCTGCTCAAGGACCGCCCCATCGCGTCCGTACCGTTTTTGGGCCGCTACCGCCTGATCGACTTCCCGCTTTCCAACATGATGAATGCCGGCATCAAGACCGTCGGCGTCGTCATGCCGGGCAACTACCGCTCGCTGATTGACCACGTTGGTTCGGGCAAGGACTGGGGCCTGGACCGCAAGAAGGGCGGCCTGTTCATGGTGCCCGGCAACGCGTATGGCACCACCAAGGGCGGCATGCGCTTCCTGCTGCGCGACATCATCTCCAACAAGACGCTGTTCCAGCGCTCGGACAAGCCCTATGTTGTGATGATGGGCACCAACATCATCTTTAACATGGACCTCAACACCATCATCGACGCGCACGAGAACTCCGGCGCCCAGATGACCGTGGTGTACTGCAAGGCCACGCGCAACGTCGATGACGAGACCAAGCTGCAGATCAACGAGAACGGCCGCCTGACGGGCGTGAGCGCCGGCGTCGTATACGGCGACAACGCCTCCATGGACTGCTGCATCGTCAACCGCGAGACGCTGCTCGAGATCATCGATCACTACCAGGCTGCCGACTATCTGGACCTGCTCGAGGCACTCCAGGGCGACTTTGGCAATATCGACGTGTGCAGCTACGAGTACAAGGGCGAGGTCGTGGGCGTGTTTAGCGAAAAGTCGCTGTATCGCCGCAGCATGGACCTGCTCGACCAGACCGTGGCCGACCAGCTCTTCGATCCCGAGCGCCCGATCCTGACCAAGGCCCACGACGTGCCGCCTTCGCGCTATGCGACCGGCAGCCACGCGTGCAACTCGATCATCTCTGCCGGCTGCATCATCAAGGGCACCGTGCGCAACTCGATCCTGTCGCGCGGCGTTGTGGTCGAGGAAGGCGCTTCGGTGACCAACTCGATCATCAACCAGAGCTGCATTATCAAGAGCGGCGCCCGCGTTGAGAATGCCATCCTGGACAAGAACAACGTGGTTCCCACCAACACCGAGCTTCGCGGCACACCCGAGAACATCCTGGTGCTGGGCAAGGCCCCGTTAACTCCCGATACCACCATCGTGCATTAACGTAGGCACCGCAACATCGCTCGTAACATGTAGAATAGCCGCCCGGTTTGCGCCAGGCGGCTATTCTCGAATTGCAACATGGGAGACAATATGGCAGATTCCAGCAAAAAGATGCAGATCGTGTTTGCCTCGGCCGAGTGCGCACCGTTTGTAAAGACCGGTGGCCTGGGCGACGTGGCGGGCTCGCTGCCTGCGGCGCTTGTGCGCGCCGGCGCCGAAGTCATCGTGATGGTGCCCAAGTACGCCACCATCAAGGACGAGTACAAGGCGCAGATGGAGCACTTCTCTGACTTTTACGTGAGCCTGGGCTGGCGCAACGAGTACTGCGGGCTTGAGAAGCTCGAGCACGACGGTGTCACGTATATGTTCATCGACAACGAGCGCTACTTTGCGCGCGACTATCCGTACGGCTTCTTTGACGACGGCGAGCGCTTTGCGTTCTTCTCCAAGGCCATCACCGAGAGCCTACAGCACCTGCCGGCCGGCTTTGAGTGCGATATCCTGCACTGCAATGACTGGCAAACGGCACTGGCGCCCGTGTTCTTGCGTGAGTTCTACCAAGGCCTGCCGCTGTACGACCGCGTCAAGACCGTGTTCTCGATCCACAACGTGGCGTTCCAGGGCCAGTTTAGCGACACCGTGATGGAGGACATCCTGGGTGTGGCGCACATTCCGGCGGCCGCCTCGCAGCTGCGTTGCGACGCCTGCAGCATCAACTACATGCTGGGCGCGCTGCGCTATGCCGACGCCATCACCACGGTGAGCCCCACCTATGCCAACGAGATCCAGACGCCCGAGTTTGGCGAGGGCCTGGACGGCGTGCTGCGTGAGCGTTCTTACGCGCTGCAGGGCATTTTGAACGGCATTGACGTGGCGGGCTTTGACCCGGCGACCGACAAGCGCATTGCCGCAAACTACACGGTCGAGGACCGTTCTGGCAAGGCCGTGTGCAAGGCCAAGCTGCAGGAAGAGCTGGGGCTCGAGGTTCGCGACGACCGTCCGCTCATGGTGATGGTCACGCGCCTTACGCGCCAGAAGGGCATGGACTTGGTCATGTACGCGCTCGACCGCATTTTGGCCGGCGGCGTGCAGGTGGCGGTGCTGGGCACCGGCGATCGCGACTACGAGGACGGTCTGCGCTACTTCCAGGACAAATACCCCGGCACCATGGCCGCACGCATCGAGTTCGATCCTGCGCTGTCGCAGCGTATGTATGCCGCCGCCGATATGTTCCTGATGCCTTCGAAGTTTGAGCCCTGCGGCCTGTCGCAGATCATCGCCATGCGCTACGGCACCCTGCCCATCGTGCGCGAGACCGGTGGCCTGAAGGACACGGTGATCCCGTATAACGAGTTTACCGGCGAGGGCACGGGCTTCTCGTTTAGTAACTTTAACGGCGACGAGATGGGCGACGCCGTGTTCCGCGCGGCGCGACTGTTCTGGGACAACCGCGATGCCTGGAACCAGCTGGTCACACAGGCCATGAGCCAGGACTTTAGCTGGACGCGCTCGGCCGACAAGTATCTGGACCTGTACTTCTTTATGCATCCGGAGATCGAGAGGCCGGCGGCGGTTGTCGACGAGCCTGTGGTTGTGGCTGAGCCCGAGCCCAAGGCCGAGCCGGTTGTTGAGGCGCCCGCTGCTGTTGAGGAGCCCAAGGCTGAGGAGAAGCCGGTTGAGGCAGCTCCCGAGGCTGAGGCTAAGCCGGCTGCGAAGCCTGCCGCCAAGAAGACTACGACGCGCAAGACAACGGCCAAGAAGGCTACGACCACGAAGGCCGCTGCCACCAAAACCGCCGCAGCAAAGACGACTGCTGTCAAGGCAACGACCACGCGTAAGCGCACGACCGCCGCAGCCAAGAAGGCCACCGAGGTCGAGGCTACTCCCGAGGTAAAGGCTGAAGCCGCCGTCGAGGCCAAGCCGGCGGCTAAGGCTCCGGCAAAGACTGCAGCCAAGAAGACGACCGCGACCAAGAGCACGACCACCAAAAGGGCAACGGCAGCCAAGGCCACTGCAAAGAAGGCTGCCCCCAAGGCGGCCGCCAAGGTCGAGGAGACGCCTGCCGAGTCCAAGGCGGAGGCAACCGTCGAGGCCAAGCCCGCCGCTAAGACCACCACGCGAAAGCGCACAACGGCAGCCAAGAAGACCACGGCAAAGGCCGCAACTCCCAAGGCAGAGACTAAGCCCGCTGCTGCCAAAGAGGAGCCCAAGGCCGAGGTAAAGGCCAAGCCGACGCCGAAGGCCGCTGAGGTCAAGGCCGCCCCTAAAGCAGAGGCCAAGCCCGAACCCGCCAAGGAGGCCCCGGTCTCCCCTGCCGCTCCGGCCGAGGAAAAGGCCCCGACCAAGAAGACCTCCGTCCGCAAGGCAACGGCCACCCGCAAGCGCCGCTAGCCCGCAGACGATCTAAAACCTAATCAAAACCCTAAACAAGGGGCGCTCCAACCGGGCGCCCCTTCTCTGTAGATAGTTGGTAAAACGATTTTCTAGGACAACCGTTCGCCGATGGTAAACGGATGTTGTTTATACACCCTGTGTACAACAGATATACTTATATTTTGTGCGTAAAGCCCATGGCCCGCAGGCCGTGATTCTATTGAACTGGACCGTACTATGAGATTGATACACAACAGCCGCCTACCGCAGTTTCGCACTCCGTTTGGCGCTGTGACCACAGGAACTACCGTTGCACTCTCGGTGATTTTGGAGGACGCCGATCCCAACCAGGCAACACTCACCCTACGTACCTGGGTCGATGAAGTCGGCGAGACCCTGATTCCGATGGAACACGAAGGCGATGGCATTTTTACCGGCGAGCTCAAATGCACTGAACCGTGTCTTGTGTGGTACAGCTTTATCTGCAATATCGAGGGCCAGCCCGAGGTTCGCCTGGGCGCACCGCAGGGCCGCACCGGCGGCGAAGGCGTAACCTACGACTACGCCGAGGTGCCGTCCTTCCAGATTACCGTCTATAAGCACCGTGAGAACCGCCCCACCTGGTACGAGCGCGGCATGGTCTACCAGATCTTCCCCGACCGCTACGCCCGTGACGAGCATTGGCGCGAGCGCACAATGGCCCAACTCGAAAAACCGCGCAAGGGCATTCAGCGCCGGATGGTCGAGGACTGGAACGAGCCGCCCGTGTACGAGCGCGCCGAGGACGGCTCCATCAAGACATGGGACTTTTACGGCGGCTCGCTCAAGGGCATCCAGGAAGACCTGCCCCGCATCGCCGAGCTGGGCTTTACGGCCATCTACCTCAACCCCATCTTTGAAGCCGCGAGCAACCACCGCTACGACACGGCCGACTACACCAAGATCGACCCGATCCTGGGCACCGAGCAGGACTTTACCGAGCTGTGCCAGGCAGCCGAGAAGCTGGGCATCTCCATCATCCTGGATGGCGTCTTCAACCACACGGGCGACGACTCGATCTATTTCAACCGCTACGGCAACTACCCCGGCGTGGGTGCCTGGCAGAGCGAGGATTCGCCGTGGCGCGATGCGTTTACCTTCCACGAGGACGGCTCGTACGACTGCTGGTGGGGCGTGGGCAACATGCCAGCCATCAACGAGAAGTCCGAGCTGGTGCGCGAGCGGCTCCTGGGCAAGGACGGCGTGATCCGCAAATGGCTGCGCGCCGGTGCCCATGGTTGGCGCCTGGACGTCGCCGACGAGCTTTCCGACGACTTCCTGGCCGAGATCAAAAAGGCCGTACTCGCCGAGAAGCCCGACGCACTGTTGCTCGGCGAAGTCTGGGAAGACGCCTCCAACAAGATTAGCTACGGCCATTTGCGCCGCTACCTGCAGGGCTCCGAGCTGGACTCTGCCATGGATTACCCCTTCCGCGACATGGTCATCGGCTTTTTGATGGGCTACAAGAACGCCTACGAGGCCGCCGAGGATATCGAGACCCTGCGCGAAAACTACCCGAGCGAGGCATTGTCCTGCGCGCTCAATCTGCTTTCGAGCCACGACCGTCCGCGCATCATCTCGGTGCTCGGCGGCGGCCCCGACGAGTCGCAGCTGCCCGAGTGCGAGCGCAGCAAATGGCGCCTGGACGAGAACTCGATGGGCCTGGCCAAGAGCCGTTTTTGGCTTGCAACGCTCATGCAGATGACCTTCCCCGGCGTGCCTTCGATCTACTACGGCGACGAGTACGGCCTGGAGGGCCTGACCGATCCGGGCAATCGCCGCACGCTGCCGACCAAGGACCAACTGCACGACTTCGACACGCTGGCTATTGTCAAGAACGCCTCCGCCGTACGCCGCGCACTGCCATTTATGATCGACGGCGAGATCAAGGCCTTCGCGCTCAACGACGAGGTGCTGGCATACAACCGCACGGGCAAGGATGGCGAGTCCGCGACGGTTATCATCACCCGCAGCCTGCGCAATTCGCACCGCGTGACGATTCCGGCGCTCGACGAATGCGCAAGTGACGTGATTAGCGGTCACGAGTGCGAGATCCACAACGGTACGGTCACGCTCGATCTGTATCCGCTGGGCTCGTCGATCATCTATCACCATGCCGAGCAGCGCCTGCAGGAGCCGCTCGATCACGGCGCGGGCGTCGTGTGCCATATCACCTCGGTGCCCACCGACGACGGCAAGCCCGGCACGATTGGCGCGCCCACGCGTCGCTTTATCGACCATCTGGCCGCTATGGGCATGCGCTACTGGCAGGTCCTGCCTGTCAACCCGACGGACTTCTTCCGCTCCCCTTACGCTGGGCCTTCGGCCTTTGCGGGCAATATTGACCTACTGCCCGAAAGCCAAGAGGAGCTGGCGGCCGACTTTGAGACTTGGAAGGCCCGAGGCGGCGAGGATGCAGACCCGCTCTACACGGCGTTTAAGCATCGCAACGCCGATTGGCTCGAGAAGTACTGCGTCTACATGGCCGTCAAGAAATACTTTGAGGGCGAATCACGCCACGATTGGCCGGCCGATGTAGCGCGCTACAACGAGCATCTGATTGACGACACGCGTTTCCACGACGAGGCAGAGCTGCAGGCGTACATGCAGTACCGCTTTGACCTGGCCTGGTGCGAGCTGATGAACTATGCGCACAAGAAGGGCATCGAGGTCATCGGCGACATTCCCATGTATGTTTCGGACGATTCGGCAGACGCATGGAGCGAGCCCGAGAACTTCTGGCTGTCCGATACCGGCAAGGCGATTGAGATTTCCGGCGCGCCGCCCGACAATTTTGCGCCCGAGGGCCAGGTATGGGGCAACCCCACCTTCCGTTGGGATCACATGAAGGAGAACGGCTACCGCTGGTGGATGGACCGCCTGCGTCGCGCGTTCTCGCTCTACGACCGCGTGCGCCTGGACCACTTCCTGGGATTCCACAGCTACTTTAGCATTCCCGCAGGCAAGGCCTGCGCCGACGGCCGCTGGCTGGCGGGTCCGGGCAAGGATCTCTTCCAGACTGCCTATGACGAGCTGGGGCCGCTCAACTTTATCGCCGAGGACCTGGGCTACCTGACGCCCGGCGTTCGCGCCATGGCTTCGACCTGCGGCTTCCCCGGTATGGACGTGCTGGAGTTTAGCGATTACGACGTCCGCTGCGGCGTGCATCCCACGCCGGGCAAGATTCTGTACACCTCGACACACGACACGTCGACGCTCGCCGGTTGGTGCACGCGCTCCTTCGCGGGCGGCGACGAGCCGAGCGGCAAGGAGTTGGCCGGCAAACTGATGGGCGACGCGCTCGCAAACGACGCTCCCCTGGTGATGATGCCGCTGCAGGACATCCTGGGGCTAGGCGACGATGCACGCATGAACGTGCCGGGCGTGGCAACGGGCAACTGGACCTGGAAGGCCGATGAGGCCGACGTTGCGGCCGCCGAGGGCAAAACTGCACAGCTCCTGCGCAGCACCCATAGATTCTGGGGCGAAGCGTGATAAAACCCCCGATATAGGGTACAGTTACAGCTGTTTGAATTTATGCGGGCAGAGCGATCTGCCCGCTTTGTGCTGAAAAGGAAGTATTATGGCGCGCTACGATTACAAGTGCTCGAGCTGCGGCAACGTGTTTGAGGTTGAGCATCCCATGTCCGAGACCCCCGAGGTCGTGTGCCCGAGCTGCGGCGCTCCGGCCTCCAAGACGTTCTCGGCCAGCGGCATCAAGTTTGAGGGCAGCGGTTTCTACAACACCGACCAGCGCAGCGGTGGTTCCAGCACCAACGCCACAAGCGGCTGCTGCGCCAACTGCCCACATAACCACTAAAGACAAGCGGTCCCGCCACCCAGGTTTCCTTATGAGTTGCGGTGAAATAGTTCCTGAATGGGGGTGCGGACAGAAAGTTGGACCGCGGGGCGGTCCGGACTGGAGGTTCGCATGTACAGCAGGGAGAAGGTCGAGCTCTTCCTCC
>JABLTK010081094.1_pt1 | contig 16147 bp, 12 predicted proteins | sample 7160131 | NCBI WGS metagenome assembly JABLTK01 (sample SAMN14651221, study PRJNA627086) | human gut metagenome | isolation source: feces | host: Homo sapiens
GCACTGCGGACATGACATGGTCATTTCCGATCTGGAATTGGGCGTCAGTGCGGCGGCATCCCCCGGCTCACCCGCAGCGATTTTTTCCATTGCGGCCAGCGCCACACCGGAAGCTCTTTGCTGGCGCAGATGCTCGGGAAGCAGCTGCAGCGGCAGATTCTCATCTATCAGCGTATCAAAAACGAGCTTCGCGCCGTCGCCGACGAGATAAACAGGGCCGGGCATGCTCTGCAGCTCCTGCAGCAGCTCGGAGATCGCGATTGCACGATCCTCCGTGCGGCGAAGGAGCGCCCCGGCAGTCCAATCGAATACGGCGTTATAGATCTGGCCCTTCCGCGCGTCCATGCAGGCGCAGTAAACGCCATCTGCGCAGGCAGCGCCGCGCACCATGGCCTCCAGTGTCGAAACGCCGTAGAGCGGAAGCTGACGGCCCCACGCAAAGCCTTTGGCACAGGCCATGCCGATGCGCACGCCCGTAAAGCTCCCGGGCCCGGCGGCGACGGCGACAGCGTCAATGTCCTGCGGGGTCAGGTCGCAGCCGGAAAGCATGTTTTTCGCCAGTTCCATCAGCGTCCGGCTGTGGGTCTGGCCGGAATTCTGCGTATATTCGGCAAGCAGGCAGCCGTCTGAGAGCAGCGCAGTGCTGGCGGCTTTCGCCGAGGATTCAAAGGCAAGGAGCTTCAAAGCGGCTTCCTCCTTCTATGGTGATGCAGCGGGTATCGGGCTCGAACGGGTCTTTTTCAATGGTGACACGGATGGCGTCCTGCAGCGCGTCCTCGACATTCTCGCTCCATTCGACAGCGCACACGCCGCCGCGCGTGAGATAATCCTCCCAGCCAATGTCGAACAGCTCGTCCGAGGAACTGAGACGGTACATATCGAAGTGAAACAGCGGAATGCGGCCCGTGAGATATTCATTGACAATGGTATAGGTCGGGCTTGTTACAGGATCCGCAATGCCGAGGCCCTGCGCGATGCCGCGCGTGAGCGCCGTCTTCCCAGCTCCGAGATCCCCGAAGTAGGCGATCACGTCTCCCGGCTGCAGGCGCTCTGCCAGCTTTGCCCCAAGCGCCTGCGTTTCGTCCGCGCTGTGCGTGGTGATCTGCATAACCAAAGCCCCCTACCTGCCCCATTTTATATCCGTCGCATTATAGCATACGCGGAACATAAAATCAATGCGGTTCATCGGAAATAAAAAGCTTGGCACTTTTATGATTATCTGATATAATGGTGACAATCTATTACGTTTTTTAGAAGGAGGCGGCTTTATGCACGGAATATGGAAAGCGATCGGCAGCTTTGTCCGGCGCGCGGATATGATCCTTCTGAGCCTTTGTATCGCCGCCAGCGTCTACGGCATTGTGATCATTTCCAGCGCAACGAACGTCAAGGGCAGCACGCAGTATGTCCGCACGCAGATCCTTGCGCTGATCCTCGGTATTATTTTATATGTCGTTTTTACGCTGATTGACGTTGATATCATTGCCGAGCGGCGTGAGCTGCTGCTGATTTTCTCAGCAATTTTTATTCTGCTCCTGTTCCCCTTCGGCGATACCAGAAGCGGCAACCGTTCCTGGCTGGCCTTCAGCTTTCTGCCGTTTTCTATCCAGCCTGCGGAGCTCTGCAAAATCCCGTTTATCATGATCCTCGCCAAGACCATGAGCATCCGGCAGAATAAGATCTCGCACATTTCAACGGTTCTGCGCCTGGCGGTCATTACGATCTTCATGTTCGGCCTGATTGTTGCGGCGTCGGAGGATCTGGGCGTTGCGCTGCAGTATCTGTTTATTTTCGTCATTATGGCATTTGTCGGCGGCGTGAACCTGCTGTGGTTCCTCGGCGCGTTTGCGGTGCTGCTCGTGGCCTCTCCGTTTTTGTGGCAGTTTCTCAGCTATGACAGGCGCAGCCGCATCTGGGTGCTGTTCGATCCGCGTATCGATGCGGAAGCGCGGGATCAGCGCTACCAGATGAACCGCAGCCTGCGCGCACTGCAAAACGGCGGGATCACCGGGCAGGGGCTGTACCACGGGACGATGGTGCAGAGCGGCACGATCCCTGCGGGGCACACGGATCTGATCTTCTCCTCCATCGGTGAGGAGCTGGGGATGCTCGGCTGCATGGCAGTTCTCATTCTGCTGACAGCGATCATCATCCGTATCATTTATGTCGGCATCAAGTCCGGCAACTATATGAACCGGCTCATCTGCGTCGGCATCGCGGGCATGCTGACGGCACAGGTGTTCATCAACATCGGCGTGTGCATCGGTCTCGTGCCGGTCATTGGCCTGACGCTGCCGTTCTTTTCCTACGGCGGCAGCTCGCTTGTCACGATGTTCTTCGCGATGGGCATTGTATCCGGTATCAATATGCGCCCCGCACCGGACAGCAATGCGCGCTATATCCGGCCTCCGTTATCGGCGGCGTAGACACGGCATCAGATATTTTTCTCTGAAAGGAGTTTTTACCATGAAGGTTATCTTAACGCAGGATGTAAGAGGTCAGGGTAAGCGCGGCCAGATGATCGAGGTCTCTGACGGCTATGCGCGCAACTTCCTGCTGCCACGCAAGCTTGCGCAGGAAGCGACCGCAGACAACATCAATACCATGCGCATGAATGACAAGGCCACGCAGGAGCGGCAGGCCAAGGAGCGCGCGGAAGCGCTCGAACTGCGCAACCGTATGAAGGATATGACCGTTGTCGTCACCGCCAAGGGCGGCGGAGCGGGCCGTCTGTTTGGCTCGGTCACGAACACGGAGGTTTCCGAGGCGCTTGCAAAGCAGGCCGGGATCCAGCTGGACAAGCGGAAAATCATTCTTGACGAACCGATCAAGTCGGTCGGCGTTTACACGGTCAAGTGCAAGCTTGGCTATGAGATCAACGCTGAGCTCAAAATTGAGGTCAAAGAAGCCTGATACGGCCCCAGCGCATCATTTTCCGAAGGGATGTGAACATCGATGGACGAAGACCTGCTTCAGCGGCAGGCCCCGCAGGCATTGGAGGCGGAGCAGTCTGTGCTCGGCTCGATGCTGATCGACGAGCGCTGTGTGCCAGATGTGGTCGGCATGCTGCAGCCCGACGACTTCTATCTCCGGCAGAACCGCGAGATCTACGAGACGATCTATACGATGTTCAACTTCTCGGAAAAGATCGATCCCGTTACCGTACTCAATAAAATGAAAGAGCGCGGCGTGTACGACGAACAGCGCAGCTATGACTATCTTGCGCAGCTTTTGAAGATCACGCCGACCGCGGCCAACGTCAAGCAGTACTGCACGATCGTGCATGACAAGGCGCTGCTGCGCGCGCTGGCGGCTGCGTCGTCGGAGATCACGGAAATGGTCTACGACGGCGTTGGCACGGCGCAGGAGATGCTGGAGGTCTCGGAGAAAAAGATCTATTCGCTCCGGCGCGGCAACACCGGAGACAGCCTGCAGCATATCGGCAAGGTCATGATCAATGTCTATGACCGGCTGGAGGAGCTGGCAGCCTCCGGAAGCGAGATCCCCGGTCTGTCGACCGGACTTCACGATCTCGACCGCAAGATCAATGGTTTGAACAAGACCGATCTGATCCTGATCGCCGCCCGTCCCGGCATGGGCAAGACAGCAATCGCGCTGAATATCTGCCTGAACGTGGCGAAGACCTATGAAAAGACCGTTGCGTTCTTCTCTCTCGAAATGTCGCGGGAGCAGCTGGTCATGCGTCTTCTTTCCACGGAAAGCTTTGTCGAAAACCAGAAGCTCACGACAGGCCATCTGGACGAGGAGGACTGGGGCAAGCTGTCTATTGCCTCGTCCGCGCTCAGCCAGACGGATATCCGCGTGGACGACAACCCGGCTATCACGGTCGCGGAGATCAACGCAAAATGCCGCCGGCTCGACAATCTGGGGCTGGTGCTGATCGACTATCTGCAGTTGATGACCGCCGCTGCGCCCGGGAAATCCGGCGACAACCGTGTAACAGTCGTCAGCGATATCTCCCGCGCGCTTAAGATCATGGCGAAGGAGCTGAACGTACCGGTGATCTGCCTCAGCCAGCTGTCACGTGCCAATGAATCTCGCACCGACAAGCGGCCGATGCTGTCCGATCTTCGTGAATCCGGCGCGATTGAGCAGGACGCGGACTCGGTCATGTTCCTCTACCGCGATGAATATTACAACCCCAACACGCAGGACAAGAACATCGCCGAGTGCATCGTTGCGAAAAACCGCCATGGTGAGACCGGCACGGTCAAGCTGCAATGGCGGCCGCAGTTCTTCACGTTCTCCGATCTGGAATGGAAGCATGACGGATAAGGTTTTTTCGTGGATGCGGGAGCAGCGCATGACAAAGCCGGGCGACACCGTGATCTGCGCCGTCTCCGGCGGGGCGGACTCCGTCTGTATGCTGCATGTTCTGCTGTCCCTCCGGGGCAGGCTTGGCATTATGGTCGAGGCAGTGCATTTTAATCATCACCTGCGCGGCACGGAAGCAGACCGAGACGAAGCGTTTGTCCGTGCGCTATGCGCCGATCTGGAGGTCGTGCTCCATGTCGGAAATGGCGATGTGCGTGCCCGTGCGGCACAGACGCATGAATCGATCGAGGAAGCAGCGCGTGCGCTTCGCTACGCGTTTTTCACTTCCCTGCCCGGCCTCATCGCGACGGCGCATACACAGGACGACAATCTGGAAACGGTGCTCCTGAATCTTACGCGCGGCACTGGCCTTGCCGGGCTCTGCGGCATTCCGCCGAAGCGCGATTCGTTTATCCGGCCCATGCTTGCCGCCTCACGTGAGGAAATCGAGGTGTATCTCAAGCAAAACGGCCTTTCCTATGTGACCGACAGTACCAATCTCCTGCCCGATGCACGGCGCAACCGCCTGCGGCAGTCGGTTATCCCGCTTCTTAAGCAGGAAAACCCGTCTTTGTGCAAAACGGCATTTCGTATGTGCAGACTTCTGGGGGCGGATGAGGCGCAGCTTTCCGCGCAGGCCGAACAGGCTCTGCAGGAGGCTATCCTGCCGGATGGGATCCGGTGCGGCGTTCTTGCCGCCTGTCCGGATGCTGTCCGCACGCGCGCTGTGAAGCTGTTTCTCGGCCAGATCCACGCGCCGAAGCTTTCCGGGCGCCATATCAGCGCCGTTGACCGGCTGCTGTTTTCTGACTGCCCGTCTGCGTGCGTATCGCTGCCGGGCGGATTTACGGCGCAGCGGGAATATGACCGGCTGCTTCTTACAGCCGACTCCCCTGCTGCATTCGAGCCGGTCACGCTTTCGGTCGGAGAATCTGCTGTCCTTCAGCCGCCCGGGTTTCGCGTTTGCTGCGAATGGCAAGAAAATTTTTCAGAATTTCAAAATACACTCTCCACTTTTGCCGTAAAGTGTGATACGATAGGCTCAAGTGTAAAGATCCTGTTCCGTCCGCGCCGGACACACGATACGATGCGCGTCTCCGGCGGCAGGAAGACATTGAAAAAGCTCATGATCGACCGCAAAATTCCACTGAACAGGCGTGACCTGCTTCCGGTGGCTGCAGATGAGCATGGAATTCTCGGTGTCTGCGGGATCGGTGTCAACCTTGATCGCGCAGCTGCTCCCGGCGGCCATGCGATCATCATCAGAATTGAAGAAATAGAGAAAGAGGATTCGCTGTATGATTAACAAATCTGACATGCTTCAGGACATTGAACGCGTTCTTGTTTCCGAGGAGGAGATCCATGCGCGGATCAAGGAGGTCGGTGCGCAGATCGCGGAGGATTACCGCGGCAAATGCCCGATCCTGGTCGGTGTTCTCAAGGGCGTCGTTCCGTTCTTTGCGGAAATGGCCAACGCCATCAGCATCCCGGTACAGGAGGATTTCATGTGCATCACCTCCTTCGAGGGCGGCACGGAATCTACCGGCAAGCTGACGTTCCGCAAGGATATCGATCATGATATCGAAGGGCGGCACGTGCTGATCCTCGAGGATATCATCGACTCCGGCAGCACGCTCAAAATGATCTGCGAAATGTTCCGCGAGCGCAAGCCTGCGTCTGTTAAGATCTGCACGCTGCTCGATAAGCCTACGGGCCGCAAGGTCGAGCTGAAGCCGGATTACACCTGTTTCACAGTTCCGCCCGCGTTTGTCGTCGGCTTTGGTCTGGATTACGAAGATTATTACCGGAACCTTCCGTTTGTCGGCGTTCTGAAGCCCTCTGTCTATCAGGATCAGTAAGCTGATCTCCATTCTATTCTTTCCAAAGGAGACAACCCGTGAATCAACAGCCCAAAACCGTACAGACGATCGTTTTGATCGCGATTCTGGCGCTGGTGCTTGTGGTGATATCTTCGTCCCTGCTCACGCAAAACGGCAGCAGGCTTGCCTATTCCGACGTGCTCGACCTGTTTGAAAACGAACGGGTCGAGTCGTTCGTTCTGCAGGGGGATACGCTGACCATGTCGCTGTATCCCGACGGCACGGAGCAGGCAGGCACGGCCACTGCAAGGATCGGCGATACGGAGACCTTCCACAAAGACCTCGACGAGATCATTGCCGCACAGAGCGCGTCCGGCATTCTCAAATCCTACAATTATCTTCCCGCCGTCAATTCCATCTGGCGGTCTGTTCTTCCCTATCTGATCGTTGGCATTGCGCTGCTGTTTGTCTGGTTTATTCTGATGAACCGTTCCGGCGGCAGCCCGAACGCCATGTCGCAGTTTACGCGTGCAAACGCCCGGTTCGGCGTTCCGAACGGCGAAGCCGTTACCTTCAAGGACGTTGCGGGTGCGGATGAGGAAAAGGAAGAACTCTCCGAAATCGTGGAATTTCTGCGCGACCCGGAAAAATTCGGGCAGCTGGGTGCAAAGATCCCCAAGGGTGTTCTGCTGGTTGGCCCTCCGGGCACCGGCAAGACGCTGCTGGCGCGAGCAGTTGCCGGGGAAGCCAATGTTGCGTTTTTGTCGATTTCCGGCTCTGATTTTGTCGAGCTCTATGTCGGTGTCGGCGCAAGCCGTGTACGCGACCTGTTCGATCAGGCCAAGCGCGTTGCGCCTGCCATTGTATTCATTGATGAGATCGACGCGGTAGGCCGTCAGCGTGGTGCAGGACTTGGCGGCGGTCATGATGAGCGTGAGCAGACGCTCAATCAGCTGCTCGTGGAGATGGACGGCTTCTCTGCAAATGAGGGTGTTATTGTCATTGCGGCGACAAACCGCAAGGATATTCTCGATCCCGCCCTGCTGCGTCCCGGCCGGTTCGACCGGCAGATCTATGTCGGCGTGCCGGATTGGCGCGGACGCGCGGAGATCCTGCAGGTCCACGCGCGCAAAAAGCCGCTGGCAGACAACGTTGATCTGCCTGCCATTGCAAAGGCAACTGCGGGCTTTACCGGCGCTGATCTTGCAAATCTGCTGAACGAAGGCGCTCTGCTCGCTGCGCGAAATGGTAAAGCCGCTATCACGCAGCAGGATCTGGAGGCTGCGATGATCAAGGTCATTGCCGGCCCGGAGAAAAAGAGCCGCGTCGTCAGCCACTCCGAAAAAATGCTTACCGCTGTCCATGAGGCTGGACACGCCGTATGTATGTATTGTCTGGACTCGCAGGATCCCGTGCATCTCATCACCATTATCCCACGCGCACAGGCGGGCGGCATGACCATCAGTCTGCCGCAGGATGACAAATCCTACGCTTCACGCAACGAAATGTTCGAGACGATCGTTTCCTTCCTTGGCGGACGTGTTGCGGAGGCGCTGAAGCTGTGCGACATTTCCACCGGCGCCTCAAATGATCTTCAGCGCGCAACGAAGCTCGCGCGGGATATGGTTGCGACCTATGGCATGTCGGACGTGATCGGCCCTGTCTCTTATTCGTCGAGTCAGGAGGTCTTCATTGGCCGGGATTACGAGAAAACGAAGCCTTATTCCGAGTCGACGGCTGGCGAGATCGATGCACAGGTACAGGCTATTATGCGCGAGGCGTACAAGCGCTGTGAGGAGATCCTGACCGCACATTCCGAGCGGTTGGATAAGATCGCGGGCTTCCTGATGGAAAATGAAAACATGAACCGTACACAGTTTGAAGCAATCATGCAGGACGAAGCGCTGGACGGTCAATCTTAAAAAGCAGCTTGCGCGCCGCAGTTTCTGCGGCGCGCAAATCGTTTGGAGGATGTATGTATTACCGCTCACTGAATGCCTATCTGCGCGAAACGTTTGGCTGCAAGGTCTATAAGCTGGCGCTTTCGGCCGGGTGCACCTGTCCGAACCGCGATGGCACGATCGGTACGCGCGGCTGCATCTTTTGCAGCGGAAGCGGAGAATTCGCCGCCTCCGCTGCACTTCCGGTTGCGGAGCAGATCACGCGGGCAAAACGGCTTGTTGCCGCAAAGGCCGGGCCAGAGGCCAGATATATCGCCTATTTTCAGGATTACAGCAATACCTACGCACCCGCGGATACGTTAAGACCGCTTTTTATGGCTGCAATCGAGCAGCCCGAGATCTGCGCGCTATCCATTGCGACGAGGCCGGACTGTCTGCTGCCGGAGATTCTTGCACTGCTTTCGGAGCTGCGGGAAAAGAAGCCTGTCTGGGTCGAGCTTGGATTGCAGACGATCCACCCCGCAACCGCACACTACGTCCGACGCGGCTATCCCCTCTCTGTTTTTGACAGTGCTGTTCGGCAGCTCAAGGTGCTGGATATCCATGTGATCGCACATATGATCCTGGGGCTTCCCGGCGAGACGCCGGACATGATGGTACAGACCGCGCGGTATATCGGTCAAAGCGGCGTGGACGGCATCAAGCTTCATTTGCTGCACGTTTTGGCCGGGACAGATCTCGCGGATGACTACGCTGCCGGGAAATTTGAAGCCATGACGCTGGATGCGTATCTCTCCGGGCTGGAGGACTGTCTGCGCGTTCTGCCGCGCGGAATGGTCATCCACCGCATGACCGGAGACGGAGCGAAGCGCAGCCTGATCGCGCCCTTGTGGAGCGCGGATAAAAAGCGGGTTCTGAATGCGATCAACCGCCGTTTCCTGTCGGATGATCTGGAACAGGGGTCGGCGTTGGAAACCTGAAGCTCTTTTTAATTGTGAATAATTTTCGCGAATGTCGAACGGGAAAGAGATTGACAACCGTAAAAAAACGTGTTATTCTGACTTCAGAGTAACGAATGCGGGCAAAAAAGCCCGCATTCGCGTCGTTTTCGATATTCTCGTTCTAGAATATCGAACTTCGGCGAATTTAGTTCGACTATATCGGAGGAAAGAAAACATGAAAAAAGAAAACCTGTTTGTCATTCTGACCGGTGTTGTCATCGGCATCGCAGCACTTGTGCTGACGGCGCTCGGCAATCCGGCCAACATGGGCTTCTGCATCGCTTGCTTTGAGCGCGATATCGCAGGTGCTGTCGGCCTGCATTCCGCGGCAAAGGTGCAGTATGTCCGCCCGGAGATCATTGGTCTTGTGCTCGGCAGCTTCCTGATGGCGCTGGCCTCCAGGGAGTGGAAGGCAAGAGCCGGTTCGTCCCCTGCGCTTCGCTTTGTGCTTGGCGCGTTCGTCATGATCGGTGCACTGGCCTTCCTCGGCTGCCCGCTGCGCATGGTGCTGCGCCTGGCCGGCGGCGATCTGAACGCTGTCGTCGGTCTGGCTGGCTTTGCTGCCGGCATCTTCCTCGGAACGCTCTTTATCCGCAAAGGCTTCACGCTGCAGCGGAACTACGCCACCAAGATGCTTGACGGCACGGTGCTCCCCGCCGTCATGACCGGTCTGTTGATCCTTTTCCTGGCTGTTCCCACGTTGTTCAAGCTTTCTGAGGAGGGCCCCGGCTCCAAGCACGCGCCCTTCCTGATCGCGCTACTGATCGCGCTGGTCGTCGGCGCGCTGGCGCAGAAATCCCGCATGTGCATGGTCGGAGGTCTGCGTGACACGATGATGTTCAAGGATATGCACCTGCTGTGGGGCTTTATTGCCATCTTTGTCACCGTTCTGATCGGCAATCTTGCCATGCACAACTTCAAGCTTGGCTTTACCTCCCAGCCTGTTGCACATTCCAGTCACGTCTGGAACTTCCTCGGTATGCTGCTGGCTGGCTGGGGCTCCGTGCTGCTGGGCGGCTGCCCGCTGCGTCAGCTCATTCTTGCCGGCAGCGGCAACGCAGATTCCGCCGTTACCGTGTTCGGCATGATCGTCGGCGCTGCATTTGCGCACAACTTCGGTCTGTCCGGCAATGCGGATGCTGTGAATGAGGCTGGTGAGTACGTCGTAGGCGGCATCTCCACGAAGGGGAAGGTCGCCGTGATCCTCGGTATTGTGATTGTTCTGGTCGTATCTTATGTAAACAGCATGAAGAAACAGGAGGCACAGAAAAATGGTTGATGCAAGAGGCTATCTCTGCCCCATGCCTGTTGTCATGGTGCAGGACGCAATTAAAAAAGACCAGCCTGCCACGCTGGAGGTACTGGTCGACAATGAAACTGCTGTTGAAAACATCAAGCGCTTTGCCGCGCACAGCGGCTATCAGGCAGCAGCCTGTGAAGACGGCGATGATTATCGTCTGACGCTTACGAAAAAATAAACAGATGAAACAATGGGGCGCACCGGATGGTGCGTCCCGTTGTTTCTTTATTCGCGCTCCATGACGCAGAAGCCGCCATGATCGAGGGTGAGGGCTTCTTCTGTATATTCGGCGATGCCGCCGCCAAGGAGGATCGTTCCGCTGTGCGGAAGTGTCCAAGAGCTTTCTGAGCGATTGCAGCAAACTGCCACACTTTTGCCCTCGTACTGCCGCAGCAGCATCAGACGTCCGCCGCCTGCTTCCAGAACAAGCACGGTGCCGCGCCGCAGGGCGGGTGAGGCTTTTTTGATACGTGCCAGCGAGCGGTAGAATGAGATCAGATCCCCGTCTTCCCTGCCCCATGGATAATACGCACGGTTGAACGGGTCGCGGTAGCCGGTCATGCCGGCCTCGTCTCCGTAATAGATACAGGGCATCCCGGGGAGCATAAACTGCAGAAACGCTGCCATTTTCAGACGTTTTTTGCCTTCTGCAAGCTGGTCCGCCGTAAACTGCCGCCGGGCAAGTTCTGAACGGTCGCCGTCACGCGGGTCCAGTATTGCGTTGATGGCGCGCGGCGTGTCATGCGTGGACAGAATGTTCATCACGGTCTGCAGCACGTCGGGCGGATAATTCTCCGCAATTGTGCGGATGGATGCACCAAGCACTGTCCCGTCATCCTCGCCGCGCACATAGCGCAGGATGGCCTTCTGCCACGGATAATTCATAACGGAGTCGAGCTGCCGGTCGGTAAAATACCGGCAGCGGCAGTCGTACGCGATCTTGTTCGACGCATCCTCCCAGACCTCGCCGATCAGAAGTGCATCCGGCTTGACCTGCCGGATACGGGCGCGCAGGCGCGCCAGAAACGCATCCGGCAGCTCGTCGACGACGTCCAGCCGCCAACCGTCCGCGCCGAGCTTCAGCCAGCGGATGACGACGCTGTCTTCGCTGTCAATGATATAGTCCATATAATCCGGGTTCAGCTTGTCGATGCACGGCAGCGTCGTGATCCCCCACCAGCTGTCGTAGACGTTCGGGTACTGCTTGAACCGGAACCAGCCGCGATACGGCGAAGCAGGATCGTGAATTGCCTGCTGGAAATACGCGCTGCGGCTGCCGACGTGGCTGAATACGCCGTCGAGAATGACCTTCATACCAAGCGCATGCGCCGCATCGCAAAGGGCGCGGAAATTAGCCTCTGTGCCGAGCATGGGGTCAATGCGCTTATAATCGCAGGTGTCATATCGGTGCGTCGACCAGGCATAGAAAATCGGATTGAGATACAGGATCTCAACGCCGAGCGCATGCAGATATGGGAGCTTTTCACGGATCCCGTTCAGATTTCCGCCGTAAAAGTCGTTATTGAGCACTTCTCCGTTGGCATCCGGCAGATAGACCGGTACATCGTCCTTGTTCTCATGCACCCAATATGGCTCGATCTTGCCGGTCAGATCACAGGTTCCGGCCTGATAAAAACGATCCGGGAAGATCTGATACATGACTGCGCCCGCGCAGTCGTCCGGGACGGGGAATTTATCCTCCAGAACGCTGAGCTGCCAGAGACCGCCGGCTTCCATGTTTGTGTCGCTTTCCCCCTGCTTGAACAGACGGAAGGCGCCGTCCTGCGTGGTGATATGGAAGTAATAGAAATACAGTCCGGCTTCTGAAACCGTCAGCTCTCCGCCCCAGGTGTCGTAGAGCGTATCGTCCGAGTGCTTTGCAAACGGGACGCGGCGCAGCTCCGCGCCATTTTCCGCCTGCAAAACAAGGCAGACTGCCGTTGCACGGCAGGAGCATGGGATCAGGAGGTGCAGTGTGCAGATCTCCTGCTTTTTAAGCGTTCCAAAGGGCGTTTTGAACTGCGAAAGCTTGCTGTCGAATAGAATTCTCATGTGGCGTACCGTCCATTTTCATCAGCGAAGGGGCTGACGGCACCGTCGGCCCCTTCGGAATATTTGCTGCGGAAGTTACAGATCCCAGATCTCCTTCGCGTACTGCTCGACCGAGCGGTCGGAGGAGAAAATGCCGGCTTTGGCGATGTTCGTGAGGGACATTTTTGTGAAGCGCGTACGATCCTGATAGACCTTGACAGCGTGGGCCTTGGCAGCCTTGTAGCTTTCAAAGTCCGCAACGGTCATATAGCTGTCAGCGGCGCCGAAGCGCGGCGTCAGGAGTGAGGCGGCGACATCATCGAAGCGCTGTCCCAGCACGCCGGAGGTCAGCATCTGCAGTACCCGGTCAAGCTCCGGTGTCAGGAACTGACGCGGGTCATAGCCGCGCTGCCAGAGCGCCTGTACCTCGTCGGCCGTCATGCCGAACAGGAACATGTTTTCGTCGCCTACGCGCTCACGGATCTCGACGTTCGCACCGTCGAGCGTACCGAGCGTGACCGCGCCGTTGATCATCAGCTTCATGTTGCTGGTGCCGGAGGCTTCCTTGCCCGCGACGGAGATCTGCTCAGACAGATCGGCCGCCGGGATAATGATCTCCGCCAGCGAGACTTTATAGTCTTCAATGAAGACCACTTTGAGCTTGTTCTGTACCTGCGGGTCGGAGTTCACAAGATTGGAAACGGCGACAATGAGCGAAATGATCTGCTTGGCCAGATAATAGCCAGCGGAGGCCTTAGCTGCGAAGATAAACGTCTGCGGATAGACCGGCTTTTCCGGGTGATCCTTGATGTCATTGTAAAGTGTCAGGATATGCAGGACGTTCAGCAGCTGACGCTTGTACTCGTGCAGGCGCTTGACCTGTACGTCAAAGATCGAATCCGGGTCGACATTGACGCCGTTGTGCTCTGCGATATAGGCGGCAAGGCGCACCTTATTCTTGCGTTTGATGGCCTGCAGATTTTCCAGAACGTCTGCATTATCGCGGTACTGGAGCAGCGCTTCAAGTGCGTTTGCATCCTTCAGGAAGCCGTCGCCGATGAGCGACTGCAGATAGCCGGTCAGCGCCGGGTTTGACTGGCACAGCCAGCGGCGGTATGCAATGCCGTTTGTGATGTTCAGGAAACGGCTGTGGTCGAGATTGTAATAATCCCGGAAGATGGTTTTTTCAAGAATATCCGTGTGCAGCTGCGAAACGCCGTTGATCTTGTGGCAGCAGGCCAGACACAGATTCGCCATGCGAACCTCGCTGTTTGTGACAGCGGCCATGTACTCCCACTTGCCGGGATCGTTCGGATAGACGCGGTGCAGCTTTTCCATGAGCCGGCGGTTGATCTCCTGGCAGATGGCATAAATGCGCGGCAGCTGCTCCCGGAACAGATCGACCGGCCAGCGCTCAAGCGCCTCGGCCATGACGGTATGGTTGGTGTAGGAAAGCGTGGCACAGGTGATCTCCCACGCGCGTTCCCAGCCGTAGTCGTGCTCGTCAACCAGCAGGCGCATGAGCTCAGGGACGCAGAGTGCCGGGTGCGTATCATTGATATGCACGGCGACCTTATCGGCCAGATTGTCAAGCGTATGATAATTTTTCAGATGCTCGTTCAGGATCGACTGCAGCGAGCTGGACACCAGCAGATACTGCTGGCGCAGGCGCAGGCGTTTGCCGTTGATATGGTCGTCCGCCGGATAGAGAACCTTCGAGATGGCCTCGGCCATGGTATTCTGCTCGAGCGCGCGGACATAATCGCCGCGTGAGAACGCGCTCATGTCGAAGCTCTGCGGCATACTGGCGCTCCAGAGTGTCAGCTTGTTGACAGCCTTGGAGCCATAGCCGGAAATATACAGATCATGCGGAACGGCAATGACGGACTGGTAGCCGGTCTGGGCGGTCTTGAACTTGTCGCCGTCCATCCACTCGTGCACCTGCCCGCCGAAGCGAACCTCCACAGCGTCGTCTTTGCGGGTATGCAGCCACACATCGCCCATTTCGAGCCAGTTGTCCGGGAATTCCATCTGCCAGCCGTCAACGATCTTCTGGCGGAAGATGCCGAACTCGTAGCGGATGGAGAAGCCGGTTACAGGATAGTTCAGGCCGGTTGCCGCGTCCATGTAGCACGAGGCCAGGCGACCAAGGCCGCCGTTGCCGAGTCCGGCGTCCGGCTCAAGTGCGCAGAGGCTTTCCAGACTGAAGCCGAGATCATGCAGGATCTCTCCTGCCGGCTCCAGCAGGCCCATATTGTACAGGTTGTTGCGCAGGCTTGTGCCGACCAGAAATTCCATCGACATGTAATAGACCTGCTTGCGCTGCTCTGCACGCGTCTGCTCGACAAATGCGCGGCGGTCATCCTCCAGAAGCTCGCGCACGGCGACGCACACGGCGCGATAGACCTGCTTTTCCGTCGCCATTTCAAGCGAACAGCCGAACATCCGGTCGCAGCATTCCTGTAAGTGCTGAAGAAGATTCTCTTTTGTCATTGCTTTTATATGTCCTTTTTCTGTCTAAGTATCTTTAATTTACATGGATTCACTGTCCGCAGACGTTCTGGAACAGCGCCATATATTTTTGCGCCGGGACATCCCAGCTGGAATCGACTTCCATATCGTTTTCAGCAAGGTGCTGCCATTTGTCCGGCTCATTATAGTACAGCGCAAGCGCACGGTCAATAGCAGCAAGGAAGTCGTCTGCGTTGTAGCTCTGGAAGGTAAAGCCGCGTCCGGTCCCGTCCGCTTCGTTATACGGCCAGACCGTATCCTTAAGACCGCCTGTCGCGTTGACGACCGGAACGGAGCCCATGCGCATGGCGATCAGCTGCGACAGGCCGCAGGGCTCGGATTTCGACGGCATGAGATACAGGTCTGACGCTGCATAGACCAGATTCGCAAGTCCGCCGTCAAAGAGCAGATTGACAGAGACTTTATCGCCGAACCGGTCGCGCAGGGTGTTTAAGTACCATTCGTACTTCTCCTCGCCCGTGCCGATGATAACAAGCTGAATGCGGCGCTGGATCAGGCGCTCGGCAATGTAGCACAGCAGATCAATGCCCTTGTGCCCGACCAGACGCGTGACCATGGCCAGAACGGCTACATCTCTGTCTTCCGGCAGACCGACGCGCTGCTGAAGCGCAAGCTTGTTTGCTGTTTTGCCCTCGCGGAGTGTCTTTGCGGTATAATTCTGCGCGATGGAGTCCATTTTTGCTGGATCAAAGACCTGCATATCTATGCCGTTGGTGATACCGGAGAAGTCAGCTCCCCTGCTTTGCAGAACACCGTCAAGTCCATGAGAATAGTACGGGTACCGCAGCTCCTGCGCGTATGTCTCGGAAACGGTCGTCACGCGGTCAGCCGTGACGATGGCGGACTTCATGAAGTTCGTGCAGTCATCGAAACGGAGGATCTCGTCGCAGCCTGCGCCGAGGCCCAGCACGTCATAGTTGAACTGCAGATTGCACTTGCCCTGATACTCGATGTTGTGAATGGTAAACACGCTCTTGGTATCCGGGAAGCAGCCGTGATATTCTGTTTTCAGCAGCAGCGGGATAAGCGCGGCCTGCCAGTCATGGCAGCTGACGACATCGGGCCGGAGCTCCAGATAGTTCATGGCTGCAAGGACGGCCTTGCTGAAATAGGCATAGCGCTCTCCGTCGTCGGCAAAGCCGTAAATGCCTCCGCGGTTAAAATAGTGTTCGTTGTCGATGAAATAGATCTGGAGCTTTTTGCGGCGGGTCTTCAGACGGAAAATAC
>JABLTK010103765.1_pt1 | contig 16143 bp, 13 predicted proteins | sample 7160131 | NCBI WGS metagenome assembly JABLTK01 (sample SAMN14651221, study PRJNA627086) | human gut metagenome | isolation source: feces | host: Homo sapiens
CCCTTTCGGATAAAATCAATACAGAAAAAGGGGCTGTCTCAAAATGGTTAAAAGCGCCATGAGAGGCAGTCCCTGATTGCGTTGGTATCGGTAAGCTTCCGGTTTGCGGTTACACGGCGCCGTTATCGCGCTCCAGCAATTCAACCATCATTTTTACCACATACGGCGGTGGAACGCGCTTTTCTGCGTGCCAGTCCTGCACGGTGCGCAGCGGTATATCAAACCGTTTTGCAAGCGCCGTCTGCGAAAGCGCATAGCGTTCGCAGATTTCCCGTATCGTCATTACCTCTCCCCCTTCGCATGTTTTTCATTCATGCTTGCAGGCTTTACATCTTCCGAAACCGCCCCACCTTGCATTGATAGCTGGTCAGCGCAGTATGTTGAACGCCCAGCAGCGTATCCATCTCCTGCGCGGCGTTTTCATAGCTTCCGCGCGTATGATGCGCCAATATGTAATCCACTTCGCGGATTTTTCCCTTCGCCGCCATGCAGAAGGCGCGCATCGGCGCCGCCAGCGCAAACACCCAGATGGGCGAACAGATCGTAACGTGCGCATACGCTGAAAGATCTACGCCAATCGGTTCGATGGGCATCGCCCAGCGGTGCATTCCGTAGCGACCGCACCACCAGAAGCCCAGCGTGCCCGCCGTGCGTTCGGTGGAGTGCACGCGGTATACCTGCGCGCCGGTGCGCTGCGCTTCTTCCATCGCCAGCTTTTTCACATAGCCCATGCGCGAGAAATACACCACCAGCCGATTCGGATTCATGCCGACGTTCGGATAATCCGCTTCCGAAGGTTCCGCGGCCGTAAATTCTTCCTGTCGCAGGAACACATACGCCGCGTACCCCGTCGCCGCCTGTGCAAGCCCGAACACGAAATAGATCGTGGACATGAAGTTCAGCGGGAACATATAAAACTGGATGCAGATCCACAGCATCAGCATAACGCCGAACGCGCCGCCCAGAATCACGCCCGCACGCTTTTTCAAAAAAAGCAGCGCGGCGGCGGTCAGATTCGTAAGCCCGTTCACGATCAGCAGCGCGATTCCGGAAAACGTAAGCTTCTGAAACAGCACATCCGCAAACGGCAGCACCTGAAAATAGGGCAGCATCGCATCCATGCCCAGCGCCGCGCCCGTGGGATCGCAAAGCATCCCCGTCGCCCCCGCGACCGCGCCGATTCCGATAAACAGCGTCCAGAAAATCAGCCATTTGCGCGCTGCATTGTATCTCGATTTCATGCCGCGCCCCCGTTATTGCGCACCGCCGGAAAAGATGCACCTGCGCAGCGCATCGGTATCGCCGCGGAAATGATGACCGTGCATGCCGACGCTTTCCGCGCCGGCTACGTTCGGCATGGAATCATCCACGAACAGGCATTCGCCGGCAATTAAATGATATTTGTCCAGCACATACTGAAATATCCTCGGATCGGGCTTTACCATGCGCAGAAACGCCGATACCTCCACGCCGTCGAACAGTTCATGCCCCGGCACGCGATTCCAGTATTCTCTCTGGCGCACGCTGGCGTTGGACAGGAGATATACGCCCATCCCTGCCGCCTTGCAATCGCGGATCAGCGGTTCCATTCCATCGATCGGTTCAATGGGATCATCCCATGCGAAAATCAGCCGATGCGCCGCATCGTGCAGGCGCTCCGGCAGGCGCGGCAATACGCGCTCCTCCACCTGCGCTTCCGTCAGATCGCCCCCGTCCTGCCCTCTCCATTCCCGGGATGAAAACACCTCGCGCAGCAGCATCTGCGCGTCCTGCGGATCGGTGATTCCGGCGCGCCGAATGAAATGCGCGGGATCGAAGTTGATCAGCACATTGCCCATATCAAAGATCACGTTGCGAATCATTATCATTCTCCAATCAATTGCGCTTGGCTTCCGCGTTGCGCATGAATTTTTCCGCATCGATGATGAAGCGATCGTGCGTGCCTTCGCCGATCAGCCCCGCTTCATCCCACGCGCGCACATCGAAGGTCAGGCGGCGGCGATCGATGCCGGTCAGCACCGCTTCGCAGCGGACGCGCATGCCGATGGGCGTGGCGGAAACATGCTTTACGTTCACCATCGTGCCCACCGTGCCCTGTCCCTCCGCCAGATCATCCTGCACGCAGCGATACGCCGTATTTTCCATCATGGCGATCATTCGGGGCGTGGCGAACACGGGCAGCTTGCCGCTGCCGTACGCCTGCGCGGTCATTTCCTGCGTAACCACCAGTTCGGTTTCAAATTTCATTCCAATTTCCATGTTGTTATCCTCCATGTTTTGTGCATATTCATTGTATTTCATATCGGCGCGTTTGGCAAGCGTTTTTCGCCAAAAATTGTCTAACCCGCCTGTGCATGACGCCCATTGCCAGATGAACGCCACGAGGCGGGTTAGTGTTTGGGATAATAGGGAGTGAGGGATTTGGAAGGTATATATGGAAGAAGGACTCGCCCTCTGTGCCTACATAATAACCCGCGAATATCAACTGAACATAAACCGGATATATGTCCTCAAAAATCTCACGATTTTTTCGAGTAGAAAAAGGACTGCGGATTTTCCGGGCGGAATCCTGACCATCGGTATCGTTTTTTCAGTGCGTGGCGCTGAAAAAACCAAATTCACCGCACAGGTCGCTGAAGTTGATTTTACAGGCCGTTCTGCAGAAACCGTTTAAACAGCGGAAACCAGAAATCTGATTTCCACTGTTCATTTTGGAATCCTGTTTTATTGCGCGGCGGACACCATGATATTGATATCATGCGCACACCAGTAGCCGTTGAAGCCGGCGGCGGCCTGCAGCTGATAGCTGCCCGCCTGCGTAAACGTGAGCGCCTTGCCATGATCCAGATGCTCTACCGCAACGCCGGTCATATTATCCCAATCCGCCCAATAATCGTACTGCACCTGCACATTGGCGGGCACATTTCCATTGCGGAACCAGTGAATCATACCGAAGTCTAATTCAAGCTGCGCCTGTCCGTTTTCATCGAGCGTCAGTTCATATTGATCGCTTTCGATATCGAGATCGTTCGGAAGATCATCCGGCAGATTGCGCAGAAGCCTGATCGAAATCGTGCCTTCCGCGCTGTATCCCGCATCGCCCCGCATCGCCATCGCCGCAATCTGGAAGGTCAGCGCCCGCTCTTCCGCGCCGTCCGCAAACAGACTCTGGTCGATATTGTAGAGCCGCAAATGCTGTCCCCTTCCGTCCTCCCAGCCGTCCTCCATGCGCAGCTCGGCACTGCCGTTATCGCCGACCGGCGTCGCGGTCCATTCCACGATTTCCACCGCCGCATCGCCCGCTGCATAAGCGCTGCCAATTTCGAATCCATCCTCGGCGCAATCCAGATACAGTGCGCCGACATTTTTGCGCAGCTCCAGATTCAGCCTGTTTTCGGGCAGCGCATCCACGTGCACCGTGATGATCTTCGTATAGATGATGTTGCCGACGCCCATCATTGCGCCTACGGTATAATCGCCCGGCGACATAAACCACGCGAGGGTTCCACCCTGATAGTTCTCCATGCGCACATCATTAAAGAAGTGATAGGCGAACCACTGTTCATCATAGCTGTCCAGCGCGCCTTCGCCGGTGGACTGCATCGCGTCCCAGCGGAAATCGATCATATCGCCCGCATAGATATTCCAGGTTTCCTGAACCACGATGTCCTCCGGCAGCGGCGTTTGAACCGGCGCTTCGCTGACCCAAAGTTCCATATTCAGGGTTTTTGCAGATCCGCTCAGCGGATCGGTAACCGTGATCGTATAATAATACGGTTCATCCTCGGTACAGGTCGCCGATTCCAGATTGTCCACGAAAACGCCCGCGTTGCGGCCGTTGTTGCCCGTATCAAACCGCAGACTCGGCGCGGTGCGCGCATCGCCCGCGTTCGTGCATTCCGCCGTCCAGACAAGATTCTCATCGGGATAGACGCTGACGTTCCATGCTTTGGCACTGCCGATCCATGTGCGATCGGGCGCGGATTTGTACATCCGCCAGACCTTCTGATCCATGTCGAAACCCCAGTCGGGATTCGTGCCATCGCCCACCTGAATGTGGATCGGCGCGGTGACCTGATATGCGCCGATGCGCATGCATGCATAGATTTCACAGCGGCCGCATTGGTCATGAATATCGATATGATAGCCGGCGCGTTCACCATTCTCCCAGAGATCATACCAGCTCATGCCCTCGGGCAGATTGTTCAAATCATAATCCAGTTCCGCGTTCATACCCTCCGGCACTTCGCCGTTCGCAATCGCGATATCCGCAAAGCGCAGATCGATTCCATCGCCCGTCTGCACCGCATACAAATCCTGCGGCACGGTGATCTTCGTGGGCCAGGTATCCGGCGCCACCGCGTCCAGCAGCGTGATCCGGAACTGCACAGCTCCTTCGTACGCCGTTTTGCCGCTGCGAATCACGCGGGCGCGCACATCCACCGTATAATCTCCGGCAGGCGCATCGTTCGTCAGACAAATATCTGCGTTTTTGCCGTCCTCCGATACATGATCAATGTACAGCGCGGCGTTGTCGTCGATCGTCCATTCTACGCGATCGCCGTCGATCAAAAACCGCTGATCGAAATACGCATCTCCGACCCAATAGGTGTGTTCGGATTGCAGATATACCGTATCCACCAGCTGATCCGCGTTCACACTGAAATCATCGAACAGGCCGGTGCCGGCGACGACGGTGATCGGGCAGCCCACCCAGTAATCGCTGAAACCGATCATGGCGCGGAAGGTAAAGCTGCCGTTTTTGGTAAAGCGCAGCAGATAGCTTCCGTCCTCCGCAGGTTCGGCTACGATGCCGTAATAGCGGAACATATTCGGATTATCAACCGCATAGAAGGTCTGGCACGCTGCGCCGCAGGGCACATAACCGTCCGCAAACCAGATTGCATTTACATCCAGATAGACGCTTTCGCCCAGCGCGACATCATAGCGATCCTGCGGCACCGCCGCGCGCGTGGGCAGTTCCTCCCCTTCCGGCAGCTGATCCAGCACCACGGTGACGACCACGTTGCCCTCATACGCCACGGTTTCGCCGTCCGCATCGTATTGGATCGCCACGATGCGATAGGACAGCGTTCCATAGGCGGACGCTTCCCGCACCGCGTTCAGATTCACGATGGAAATATCTGCGCCGGTCTCCCAGCCGTTCAGGCGCAGATATGCGGAGCTCGCCGTTTCGCCCTCGGCGAGAATCTGCTGAACCTCCCACGCATCGACACGCATCTGCATATCATCGTTGCGAACCGAAACCATACCAAGGTCGGTTTCATCGCCCGTAATTTCCGGATAAATTCTGCCCTTGTTCTGTTTCAGCTCCAGCTTGATCTGCCGCGCGCTGCGGTCGCGCACATGAATCGCGATATCCTTCGTAAGCACATAGCTTCCGATGTGCATTTCCGCCGCGATCGTGTAATCGCCGGGTTCGTTAAACTGAATCTCCAGAACGTTGTTATTGTACTGCGTCCATACGTTTGTGAAATTCCAGGTATAGCGCACATTCACATCGGGATAGCGCAGCGCGGCGTCCCCGCCCACGGGCAGGATGCTTTCATTGCGCAGCTGCACCAGATCGCCCGCCTGAACGGTGTATTCGGTCTGCGGCACGGAAATATCCGTCGGCAGATTTTCCGGAAGCTGATCCTCTACCGTCAGCGAGAAATTGACGCTCGCTTCGCTTTCGCCCGCCAGCGGACTGACGGCGCGCAGCTGATACTGATATTCGCCCTGCGGCACATTTGCGATATGATCCGCCCACAGATCGATGGAGGATACATCCTGCGGATTGACCGCATAGGCAATCTGCGGCGCATCGGATGCATTATCGCCCAGCGCTTCGATCCGCCATGCGATCTGTTCGCCGCCGAGCAGGGACATGTTCTCCGCCCGCGCGCTGGCAAAATGTACGGAGCCTTCTACGGTTTTATAGAGCGTATGGATATTCTGATCCATGCTTACCGCTGTATCGCCGTAAACGCCATCGTTTACGATCACCAGAATATCCCGTCGCAGCATGACATCGCCCGCCTTGCCCACCGCCTGAAGGATGTAGCGTCCGGAATGCTTGAATTCAAAGCGGAAGTATTCTTCGGTTTCCTCCACCAGATTTACATCGCCGTTTTGATCATTCCATTCAATCCAGAAGCCGCTCTCCATGCCGTCGGGCAGCGCCTTATCAAAGGCGATATCGTTCCGCCAGAGCGTTAAGACATTGTCGTTCTGCTCCGCCGTTTCATCGTAGGTCAGATGGTATTCGTATACGCCGCTGTTCAGGATCAGCACCGTCGGATATTCCTCCGGAAGATCGCCCGCGATGAAATCCACGGAAAATTCGCGGCTCGTTTCATAGATCACTTCGGATCCGTTCATCACCGTTGCCCACAGCTGATAGACCACCTCGCTCACCTGCGCGTTCGCGGCGTTCCCCAGGCGCAGATGTACAACGCGGCGATCCTCTTCAAAGCCGTCGATGCACACGATTGCGGGGTTGGCGTTATTGCTGATGCGCTTCAGCGTCCAGATCACGCGGTCGCCGTCCAGCAGATAGTGGCCGTCGATGCGCGCGCTGCCCGCATAGGTATCGTATTCCGAATTCAGCCAGTACGTCCTGCCGAGGCCGGCGTCCATCTGGAAATCTTCAAATTTGCCGTCCCCTACGACCACATCGATATTGCAGCGGTCGGACATGCTGCCAAAGCCGATGATCGCGGTGATGCTGTAGCGGCCGATCGTATTAAAGGTGATATCAACCGTTTCTGCTTCATCATTCCATGCGACGATGTTCTGATACGCCGCATTTTCCACATCGCGCAGCCAGAATTCGCGCCATACCGGAACGTCCTCCTGCGGGTGCAGACCGTTTTCATCATAGCCGATATCGGAATAGCGCAGGGTGATCGTATCGCCCGCGTTTACGTGCCAGCTGCGCTTGTCCTCCGGATAGGTGATCGTAAACTGTTTGTCTTCATCATTGCCCGGCACGCGATCGTATACGTGCAGCGCGATCAGTTCTTCGCGGGAATACAGACCATCGTCGGTTTCTACGCGCAGGCGATAGGTAACATTGCCTTCCGCGCTGTTCTCGGTATATTCGCACCGAAGCTCCGCGCCGCTTCGATTCTCGTATTCCTCCATGCGGATATTGATAAATACGCCTTCGTCGCTCTGATCCTCTACGCGCTCGATGCTCCACTGCAGTCCGTCCCCATAGTACCGCCCCGCGCCGTCAAGATATGCGCTGGCGAACAAATCGTGCGTCAGTTCATTTCGGTAAATCGTATCGAAATTCACATGAACGTTCAGGCGCATATCGCTGCGCGCACCGTCGCCCACGATCACGCGGATCGGCGCGCTCCACGAACGGGAGCTGTAGGAAATGCCCGCATTAATATCATAGATCGCGTCCACATTGAACACGCAATAGACTTCGCCATCGCGCCATTCAACATAATTTTCCGCATCCTGTTCGATCGACCAGATATTGAATCTGCGTTCGACATACGCCGTAAGCTCGGTATCGGCATTTTCCGCAAAGGCGATCGTATCATTGACAAAGTGGCAGCCCACGCCCGGATCGATGCGCAGTTCATATCTGCCCGCTTCCTCGTTCCAGATGATGTCCGGATCGTTCAGCACGATGCCGGAGGGAAGATTTCCGGGCATTTCCGCGTGCAGCGTGTAGGTCAGCGCATCCTGCCAAGTTTGCGTATAGCCGTTTTCATCCTCGATCGCCAGCGAAACTGTGACGTGATATTCGCCCGCCGTCAGCGCGTCCAAATCGGTCAGCCCAAGCTTGACAAAGCGCGGATTATTTTCATCCCGAATCAGAACGAACGCATCCCCGTTATCGATGCTCCACGCGATCTGATCCGAATCCGCGATGTATCGGTTTTCGATGCTGTATTCCGCCAGCTTGTATCGATCGATCCGACCCGCATAGCCATCGGTGCTGAGCACATATGCATCGGGCGAAACCGGAACCGTTCGGTTTTCCGCGTCCACATAGATGTAGATATCCTTGAAAAGCGAAATGCCGTATCTGTACATCCGCGCCTGCAGCACGAAGCGTCCTGAACGATCGAACCGGAAGGTAATTCCGTTTTCGTCCTCAGCTACATATTCCACGCCGTCGCTCTGCGCGCTGTATTCGCGCCGCCAATCGGCGTATTGCGCAAGCTGCGCCTGCGGCACGTCCGGCTGAATATCGGCATATGCAAATGTGATGGAATCGCCGGATACGATTTCGTACACCGTCTGCACGTCGGCAAGCTGCTTCGCCATATCCGGATCGGTCAGCCGCTCGATTTCCACGGCAAATTCTCTGGAAGCGGTGTATTCGCCATCGTTCAGATTTACGCTGATCGCAAATACGATTCTGCCCGCGCGGGTCGGATTGGCAATGTGGAAATCCGCCCATCTGCCGGCTGGATCCACATCCAGCGCATAATCAAAGCTGCCCTCGGGCGCCGTGGTGGCGTTTTCGCCGTCATAGCGAACGCTTGCTTCCCAGCGCGCCATGTCCTCCCCGCCGTATCCGGTTTCTTCGAAATACAGGGTCGCCGCGTTGGCTTCTACATCTTCGCCGTCGCGAATATACAGGAGGGTTTCATACTGCTCAGCAGTGAGCGACGCATCGGCGCTGCCAACGATCACGGCGATTTCTTTGATATAATCAACGCCGTTTACGCTCGCATAGGCGTACAGAATGTAGCGTCCGGCTTCATTAAACGTAAAGCGTACGCTTTCATCATCCTCTTCGCGGACGACATTTTCCGCGGCGGCGAAATAATCACGGTTCACCTGCGCGCCGTCCGGAAGCTGTCCATCCGCAAGCTGAATATCCGCAAATTGCAGCTTCAGTGCTTCGCCAGTCTGCACCGTATAGCGATTCTGAGGGATTGTAATTGCCGTGGGAAGATTTGCATCCAGCTCCGGTTTGATTTCAAAGGAAATCGTCGCTTCATCAGTATAGCTGGGATTGGGAATATCGCCCTGCGCATCCGGGATGCCGATTTTTGCGTTCACGGTAACGCGCACCGTGCCCGTTCCGCCCTGATAGTTTTTGATGTAAAGACCGATCTCGGCGTCCAGGTAATCCGCCGTAATGTCGCACACAATACCATCATCCAGCACCGTCGAATACGACATCTGAATTTCTTCGGTGCGCGCGCCGTCCGCGCTGGCGCGGCGCGTCCAGTTTTCCGCGGAAATCGTGCCGAGATATACCTCGGGCACATCCAAAAGCACGGGCGCATACAGCGCGGCAACCGCCTTGTTCACCGTCAGTTCCGGCATGGCGGTGTAGCTTGCGTGAATATCGTGATCAATCGCATACTGCGCGGCGGTTCCGTCCGGCGAACATACGATGGACGCAAGGTTCGATCCCGCAAACGCATCGTCCGCAATTTCCGTAACGGAATCGGGAATTTCGATGGTTTGCAGATGTTCGTTATCCGCAAACGCCCGCGCGCCGATGCGCTCCGCGCCGTCCGGCACGATCACCGATTCGATCGCAGAATCGCCCGCGAAGGCTTCTGCATCGATGGTTTTGACCGCCGCAGGCAGACGCACGGCAAGCCCTTCCGCAGCGCCGCTCGCGCCCAGAAGCTGCATCAGCAGCATAACGGTCAGCAGCAGCGCCATCCATCTGTTCTGTACACCATTTTTTCGCATCGAATCCACCCTTCCATCAATTGATTCTAAATTCCGCCGTGCCGTCTTAGTAGATTGTATTCCAACGATTTACAATTTTACATTATAAATTATACCATAATCGTTACCGGCGCGCAACAATTCATCGTTTTTTTACATTTGCTGCATTTCTGTCAGAATTGTCTAACCCGCCTGTGCATGACGCACATTGCCAGATGCGCGCCACGAGGCGGGTTAGTTTTTGGGATGATAGGAGTAAGGAGTTTGGAGGGTTATATGTGAAAGAAGTTCTTGCCTTCTGTGCGCATATCATACCCATCCAGTATCAACTGAACATAAACCGGAAATGAATGGATTATGAACGTTTCACGCCGAACTTGAACAGCCGAAGCGCGTTTCCGAACAACACGTTTTCCCGATCCGCCGGATCGAAATCCGCCAGCATTTCTTCGTAGGCGCGCACGCAGTCCGCCGGATTTCGGAACGGGGTATCCGAACCGAACATCACGCGATCAGAGCCAAGTTCCAGAATGGCTCTGCGCACATCCTCCGTTCCGATGGCGCTGCCGATCAGCATCATATTGGGGCACAATTTGGCAACGCCGATTACGTTGCCGGCATTGTTTCGCTCGCAGGGGCTTGCGCCGCCCATATGCACCATCAATATGGTGGTTTCCGGGAAGGCGTTGGCGACCGTAGCTGCGCGGAAGGGGCTGGTCATAATGGGCTCATCATAGCCGATATGAAACGCAATAATGCCATTCCGCCTGGCAATCTCCTCGCATACGTGCATCGCCGGAAGTCCGTCGATCGGATAATAATTCTGCGCCCCGTTCAGCTTAACGCCCGCAAATCCGTATTCTTCCAGACAGATGATCGCATCCTGTACGGCCTTATCCTCCCCCTCTATGACGTTTGCCCAGCCGAAGGGAATGAAGCGGTCATATTTTCTGCTGCTGTCGTAGATATAACGGTTGCTTTCCGAAACATCATCTACTTCCTGCGGCAGCAGCCATGTAAGCGCCCGATCAATCCCCGCCTGCGCAAGCCTTTCATCGAGCATTTCTGCGGACGTGGCTTCGGGGAAGTTTTTATAAGGCGATATATGCGTATCTGCATCAAAAATCATGCGTAACCCTCCTTATTTTGCGGAACCATCCATTTCGCAGAGCAGCTCCACCATTCTGTGAAAGCGCGGCTCCGGCGCGAGCTTTGCCGCCAGAAATACAGGAATTAAATCCTTCACCAGCCAGGGACCGACGATCTTTTCGCCCACGCACATTACCTGTACATCATCATGTTCCACGCACTGATGCGCCGTCTGCATATCATGCACGACCGATGCGCGAATTCCAGGAACCTTGTTGCACGCAACGGCGATGCCTACGCCCGTGCCGCAGAAAACGATTCCCTTTTCAGCCCTGCCCTCCAGAATATAGGGACAAAGTGCCTTGGCGACGTCCGGGAATACCATATCGTGATCCGCATCGTTGCTGCCGACATCAATAACCTCATGACCGAATTCCTGCAAATAGGGAATGCATTCTGCTTTCATATGATAGCCCGCTTTATCGCTTCCAACTACAATCTTCATATTTATACTTCCTACTTTCTGTTTTCTGTTTTTTTGCCCAGATAGGCTTCCTGCACGCGCGGATCGCGAAGCAAATCCTTCGAATCGCCTTCGAGCGTAATCGTTCCGCGCTCAATCACATACGCCCGGTTGGAACATTTCAGCGCGCGCTTTGCATTCTGCTCAACCAGCAAAACGGGCGTGCCCGTGTTTTCATTGATCTCTCGAATCTTATCAAATACTTCATCGATGATCAGCGGCGCAAGTCCCATGGAGGGTTCATCGAGCAGCAGCAGCCTGGGTCGCCCCATCAGCGCGCGCCCCAGTACAAGCATCTGCTGTTCGCCGCCGCTCAGGCTCCATGCAAGCTGCTTTCTGCGCTCGCGAAGCCGCGGAAACGTCTGATAGATTCGATCCAGATCTTCACTCAGATCACCGTGGCGAAGCTTCACGCCCTTCCAAACGACGGTGCCTACGATCAGGTTCTGCTCCACCGTCAGCCCCGGAAACACATGCCGCCCCTCCGGAACCTGCAAAAGCCCCAGCTGCGCGATCTTATGCGGCTTCATTTTGGTGATTTCGATATCGCTGTATCGGATGCTGCCACTCGTGGTCGTATGGCCGGATATCGAATTCAGAATCGTCGTCTTACCTGCTCCGTTGCTGCCGACCAGCGCCACAATTTCATGATCGCCGATTTGCAGGTTTATACCGTGAAGCGCCTGTATCTTACCATAATAAGCGCAGAGATTTTCAATCATCATCATTTTGATCACCTCCCAGGTAAGCAGCGATTACTTCCGGATTCGTCTGTATTTCGGCGGGCACGCCGGTGGCGATCTGGTGTCCAAAATTCAGCACGGTTATTCGATCGCAAATGCGCATGATCAGATCCATCGAATGTTCAATGATCACCACGCCGATCTCCATTTCCCGCACGGCGTATTGAATCAGCTGGACGATGTATTCCATTTCCTTTTCATTCAAACCTGCGGCCGGTTCATCCACCAGCATTACCTTGGGTTTGGCCATGATCGCGCGCACAATTTCCAACAGCTTCTGTTGGCCATACGCCAGCTTATCGATCGATTCACGGAGCGAAATATCCCCCAGCCCCGCCAGCTTCAAAAGCTTTTCGCGCGCGATAATCATTTCCTCCGAATTTCGATCGCCCTTCCTGCGCGCCAGATCTTCGCCCACCTGAAGGTTGGTCAAAATATCGCAGCGCCCCAGCAATCTTGGATGCTGGAAGGTTCGCGCAATTCCCATCCGCGCTCGCTGATGCGATGCACTTTTGGTGATGCGTTTCCCTTCAAAGAAGATTTCGCCCTTGTCTACGGAATAGATGCCGCTGATCATATTCAGAAGCGTAGTTTTGCCGGAACCATTGGGTCCGATCAGCCCGATGATTTCACCCGGAAATACATCGAGCGAAATATCATCCGCCGCAACAACGCCGCCGAACGCCTTACAGATTCCCTTGAGCTGTAATGTCGGCTTTTTTGCCTGATTTGTGCTTTGCATACAGCGTTTTCACTCCTCCCAGTATTCCTTCCGGCTGGAATATCATCAATACGATAATGCCGATTCCATAGATGAACATCATAACTTCCTGAAGCGGCCGCAGCCATTCCTGCATCAGAATGATTACCATGCTGCCGATCACCGCGCCGATCGGACTCGCCGTTCCGCCCAGCATCAGCATAACCAGATAGAGCGTCGATTGATTGTAGGTAAACGTCGGATAGCTCAGATATCCCGCATAGAACGCATACATCGCGCCCGCCAGACCGCACAGCGCCCCGGAAATTCCAAATGCGATGCTCTTGGTGAGCAGACTGTTCACACCCATGCAATTCGCCGCAATTTCATTATCACGAATCGCCATAAACGAACGCCCCAATGCGGAATTAAACAGCACCTTCATCAGCAAAAACACGATGGCAGCAATCCCGAAATACAGGTACAGATATTGCCTGTCGTTTGTGAATACCATGCCAAGCGCCCCAAAATCGGGAATATCCTTCATGCCGATCGCTCCGCCGGTAGCTTCGTTCCAGTTGGTAAACAGGCTGTTTAAAATCGTCATTAAACCGATCGTCGCAAATGTAAAATAGTATTCGCGCAATCTGAAAAACGCAAAGCCCAGTAAAAAGCACAGCAATGCCGTACCCAGCATGCTGATTAGCATGGACGGTATCGGCGCAAGACCGAGCTTCAGCGTCATATTCGCGGTAATATAGCCGCCCACGCCCCAAAGCCCCGCCTGGGCGAACGAATTCTGTCCACAAAGCCCCAGCAGAACATATACGCTCATTACGCACAGATACGTACACACGCCGACGATCAGCACATTCATAATGTAGCTGGAAACCAGCTGCGGCACAAAGAATACAATGATTGAAAGAACGATGATCGCAATGACGCTGTTTCTGTATTTGCTTATTTTCATGGCAATCACCTCACGCCTTTTCCTGAATTTTGCCGCCGAATATGCCCTGCGGACGCACCATCAGCAAAACGATCAGTACGACATAAATAATCACCAGCTGATAGGTTGAGGATATGTATACACCGCCGAACGATTCAATCAAACCCACGATCAGCCCGCCAATCACCGCGCCCGGAATGCTGCCGAAGCCGCCGATTACGATGGCGGCGAACGCCTTGGAGCCCGCCGTCGCGCCCATGGTGGTATTGATAAAGAACATCGGCGCCAGCAGGCCGCCGCAAATGCCGGTAATAATTGCACTGATGGCAAAGGTCAGCGATATCGAAAGAATCACCGGGATGCCCATCAGCGAAGCGGTGTACTTATCCTGCGCCGTAGCCTGCATGATGTTGCCGATGAAGGTCTTTTCCAGCAGGATATAGATCAGTATCATCAAAACCGCCGCCACCAGCATGATGGCGAGATACTGCTTTTGAATAAAAGCGCCGCCCTCGGTTTGAATCGTTCCGTTCATCAGCTTATCCGCATTCTTGGGCATGCTTCCCCATATCAGCTTCGCGCCTTCCTTAAAGGCGATCGACGCGCCCAGCATGCTGACCGTAATCGCCTTCGTCTGTGCGTTTCGCAGCGGCCAGTAAACGAGCCTTTGAAACAAAACGCCGACGATGGACATCGCCAGGCAGGCGAGAATCAGCGATAGAACGATATTTAGACCGATCAGCTTATTAAACGTATAGCACAGATAACCGCCAAACATCAGAAATTCGCCCTGTGCAAAGTTCATCACCCCGACGGAACGAAAAATCAGCACCATGCCCATTGCGATCATGCCATACACAAATCCCATCGATATCCCGGATACGAACAATTGAAAATTCATCCAGCACCTCCAATGGCGCAACGGGAGGCCGCAATGGCTTCCCGTTGCATTTATGGCCCTTCTACCGCTTACTTCGCGGAAATGATTTCATCCAACACGACTGCTTCACCGTTCTGAACCTGAACCAGCAGTCCGCCGCGTCCGCAATCGCCGTTCGTGGTGCAATCGTAGGTGGTCATTGCGCCTTCAAACGCATCAATGGTATTCATCGCGTCGCGCACCGCAGTGCGATCGGTGGTGCCCGCGCGCCGGATCGCTTCGCAGATCACGTAGATATGATCATAGACCTGCGCTGCGGACTTGCCGCAATCATCGTTGTACATTTCCTTATACTTCGCCTGAAGCGCCGCGCCCTTTGCGGAAGTGGTACTGGGCGCCCAATGGGTCGCCGCCATAACGCCTTCGCACGCTTCGCCCGCAAGGCGGATGGTAACAACATCGGTAAAGCCGTTGGAACCCAGAACCGGCATATCCTCCATGCCGATCATGCGCATCTGCTGAAGGAGCAGCGCGGCCTGATCCGAAAATGCAGCGCCGATTACTGCATCGACCCCGGCCTGCTGAATCTGAACGAGCTGTGCGATCAGATCCTTGGTACCGGTCGCAAAGCCCAGCGTTACCGCCGGTTCAATGCCATACTTTGCAAGTGCGGCGGTGAACAGACCCGCCTGATCCACGGAAGAGCTTTCCGTTTCATGGATGATCGCAAAGGACTTATAGCCCAGCGTTTCAACCGCATAGTTGATCAGCGCTTCGCAGAGCGTCACATCGCAGGCACGCAGCTGGAACATCCACGGATTTTCGTTGCAGGTGTCGCGCAGCGTCGGGCTGGAACCCTGACCGGTGGTTAGAATGCCGTACTCCTGCGCGAGGGGCGCGCAGGCGAGATTATCGTTGGAGCTGTCGGAAGAAATGATCGCCACGATATCATCATCCGCCGCAAGCTTCTTCCATGCGGTTACGGCGCCTACGTCCGTGCCCTGCGCATCTTCAATCACAATTTCAATCGGGCGACCCAGCACGCCGCCCGCGGCGTTGATTTCCTCGGTGGCAATCGCCACTACGTTCGTCGCGTATTCGCCCTCCAGAGAACGATCGCCCGTTAAAACGGTAGTCAAACCGATTTTAATCGGTTCGCCCGCCGCTTCCGCAAACGCGGCAGCCGACAGCACCATTACCAGTACCAACACCCAGCCCAAGATCTTCTTCATGATAGTATCCTCCTTTATATTTTTTACCGCAGAATGGTAAAACGTTTTCTTGTATGTATAATATCATATATCATTATCATTGTCAATAATCAATTTCTATCCCGTATTTACAATTATAAACGCATGATTATTAGATATCTTGCACATTATCATATTCCAGTACACTTCTGTTTTTATTTTCATTTATTGTAAACGTTTTCTCATTCGTCAATTTCTTGCTTGCTTTGCCACACGGGTTTGTGTATAATAAATCTGACATTGCAGGAGGTTTGAAGTTTGAAACAACATCACCTTGCCAAGGACATAAGGAAACAGACCATCCAAAGAGATGGTCGCAGGGATAGGTAGAACAATCAGGCAG
>JABLTK010046240.1_pt1 | contig 16141 bp, 29 predicted proteins | sample 7160131 | NCBI WGS metagenome assembly JABLTK01 (sample SAMN14651221, study PRJNA627086) | human gut metagenome | isolation source: feces | host: Homo sapiens
AATTCATACGAGTTCAACGCTATTCTTCAGGTTTCAGTGTCAGAGTTGTAACACATGGTTCATGTATAGTGTCTTTCAACGCCATTCCAACATATATAATTCGAATGAAAGTGTGTGGTTTATTTTATCATTTTTAGATGTTACTGAATGTGCTTAGAAATGTGGAGGAGGGAAAGGAATGGATTATTATATGAAAGTGATTACTAGGCTGAATTTCTCTTTTTTGATACTTGGATTCGGAAAGAGAGTGTGTTGACGGCAAAAGGAGGTATTACAAAGGAGATAATCGTATCTCTTTGCTTATGAATGTTATATCCAGATGGAATATATGAAAGAAGTTGCAGTCAATTGGTTAGCTAAGAATTCAAATCAGGTTGAGTCTATTCCAACTCATGTAGGATACCGGAGAATGCAGAATGATCGTTAGTACAAGTATGCTCTAGGTCGAGGTCGAAATGGTTCATACACCTTTTTGGTCTCGAAGAAAGAGTTTATTCTCTGTTCAATGGAGTTCAGTGGCTGTTCTGTTGTGTCAGGAACTTCAATGCGTCGAGAAGGGAATGCGATCAAGGTTACCTTAAAGAAAGCAATTTCTTCCCCTTCCATCAATACATTACTGATTTTACAAAGTGAAAAACCATCAGATTTTATGGTAATGTGTCGAAATTGGCTGAGTTTGCAACAAGTCATTCAAACACTCTATAATTCACGTACATTGAGTTTAGATTTGTACAAGGAAGCATTAGCTCAGAAAATTACTCGGGTACTTACTAAGAACTTAAATGAACATTAGATATTCGTTCAAGATGGTGTTTTGATTCCTCGATATTACAATGTGTATCGACTTAAACCAGAAGATGACATGTACTGGAAATGGAAACCATTAATGGTTGATTCTCATATTTCATCTTTAAGTAGGGTTTATGAATGCTATTCAAAATAGAATCTCTACTGAAAATCATCTGTGACCATCTAAAGAATGAACCAAGTGCGTTTGTGTTTCTAAAGCCTGTTGACCCAGTTTCAGTACCAAATTACCGCAAAATTATTGCCTTTCCAATGGATTTATCTACGATTTCCCGTCGAATTGATGCTGGATATTATACGAATTATTCATCCTTTCATGAAGATATGTTACGAGTCTTCTTTAATGGATGTACATTTAATCCATGTCATGACATCTGGTACCAACAATGTGTTGTGTTGAAATTATGTTATATGCATATTTACAATTCGATATGTGAAAGTGGATTACTCGATACACTGAATGCAATGGAAGGTCCATCTGATGAGACTCTGGTATTAGCAGAAAAGCGAGATTCTGGGTTTATCAGTTTCACAAATGCTTCTTCTACTGTCTATCATATTGTTTCCCAGAATAGCAAAAACCATGATGATTTCTGTCAACGGTATATGACTGAAGAAGGAACAAATTCATGTGCACTATTGAGTTATGAGCTTGAAGAAGTGATTGATTCATATGCAGCTGGTAATAGTGGAAGATTGGATTTACAGTTAGAGAATGGAGATGAGATCACTCTGAAGAAGGGAGAGCTGGTTTATAAGATTAAAGAAGATGGAGAGAGTGAGTGGATAATTGACTGAATGAGACTTAGTGACAGAAGTAATGAAACTGGATCTTCAAATGATGGGTTTGTATCCAACGAGACTATTACGAAAAGCAATCGATGTGAATGTGAGTGATGATGATGAAGATGAAGAGTAGAATCTATTGAAACGTGTACAAGGAGATAATGAGGTTCATGAAGTTCATTTGTTGAAACGAGGTCGATTGACGAATCCTGAGAAGTTGCATCAAGAAGGGAGTGTATCTTCTGTACAATATGTGGAATACTGTTGTACATAGAGTGTTTGTAATTACTACTCTTAGAACAAACAATTTAGAAAGATATGAACTCTGTTAAAGGTGTCAACACTTCAGGATGAACAGTACTTAGAACTGATCGGATACAATCCTCTCCCCATTTTGCTACCATCTCCTATCAATGATTACTCCTTACTATTCTCACTCGTATGAACACACTACAACTCTGTCTCACATTGGATTGACAGACATACTTCTTCACATACTCAGTTGTAAGTGATTCAGTTCCAATAGATCGCTTCTCTGACAACAACAATCGTAATTTCTCTTCTCCTACTTCTTCTTCGGCCATCACATTCATAACACAGTCCAATATTTCCTCTAATCGTTCTAGATTGGATTGAGAACTGTGAATCAAACAGAAGAACATACACTGAACGAACATACTACGTCGAATGTAACCAATTGCACCTCCTCCTGCAGCATCAAAACTATGTAGGAAAGCTGACAACATGGAGGAGAAAAAGAGTTCTTCTTGGATACCTATATGACCATACCAACACAACAGTACACAAATGTTGACACGAAGAAGCTAGAAGTGTAAGTGATGATGAACCATTAAGCAACAACTGACCCACAATCATTAGGTAACTAACAGTGGAACTCTCTGGGAGTCTACTTTGAATGATAAGGAGAAGACCTACGTTTCTGTGGATTGATGGGTCTCTGCAGCTGCTAATGTGCCAACAATATGATCCATACTCCCAGCCATCACTTCTACTCCTTCTTCTGGATACAGTAAAAGAAGGATATGAATAGATGTAGCTACACGTCTCAATTCTCGTGGTGATACCAGAATAAGGAGAGTTTGATAGATAGAACTCAACGCTCCTTTGTAGTCTTGAAGAAATGTTTGTTTCCCAAGACTCACATATCCATCAATCAATCCCATCACGGTAGTAAAAAGTTTCATATTACGTGAATAATTGTGTATAAGAATGACAAACAACGTATGAATCTCTGGTGAATAAGTGAGATTGGAGAGATGAATCAGATTATTCCATAAAATCAACCCATCCTCCAAAAACAGATCCAGAGAATCAGTTCCTGCCTCTGTCAGTTCATAGTGAATGATTCCAATGAATGATGGAACATATGTAGTCACTGCATCTCCTGCTGTCTCCACGAGTGTGATGAGGAGTCGCAGTAACTGCAACTGACTCATTGAATCACTCATCTTCAATGCTTCACTCCACAAGCACTCAAATCCACTCAGAATTTGTGTGAGAAAGAGTGAAGCATTTTTACAATTCTTCACTAAGGATGTGAAAACAGAAATGAAAAATAGCTTCGATTCTTGGAATGCACAATTCTATGGATCATTCTTTGGATTAATCTCAACAGTATACAGAGTCACTAAAATAGATACAATTTCTGGAAAATGTTCTTCTAAGTGATTTGGTTTAAATGAAAAGGTATTAACGAGAGTCTGGATACATTCAACAGCATGCAATTGGATCTAGTTCTCATTTTGGTATTTAAATTCTCACACCTATCAATCCACTTTTCAAACACGTTATAACCACACTATTCACTTTCATTACCAGTTGTTCTTCCATCAATGGATACCATGTTCGAATCACTCGTAAACATTCAATAACAGGAAGATAAAACGAAGGATCCATCAAACCATTGGCGATACATGGTTGAAGGACATTCATCCATATGTCAGAAATCGAGAGGATTTTTGACAAGTGTGATCGAGATCCTTCTAACATACACAAATAACCATAGATTTCTGGAATTGAGGAAGAAGTGGAATTCTGATAGAACGATGCCAAATATGTTGTGACTTGGGTAGGATATTCTTCTGTGATATTTTCATAGAGAGATTGTGTTGAGGAGCGAATGATTGAATTCACCTTGAATTCAGGAATTGCAAAAAAGGATACTTGAGACCAGTAGAATGCTTCTCCGTTATCAATACATTGTTGTTGCTGTGTACGAGTGAAGGCAAACATTGATAAGTGCAAACATCGCAATAACTGTTGAATGCAATCATCAGAATAGAATTCGTGTAATGCTGGTGTATCGGAGCAATGAGTGATAAGGAACGAAATGGAAGAAGAAACGAGATAAATAATTGGCCAGAATTCCATTCTAGTGATAAATGAAGAAATAGAAGTGTACAGCTGTTGATCATCAACAGATGAGGACCAGAAGGAGAAAAGAAGCTGATTGCATAATTGGGCCATTGTGACTACAAATGGTTGACTAATGGTCCAGTTGATCTTTATTACATTCAGTGTAATCTTCAGACACCATTTTACACACTTCTGTAGCAGAATACTGGAATTGAATTCAGAATGTTGTAAGCAAGTGGAAGCTACTGGGAACAGATCTGTGATAATGGAAGGTATTCGTTCAATCAGAGTGGGGTTTTGAGATGGTAATACTCCTCGAATAATCACGCAATGAAGAGTCTTGAGATAAATAATGAGGAAATATAATACACTTAATGCCATTCGCATGGAATCAGCAAAGAGAGGGAGATTGAGTGAAGTGAGATTGTGAGTAATCACTGCTGGAAGGAGAGTTAGCAAATCAGGAAGCATCTGACTGAATTGAATACGAAGAGGACCTATCCGACATGTAGAAAAACACTTGATGCAGCTTGACATGCAACAACTAAAATGAACATTCCAATTCGTTCGTACATTCCTTGGTACATGGCCATCATATCATTAGAATTCATCAGCATTTGAATTACTCGAAAGAGATCTGTCATTCGTTGAGGATATTCGATTCGAGCAATATGAGCTATAATTAATGAGAATTGTGTGATTAAAAGGGGATTATCCAAAGGAACTACAAGCTAGAGAACAGGAATTCAATATACACTTACATTTGCCATAATAACATTCAATAGATGACTCTTTTCATCTTCTGAAAGGTAATTCCCCATTTTTGATGTTTGATGCTTCCACCAACGACGTGTCACGCAGTTCTTTATACAGATAATTGCTAGTTGACGAATATTGATGGAATTTGCAGAATTATATACGATTTTCTATACTTTCACTAAAATCCCTAGCAACAATACTAAGAGTAGTTCCAAATATCCTGGTCTTCCTTCGATCTCCTTTACATACTGTTCGGATAGGTAACTCGTTGAAGACGAAGGATGAAGCATTTCACCCAAAACAGAAAGTAGCCATGCTTCATCTGACTCTCCAAAGGTATTTGGAACAGATTGTTGCATAAATACTAACAAACAAAAAAGTCTAAACAGTATGCCCCTTATTCGTCATCTTCCTCGTCGTCGTCATCATCCTCTTCCTCGTCATCATCCTCTTCTGCAACTTCTTCCTCAGCACCTTCTTCAGCCTCTTCTTCAACATTCTCAGCACCTTCTTCAACCACATCTCCACTTCCACTCAGTTCCTCTCCACTAACCTCAGCATTCCTATTAATCACTATCATTCTTAAATCCTACATCAACCAGTCAATCATAGGTTCAGCAGCATCATGTAGTTCTATGATGTACTTCTCTGTAATACAACTGAATCGGTGTTTCAAAGGCTCTTCTGACCATTTCAGAATCACGTCTTCACTCAAGATGTCAGCATCGTACATGAACTGTTCTTCAATCCATGAATGTATCTTACTTTCAAAATTGCAGCAAAATAAGCACGAAGAGATGGAGTTTTGAAGGTAAGCAACTCCAAGGCAATCAACACTCTTTCTTCAGCTGAGGCTTTGGTAATGAACTATACATCATTCTATTCATTCATACTCACATCTGTAACCATTTTCTTATACTTTTCAAGAACCGCGGGAATATCGGTATACACAGTAATGTTGACAAGAACTGAATACAAAGCAAGAGCAGCACGATCACCGACAGAAAGAGATGAATCATTCTGTACATCCTTCACAATATCCGCTAGACCTTCAGGTGTAGTATCAGGAATCACTTTTTCACACACCATCTTCACAGCATTCACTACTCATTAACACATTCATTCATTCTTACAGAAGGCTGTAGTAGAAGATTTTTTCTCTTTTTTCTCCTTTTTCTCCTTATGTTTCTCTTTCTTCTCCTTCTCCTTCTTCTCCTTATGCTTATGTTCTTTCTTCTCTTTCTTTTCTTCACCTACTGGAGATACTGCGTCTCCTTCTTCAGTCTTCTTTGTCTTCTTTGCCTTCTTTTCCTTACCTTCCATTCCCTTTGTCATCTCATTCACAATAAAGGTATCTATAATCAGAGGATCAATCTAATGCTACTCATCTTGCTGTTTGCTTCGATCAGAGTCTCTGCTCCGCAAGCATCACAATGATGGTAAAGATCCTTCTTATGCTTCAGCATCAATGATGTTTCAGGAAGTTTGCAGACAGGACAGAGCACGTATTCATCAATGAACTTGTTTAGAATCTTGATTAGATCAGGATTGGGATGATCACCATTGACGGATGCTTTGTTTTCTTTAGAATCATATTTAGATTGGGCACCAAGCTCATAACCAAAGTACTATAAATGAACAACCAAAACAAATTCCTACTTTGGGCAAATATGAACAAGGTCTGTGAAGGGCGTCGGCCACTGCCGATGCATTGACCAAAACAGTCTTGATACCATTACCACGTCCTTCCGTTCTAGACTGGAGCTTAGGCATCTTGTAACGATAAGCTGGATCGTCACTCTTTCCAATGTTCACTAGCGACATTCTTCTACAACATGATTAGTTACAGTTCCGAAAAAACAAATCACCCCGCAACAAAGAGTTCATCCCAAGCAACTTGAACCCGCATGAAAACAACGAATTCAAATGTCTCCTGGCTTGCTGAACACTGAGTCACTCCCTACCAATACGAAGGAACCTCCAATAAGGATTTCTACCGCTTTTAGAAAGGTGAGAAAAGAACCGTGGTTATTGAGTGATAATCACAAACAAGCAAACGCAACGAATATGAACAGAAAAAGCATAACCAAACGGTAATAAATTAACAAGCACATCCATTCTTCTCCTTCTTGATATCCGAGAGAGCTACGGGAGTTCCTTCACCTCATTTCCAATCCTTATTTCTCACCTTTAATCTCCTTTTCGTCCTTCTTTGACTTGTTTAAAATCAATTTGGCAAGAGCTCGGAAGGCTTCCACTACGTTGGTTCCATCAACCGCACTTGTAACGAAGAAGGAATAATTCAATGAGGATGCACATTCTTGGATCTCTTCATCAGATACGGTTCGCTTGTCTTGAAGATCTCCATGAGTACCAATAAGAATGCAGCAAACATCTTCAGCACCGCTCTATTTCTAATTATCGATAAACAAGCGACTACTTCTTCGATTTGGTGGATCCATGTTGATACGTTATTGAAGGAGTCACGAGTTGTAATATCAAATACAAGGAGGACTCCCTGAAAAATGAGATTGAAAATAAGCAAATACAGATACATCACGTAAGTAGGACTTGGTCACAGCACGGAAACGCTCTTGGCCTGCTGTATCCCAGATCTGTTGCTGAATATCCAAGAATATCAACCTACTTCCAATTTGCAGAGCTTATCGTCAATGGTTTCCACTTTAGTGCGATAGTCAATACCCTATATGTCTAATCCTTGTATACATCAAGATCCTACGATTGTGGTATAAAACTCGGAAGAAAAGGTTCCTTCAACGTATCTGTTCAAGAGACACGTCTTTCCCACAGCTACAGATTAGAATCAGCTAGAGACATTATGGTACATGAATCACCAATAAGAGCAATCTTCATCATCGCATCACAAGGAACTTCGTCTCCTTCTGCATTACTGACACTTTTAATTGACATTTCTATCAAATCGAGACTCCAGACAACTAACTGAGAAAATGTAGGGATTTCGCCTCTCGAAACAGAGTTAGCAAAAGTTGGAAAAACCACGGGAGAAATGAGGATTATTTGACTGAATTTGGGAATTGACAAAATCGAGATTCTTCAAGAATCATGGCTTCTAGGAATGTTCTGCTGGCTTCAGCAGGATATGACACAACGATCCGTTTCTGGGATATCTCTGGAGGACATACGAAGCGAACTCTGAAGTATGAGGATAATCCAGAGCTGAAAGTCAAAATGGTTCTTGATATCTTGTAGAAGTGATTTATAGCCAGTGAATTCTATCACATTTTCTCCGGATGGGACGCTTTTAGCGGCTTGTTCTGTGAAATCATTCAAATTATACGAAACAGAATCGGAAAGACAAAGTCCAAAGGTTGGCGATTGAATATTATGTAATAGTGTAGTTTTCGAATCCTGAAGCACACAAAGCCTCGGTGAATAAGATCGGATTTAACAGAGAAGGGAAATGGATTTATACAGCGGGAGACGATCGGTGTTGCAAACTGTGGGACATTCGTACCAATGTGTGTACCAACAGTGTTGAATCTCGTGGAGGGATCAATGGATGCATGCTGCATCCTAACCAGGTTCGTTCAGATTCAGAAAATCATATCTAGAAGGAAATTGTAATGGCAGATGAATGTGGTTACGTTCGTGTTTGGGACATTGTAGCTGGACGATTTCGTGTTGAAATGGTATTGATGATAGATTGCTGTTCTTTATAGTGTCCAGACGATAATGTTCCTCTTCATGCAATGACAATTAGTCACGATGGAGAGACTGTATGATTGATGATGATATGTGATTTGTAGCTAGTAGCGTGTAGCAAAAAGGGGAATGTATATGTATGGAAATATTCAGAGTAGGTTTGTGATAGGAATATGAGGTAGTTCATATATTCAACCACAATTCATGTTTCACGCTCATGATGATTTCATCTTGGCGTGTTCAATCTCTCCCAATAATAAGTATTTGAAAGAACATTATTTGAATGGTAGAATTTTAGCAACAGCATCTGCAGATCGGAGCATCAAACTATGGGATGCAGAATCCTTTGAACTCAGTTCCAAATTGATTGGACATGAAGTAAAGTTTTCAGGATTGATTAATTGTTAGAAGTATGTGTGGGATTGCTGTTTCTCGTGTGATAGCAAGAATCTGGTATCATGTAAACTTGGAGTAGATCTGTTTATGTAGGTTCTTCAGATAATACTTGTCGTCTGTGGGATATCAAATCAGGTCGAATTGTTCGTCATTATACAGGTCATGAAAAGGTTGTTGCATGTGTAGCATTATATGAACGAATTTGGTATCTTTGTTATAAAGTCAAACATGATAGTCATAATAGAAGAACATATCATCATCACTATCCTCCATCTCCAATACAGCTGCCTTCTTTTCTGTCTTCTTTAATGCATCTTCCTTTGACTTTACCAGGTCGTGTAATGACACGACTGTGCGAACTAACGTACTCAAGTACAATACCTACATTCATCATGCATTCGCAGTCTCTACCATATAAATATCATTGGTTTTGGTTGTCATTGCTTCTTGAATGGAATCCAACTACAAATCAGTCAGACTATCAAATGATACATGAAGATTAGGAAGAATATTCACAATTCCTTGTAGTTCGTTCATAATTTCTGCATTTGGTGGGTTTGTAGGGGAACACGAATCGATATAATCAATACATGTTTTCAATCGATCTTCAATTCCTCGTAACGATACTACTTTATCGTTGATCTAGAGATGACTCTGTACCACAAGGAAAACTTGATTGTAAATCGACACCACTGAAGAATCACGAATGCCACGAAGGACATGCTGTACTCCAGCTTCCTCGATTGGTAGTCCTTCGATCTTCACATTCAATTGCTTAAACATGCGTTCTCCTTCACGACCACTCTACACTCAGAGAAAGACAAGGAAGCTACTCGATCAATAATCTCTTCTGTCATGTAAGCCTTTGCAGGGACATCGCCAATTTGATTGTGGATATCGAGTGTGACATAGACAGGATTAGGACAGTATTTCCGGAACATCTCGTCAATTTCAAGGTCGATAGCATTTAACTTGTTACTGGAACTGTAGTATCCCACAATCTTTTCGCGAACTAGGGAATGAACAAAGAAAACAACAAGAGACTATTAATTCGTCTTTGCATCTTCTCAATCTTCTCGAGATAGTCTGTATCAAAGAACCACACATTTGTAGTCTTATTCTCTTCGAAGGGAACTAAACATGGAACTGAAAGAGAATGTCTTACTTGCAAAGGAAGTAGCGCAATCTACAGTACCATTTTGATGTGATCCTAGGAGAACACCCATAACTCGTCCTCTTGACATTTTTGACATTCTCCTAACATGGTCCGTGATTCCAAGGAGCACAATAGGATGAACAATAACAGTATCAATTTCAGACATTCTAAAGCTTTCCTATGAAGAAATCATAGAGTGACAAATAATGGGGATATTTTGCCAGACTGATGATTCTTCAACAAACAAACAAATAAGGTCACGAAGAATTGTATGTACCAAATTGAGGGGGTTAGAGATTGTTCAGCTGTATTCATCGTACTTCTTGCTAGAACCTTTCACCTTTTCGACTGGATACTTTTTAGCATTCAATTTCATCTTTCGAAGGGCTGCTTGAGGAAGATCAATGTCACAACAATCTAAACTTGATTACGAATTACATATCGATACCAGCTAACTGGATGAGATAAATTAAGACATCACTGAGCTCTTCTCCTAGATGAACCTTCTCTTCTTCTGTTAATTCAGGAACACCTGGATGTACTTCTCCTTTCCACTGTAGAATCTCACATACTTCACCAACTTCACCCATCTACCTCTGAACCTTGAAACACCATTGTTACCATTGCAAGAAGCAAACTACGCGGAATATGATACTAAAATCATCACTTCAATAACAAACATACTTGATCCCAATCGCGTTCCTTTGTAAACAATTCAGTTTGTTCTCTGATATCTTCAAGTGTTATAGTTTTATCAAATCCGGTTTTTCGATGATCTTCGGCCATTTTGTACTTGCAACAAACAAACACATCATTGTGTAAAAACTAGAAAAGGATGTTCTAAAAATCATTGTAATCCAATGCAATTACCTCATTAGCAAAAACAGATAAATCTGGAAGCGACTGAAGAATGGTATCTACTCGTTCATTTTGTTCAACAGTAGTAGTAGAAAGAGAAACTGTTTCTTCTGGCTCAGGTACAGACATAGAAAAGTCAAAGAAAGAGAATGCATCATTATTCGGCACGTCAGGTTGAAGCTGACTGGAAGGTTCTTGATTCCCCCACGACTCTGAAGTAAGAATTGCACTCCAGTCAACTTCCTTTATCACACCCTCACTAATGGGAGTTTCATCTTTCTCTGTTGAATTCTCACTGGAATGAATGGGTTTCGTCTTAGCTTTCCTCCTGCTCCCTCGTGGTCGTGTCTGGAGTGCTGGAAGAGATGCTGGTTCATTGTTAGTAGGTAGTGGGAGTGGCTTCTTGGAGCGACGTGTTGATCGACCACGCTTTGGCAGAGTGGCTAATGGTAACTTGGAAAAGGGTGATTCCCAATCAGCATCTGATTGAACAGACATGGTATTCTGTTTGGGTTGAGTTGAAGGAGTTTCTTTCCAATCATCATCTGATCGTTCTTTTGTTGCACTCTGTACAGATTTGGTATGGATTGTAGGAGTCACTTCCCAGTCATCATCAGATTGAGCAGTCACAGTAACATTCTGTTTAGACTTGTTCACAGCAGGAGTCACTTCCCAGTTGTCATCTGATTGATCTTCTGTTGCATTTTGTGTAGGTTTGGATTGAGTCACAGATGTCTCTTCCCAATCATCATCCGATTGAGGAGTCAATATATTCTTTGTGGTTTGGGTTGTAGGAGTTACATCCCAATCATCAGATGGCATAGTCACTACTACATTCCCGTTACGTTTGGATTGAGTCACAGCAGGAGTCACATCCCAACCATCATCAGATTGAGCAGTCACTGTCATATTCTGTTTAGATTTGCTCACAGCAGGAGTCACATCCCAATCATCATCTGATTGTTCTTCTGTTGCATTCTGTTTAGACCTAGTAACAGCAGGAGTCATATCCCAGTCATCATCAGATTGAGTATTCACTGCCACCTTCTGATTATGTTTGGACTGATTCACAGCAGGAGTCATATCCCAATCATCATCTGACTGTTTCTTCACCTTACTTCTCTTTGTCGTCCGCATAGCAGAAGTCACATCCCAATCATCATCTGACTGAGCGGTGGTTACGTTCTTCTCTGACTTGCGTGCAACAGTGCGCTGATTCGACTCCTCTTTCACCGTGATCTTCTGCTTAGATTGGGTTGTAGCAGGAGTCACTTCCCAGTCATCATCTGATTGCTCTCCTGTTGTATTCTGTATAGACTTGTTCACAGCAGGAGTCACTTCCCAATCATCATCAGATTGAATGGTCATTGTCGCCTTTTGCTTAGGTTGGGTTGTAGCAGGAGTCATATCCCAATCATCATCAGATTGAACGACGACTGTTGTAATCTGTTTCGACTTAGTAACAGCAGGGGTTACTTCCCAGTCATCATCTGATTGTTCTTCTGTTGCATTCTGCTTAGACTTGTTCACAGCAGGAGTCACTTTCCAATCATCATCAGATTGAATGGTCACGGTTACATTCCGTTTAGATTTGCTCACAGCAGGAGTTACTTTCCAATCATCATTTGACTGTTTCCTCACCTTACTTCTCTTTGTCCTCCGCATAGCAGAAGTCACATTCCAATCATCAGCTGATTGTTCCTTTGTCACATTCTGTTTAGTCGAAACATTATCCATCTGACTCGACTCTTCTTTTACTAACACTTTCTTGTCTGAACTAGTTGTAGCAGGCGTCATTTCCCAATCATCCTCCGATTCTTCCACCTCTTTAGATACAATCACTTTCTTTTCAATACCGCGATCCTTCTCTATATCAGGAGTTCTGTCTACTTCTTTATCCTTTACAGAGACCGATTTCTCCTCAGGTATTGAGGCACTCAAGGAAGCATTCTTGTCCAATAACATTTGCTGTTCTGCACTCACCGTCAACGCTTCAGCTTCCATCTTCTTTAACAAGATAGCATTCATTGTTGCAATCTCTTCTAGATATTCCAGTTTGGGATCTACAATCACAATAGCACAATTCTAATACTCTTTTCCTCTTCTTTCTTCTCTTCGTTTACAGACTCTTGATGTAATTCGTCAAACAAAGGATTTTGAAGCAAGATCATTGTATGGCCAACTGGATCCGAACGAAGCTCGTCCAATACAGAAGTAATCATACTATTCGTAACAATACACACTTTTACCTCACTCCGAATAATGAATACAGAAATCGGAGAGAGAAGGATACTCCGTCTCAATTAGCTTAGAAGAAATTGGCCATTCATAACATTGAAGAAAGAATCGTTCCACTGACCATCTGATATATTGAATTTCTTTATCGACTACATCTATTACTGTCCGTTCATTGTTCTCGGATGATTCCGACCCTTTCATCATCTTTTGAGAGATTAGTGATAGTGAAAACTTTGTCTAAGATACTATGGAACAATTGAGATTTGCTTCTGTAGTTCAGTAGGTTGCAAGTACTCCATATTGTGGGAAAATAGGAAGTTCGATGAGTGTTGGTGTCTTTTTATGGCTATAAACATGTGAATCACGATGATTCGCCTTGTACCAGACAATTATGGATGGAACAGCGGTATTCATGGTATATCTGTATCCACCTTATTCTTTCTTTACTTCACAGAACACGTTGAGCAGTTGCAATACATTCCTATAGAACGTCTCACTCCTGCTTGTTTTAGTCATCTTTCGGTTTTCTCAAAGAATGCATATAATCTATTACACTTCAACTGTAATATGTTCTATCACTTCTACGTGCTTTTTTGAATGTGATTAATTGTGTTTCAGTCGGAGGACCCAATTGTCCCAATTATAAAGTCCCTATTAATAATATCGAAGGTTCTAAACGTAGAATTCTTTTCCACTATTTATTTGGATCTTTTGTAAGTAATATGGCTGGTGTCTTTAAGCCGTTTGTTTTGCATGTCAGGATTGATCCTATAGCTTTGAAATTGATATGACGATGTATCAGGAAATCCGTTCCAACGTCATTGACAGATTGGAGAAGGAGGCTGGAAAGAAGCACGGTATTTGCATTCTTGAAGGTGGAAAGCAAACAACCCGTTATGAGGCTGGTATGATTTCGAAAGGTTGTTCACTTGTAGATACGGATATCCTCTTCCGTCAGGACAGCAAGTTCCATTACCTCTTCGGAGTGAAGGAGCCTGATTTCTATGGTGCTATTGAAACTGATACCAAGAAGGCTATTCTGTTCATTCCTCATCTTCCTGAGTCCTTCGCTGTTTGGATGGGCCCTATTCATACCCCTGAGTACTACAAGGATCTGTACAAGGTTGATGAAGTTCTTTACACTGATGATATGAATGCTTACTTAGAGAAGTTTGCTCCTGAAGTAGTCTATGTCACTTATGGACAGAACTCAGATAGTGGTAACTTCGCTCAGCCTGCTTCATTTGAGGGAATTGAGAAGTACAATGTGGATAAGAAGTATCTGTTTGAAGCAATCACGGAGTGCCGTGTGATCAAGACTCCTAAGGAGATGGAGATTTATCGTTACTGTGGACGTATTGGTTCTCAGGCTCATCTCGATAACATGCGTGCTATCGAGCCTGAGATCTATGAGTCTCAGGTGGAGTCAGTATTCATTCACTCTAACTACTTCAAGGGAGGTTGCCGTCAGCTTTCCTTCATTCCCATTTGCGCCTCTGGTCGTAACAGCAGCATTCTTCACTATGGACATGCTGGTGCTCCCAATGACCGTCAGATGCATGATGGAGAATGGCTGTTGATGGATATGGGATCTGAGTACAAGTGTTATGCTTGTGATATTACTACTGTGTGTCCTGTGAATGGAAAGTTCTCTCCTAAGCAGAGATTCATTTATGAGACTGTCTTGGATATGAATCGTGCTTGCCAGAAGGCTATGAAGCCTGGTGTGAACTGGGTTGACATGCATACTCTTTCCAACCGTATCATGATTCAGCACTTCTTGAAGGAGGGTCTGTTCCAGGGTGATGAGGAGGAGATCCTTAAGTCCAATGTTGCTGGATACTTCATGCCTCACGGTCTGGGTCACTTTATGGGAATCGATGTCCATGATGTGGGCGGTTACACGGAGGGAATGGTTCGTGATACTCGTATGGGCTACAAGTCTCTGCGTACGAAGCGTGATCTGGCTGAGGGTATGCTGATTACTGTGGAGCCTGGCGTGTATTTCGTTGACTGTTGTATCGATATGATTAAGAAGGATGAGAACTTGAACAAGTTCGTGAACTGGGAGAAGGTGATGGAGTACTATCCTATTGGTGGATGCAGAATTGAGTGTGATTTGTACATTACCAAGGATGGATGTGAAGATATCACTCCTGCTCCTCGTACTGTTGAGGATATTGAAAAGGCCTATGCTGGAGAGATCACCAGTATTGATCAGGTAAAGAGCTTCTTGTAATTTATTTGTTGAAAACAGTAGAATGAGCATTATTGTACAACACAAATAGAGATGGCATGATACTAGATTCTAGATAATTACTATTCCACTGATCAGGGTCTGGGACTTGAGGTTGATTCTCTTGAAAATCTCTTTGAGATAGACGATTGGTTTCTTGGTTCTCTTGAATGCGGAGAGGAAAATCCTTATCCATCTCCTTCTTTCGCGCCTTGATTCTGTATTCCATACCACCATCGTCATCATTGATGAGAGATAGCTCGTTTGTACGACTGTTCTGCTGCAGCAATTGAAAGAATGGGACTATCTTGTTCAAATGCGCTTGTTCATCTACATAACACTGCAATCATCAAACTCTACTTAGGTTGATTGAATCATCATATTCAATGATTTCGTTCAAGTTCGAACTATTCGAACTTATAGGATTCATATGTATGAGTAGAGATCCACTAGTTAAGGAACGTGTTCAGTAATTACAATACTCTTATTATATATGAACTGTATAGTGGTTTAAGTAATTCCCAAAATTGGCAATATTTTATTACACATCTGTTTTCTATATCCCAATAAACAAACCATTTACAGCACAATCAAAACACAAAGTTGGCATCATTACTCTCTTCCTCTTCTTCAAAGATGTCCTCATCTTCCTCACTTTCCTCACTTTCCTCCTCACTTTCTTCTAACTCTACATTCCCTTCATCTCCAGTCTCCTCAATTGGTTTCGGTCCCACACTCGGAGTGATGAAGCTCTCAGCAGGTTTGTGATATACCGAGGATACTAATCCAATTTCCTCGAGTAATGCTTGCAATGTATCGTCATCAATTTGCTATGGATCATACAT
>JABLTK010049356.1_pt1 | contig 16135 bp, 15 predicted proteins | sample 7160131 | NCBI WGS metagenome assembly JABLTK01 (sample SAMN14651221, study PRJNA627086) | human gut metagenome | isolation source: feces | host: Homo sapiens
CAGGCATTTTTGATGGCTATAATCTAATTTGAGGCGGGACCTTTCTCGCTGCGGCTCGGTCACGGTGCGGCTCTGACATGCCCCCGGCATGTCATTCACTACCGCACCTACACTTCGTTACCCCCTCACACTCCCCCTGCTGCGTATTGGATTTTACTCGTTGCATCTATTTTTCATAGTTCTTTGACAGTCTGCAAAAAGGCTTCCTGCTCGGGAAGCCTTTTTTGCGTCTTACGGAGTATCGTCTTGCGTGGTGTCGTCATCCGAAAAATCAGGCGGGAGGTTTTCGACCTCCTCGGTGAGGGCTTTGACTGCGTCTACATCTACGACCAAGCCGGCGTAGCCGCTGCGCATATCGGCGAAGAACTCTATGTCACATAGCTTTTCGTATAGATATTGCGCACGCTCATCCGAAGTGTCAGGACCGAGTTCGTTACCGAGCGCACAAGTCAGACCCCAGACTGCTCTCCAATTTTCGTCTTCGGTATAAGCGCCCCAGCAATAGGCATATTGCTGGAGTAAAAGATAATTATCTTCTCGGGTCTGACGGTCGCCTTTGAGAAACACATCCCTCGTAAAGAGATAAGCGTTTTCTATCTGCATGCGGGAATACAGCTCTTTGGCGCTGTTCTTGTAGTTGTGCAGCCTAATAAGGCTGAAAACAAGCGCCAGCGCCAGCACGGCGGAGACAACGCACAGCAGGGTCTGCTTTGATTTACTCGTCATTTTTCCGTTTCTCCTTTCAGATAAATGTGCTCGGCAATGTCGAAAATGCTGTCTCTGTCGAGCGTGCCGGTTATCGAAAAATAAATGTCGTTTTCCTCGTCGAAGATGAGCAGGACACTTATGTACTTTGCCTTGCGAAGCCTGTAAAAGTCGGCGGGCATGCCGTTTACCTTTGTCTGTTCGACACTGTCCTCATTGCCGGAGGTGACGGTCTGCACCGTGCCGATGTTCATGTAGCTGTACTCAAAAACGAAGGACTTGCCAGTCTCGGCGTTTGAGTACATCGCACGGCAGAATGAATCGCTGCGGTAGACCGAAGTCTCCTCGAAGCCCTCCGGCAGCCGCCCTAACTCGTATGCGGGTAGGGGAGCGTCGGACACCTCCGAGTAAAAGCGGTAGACCGTTCCGGCGTCGTAAAGCTCCCTCGTCCACTTGAGCACAGCAGCTCTCGCCGTGGGGCTTGCCGCCATCACTGCTCCGAGTGCGAGCATTGCCGTGATGACAAGTACTGCGGCATAACGCATGACCGTATGCCATACCCGCCGCCGCTTCTGCCGGTGCAAAAGCTTATCCATTTTCGCCGTAAAATCGTCCGAGAACTCATGCTCGCACTCGGCTCGGGAGGGGAGACTATCGAGCATCGACCCGGCAACTAACTGCGCTGCCGCTTTGAGGTCGTTATCATCGAAAATTGCGTCATTCGGCATAGGCTGCGTCTCCCTCCTCCATTCGCTTTTTGAGTGCGCTTTTGGCACGACTAAGCTGCTTTTTCATCGCCGCATACGACACGCCGAAGAAATCGGCAATTTCCGTGGTCGTGTAGCCGTTATAGTACCGCAGCAGCAGTATCTCACGGGCGTGCGCAGGCAGGCTTGCCATCGCATCGGCAAGACCGTTGTCGCCGGGCAGGGGGATGTCGATGCCGTGAACGGCCTCGTTCATACCGACCTCCGCCTGACGGCTGCGCTTACGCAGAAGGTCTATCGCCTTGTGTTCAACTATTATAACGACGAAGGCACGGGTTGGGGGACATTCTATCGTTTTTATCTTCGAAAAATTTTCGGCGAGCGATATAAACGCTTGATGCACGGCGTCCTCGGCATCCTGCGAGTTGTGCAGAATGCTGTTTGCGGTGTAAAACATCAGCCCTCTGTAGGTCTCGTACAGCACTGCAAACCGGAGCTTTTCCTCCTCACCCTCGATCATCTGCAAGTAAACGATCATTGAACCGCCCCCCTCTGCAAATGATTATAGCATTATGTTAAGATGGTGTAAATATGGAAATATTTTTAACTACTTGACAGCGCCGGAACAATGAGGCATAGTTAAGTTATCATTTATGTGGAGCGCTTATGAAAACGAAGAACGCAAACAGGATATCGGCGTTTTTGCTTGCGGCGGGGATGCTCATGCTGAGTGCCTGCTCGGCACCGGCGCCCGAGCCGCAGCCGACCGCAACGCCCGAGCCCACGGGGATCGACCTCTGGGTGCAGGCCGCCGAGGAGCGGTACAACATGAAATACGACGGCTTCGCCGGATATTGGGACAGCATGTGCGACGGCTTTTACGGCGACAGCGTAAAGACCATCCTGTCGATAATCAGCTTTGACGACAAGGACAAGGAGATCGCCGCAAAGCGGGCGGAATACGCCAAAAAGTACGGCGACGACTGGCACTACACGGTCACGGGCCGCAGCGAAGCGCAGCTTGACGAAAAGGCGTGCAGCGACTTTGCCGATGAGCTTGAGGATATCTCAAAAAAGGCGGATGTGCTCGTGTCCGCCGCCGAAAAGTGGGACGAGCAGGCGTGGCAGGATTACGCAGACGCCCACGACTGCACGACAGACGAGGCGAAAACCCTCGTTGCGGCGTACAAGGCGATAAGCGAAAAGTCGCACGAGGCGAAGGTCACGAACGCCGTTGACCTAACGCTGACGCTCGAATTTTCCGGCAGCAAGACAAAAACTTCGCAGACCACGGAGCAAAACACCGTCTATGAGGTAAACGGCGTGTATGTCTCCGAAATGCTCCTTGACTACACCTACTCGCTATTAAATTTAGCATGCTGAAAAAACTCCGAACCGGTTGGCTCGGAGTTTTTTGTTACTTATCAGCGTGCTTTATAGCGGTACATTGTTTGTGTCTCGACTTGGGTGGTGTCAGTCTTATATGCCGGGGTCTCCGACCAGCCTGACCAGCTGCCCCAGCGGGAGTAGATGTAGGCCTTTTTGCTGGCTTTATCCTTGTGGCGGTAGAACACATGGCTCTCGACCTTTTTCGTGCTTGACGAGCTTATGGGCGTGGTCGTCCAATTGCTCCAGTTGCTCCAACGCTCGTAGTGGTATGTAGGGATCTTGCTACGGTCGCAGTAGCGGTAGAGCGTTCTTGTGCGCACTTCCTTTGCGCTTGACGAGGGCTGATAGCTGTCGCTGTAGCTCGACCAATCGGACCATTTGTAGTAATAGTAGGTGGTTGTTTTGGTTCTGTATCTGTACTGGGTCTTGTATGTTGCTGCGGTCGTCTGGGACTCCTCCCAATAGTAGGCCTTGCCGCCAATAACATACCTGTCCCAATAATACATCTTCTTACTGCTATTCCATCTGCCGGTGCCGATGGTGTTGTTGGTGCTGGTGTAGCCCCAGTTGGTCGCTGTCGGAGCCTGGCGGGAGGTGTACCAGCCGGAATACTGAAGCCTCCATGTCCCACCGTAGAGCTCCTTGCCCTTCTTGTCGTTAAAGTGAGCCTTGCTGCCGTTGGTGTAGCGACCGTAGCGGTACTTGGTCTGTGCAGGGGTCGCCTGAACCCGTCTGGTCTCAACTTCGTTGGAGGAGGTCTGACTTATTGCGCTGTCGCTCCAGCTGCTCCAAGATCCGTAGGATACGCTGGAGTCGTACTGCGTCCAGCCACTCAAGGACGACGAGGTGCTGCTGGTCGTGTCCTTTGTTCTGTAGCTGTATTGGGTCTTGGACTCGACCTTTCGCGAGTCGGAGCTTGAGACGGAGGAGGTGCTCCAATTGCTCCATGCACCGTAGTCACTCCACGAATAGGTGGTGTCGGTCAATGTCCAGCCGTTCAGCGAGGAGGACGAGCTTGTCGTGGTCTCAAGTGCCTTGCTGCGATAGCGGGTCTCTTTTTCGACTTTGCGGGTAGAGCTTGCGGCCACTGGCGTTGTGCTCCAGCTGCTCCATGCGCCGAAGTCGCCGCTGTCGATGGTCTTTTCAAGCGTCCAGCCGCTGGGAGCCTTGGAGCTTGTGGAGCTCTTGGTCTCCTTATTTCTGCTGCGGTAAAAGTTCGCTTTTTCGATGATGAACTGTTCATCGCTGACATCCTTGGGCAGAGACTTTGACCACTCCGTCCATTTGGCTTGGAGCACAGCCGGTGTTGGTTCAACGTTGGCAGTGGGCTCAGCTGTCGGTTCGACCGTGACCGTCGGTTGTGATGCCTGCTCACCGGTGGCTATGGGGGCGGGGACTTTTGATGAGCCGTGCATAGCAAATGCCGTAAAGCCTACGCCAATCGCCAAAAGAAGAGCCGCAGCAATTATAAACGGAGCTTTCTTTTTCTTTTTTTGCTTGTCCGCAACTGCCGTTGCAGTTGTGGATGGAACTTTCTCCTTACCGAGCTCGCTGAAATTTTTTTTGCTTAAGGGCACAGAGCCGCCCAGAGGCTGAGTCTGCCCGCTTATGCCGTTCAAGGGGACGGTCTTGGCCAAGGAGGCAGTCTTGTCTAAGGGACTTGTTTGACTGCTGAGCCTATGTAAAGAGACGGTCTTGTCGCCCGCCAGCGGCATTTCGGAGGTCGGGGAAGCGGCGCCACCCATTATGATGGTGCCGGGGATGAATGCGTAAACAGGCAGCTTACCGTCACGAATCGCTTCCAGATCCTCACGCATCTCGGCGGCCGAGGAATAGCGTTCCTTGGGGTTGTAGGCGCATGCCTTGAGCACCACGGCAGCAAGCTCGGTATCGGCGTTGACGGGAGCGGGGATGGTCTCACCCTCTAGCCTACGGGAGAGCGCAACGCTATTGTCACCGTAGGTGATCGCAGCGGGAGGCTGGGGAAGGAACGGAGCTCTATTGTTGTTGAGATAGCGGTATAGCACGATGCCGAGAGAGTAGATATCGATGGTCGGACCGTACTTTTCGCCCTTATAGACCTCTGGAGCCATGTAGGTATATGTGCCCTTTTTGGACAATCCGCCGGTCGTTTTTTCGACCGTTCGTGCGATGCCGAAGTCGCCGAGCTTAAAGTTGCCGCTTGCGGAAACAAATATATTTTCCGGCTTTATGTCACGGTGGATGATGTTGAATTTACGGCACAGCTCAAGTGCACTGCATATATCGATGCCAAGCCTTATGACATCGTCCCGCCCAAAGCTTTTCTTGTTGTCAATATACTTCATCAGAGGGGTCAGCAGCTCCATCTGAACTCCATCTGAATAAGAATATCCCAGCCGATGCCGGTCTCGTGTTGGATAACCTCGTGATCCTCGTAGCTTACTATGTTGCTTTCGCCCTTGAGCTTCGACATGAGCTTGATCTCGTTTTTGAAATCGTCAACATTGCCTCTGAAATAGGCGGTGACGCTCTCGTCATCCATGCCATTGTCCTTGAGCGTTTCTATCTCGGACGGGTTTTGTGGCACGGTGATAGCCTTCATGGCGGCCTTGTAGACCTCACCATCGTATTTATCGACACGCTCGATCTCAAAGACCTTGCCGTAGCTGCCCTCGCCGATCAGCCTCGAGAATGTCCACTTCCCGAAAAACGGCTCATATTTTCTGTAATAAGAACTCTCCATATCCTCACTCGCAATTCTGATAAAATAATTAGAGAAAATCTGATAAAATAATTAGAGAAAAACTGCAAAAAAGCTTATAGAATACCAAGATTTATTATACATATCATGTAATTAGTAATTAGCTGTCAACAACTCGGAGTGGGAATATCGTAAAAAATCTTTGCAAAAAATGAAGCGAGCACAAACCTGTGCTCGCTTCTTGACGATTGTGGACTTATCTCACTTCACCGTGCCGCCGGAGGCGGTGATGGCGGCGAGGGCGAGGGTGAGAGTGGGGTCGAGGTTGGGGTAATCTAAATCATACATTTCGAATGCGGGAGGGAGCTCCGTGCAGCCGAGGATGAGGATCTGAGCACCGGCTTCCATGAGCCTGTCCAGCGCCGTGCGCACTGCTGTCGTGTCGTAGTCGGTGCGGCCGGCCTTAACTCCGGCGTATATCATGTCCATGACTGCCGCCTGACCATCGGGGTCGGGGAGGAGCAGCTCAATACCGCTGCCTTCGAAATGGCGCTGATAAATGCCGCTTTGCACCGTACCGTCGGTCGCAAGAAGACCTGCCCGGCTTATGCTCTGCCGCTTGAGCGCCTGCACGGTAAGCTCTATCATGTTAAGGATCGGTACGCCGACGCAGGCTTGCACCGCATCGTAAAAGCAGTGCGCCGTGTTGCACGGCATGACAAGCACCTGAGCACCCGCTTGCTCAAGAAGCCTTGCACTGCTTTGAAGCTCCTTGACGGGGCTTTCGCCGCCGGAGAGCAGCGCAGCGGTGCGGTCGGGGATGTTGGTGTTTGAGTCGATTATCGTGCGCACATGCGCCTGGTCGCAGTCGGCATCCGTGTGCTCGACTATCTTGCGGTATAGATCGACGGTCGCCAGTGGCCCCATGCCGCCGATCACGCCGACTATCTTTTTCTCGGTTTTCATATCGTTATCCTTTTAAACGCAAAGCTCCTGCAAGCTGCGGGAGCTTTAAAAATCAAGCTGCTTCAGGTTTCTCGGTCAGGCACACGCCGACGGCGGTGAACACGGCGGCGGCAAACGCAAGCGAGTGCACCGAGCCGAACACGACAGAGGCGATAAGGCTTACGGCACCGAGTGCGGCAGCGGCGACTGCGAGCGTTGTCGCAGGCTTGAGCTTGCCCTTTTTGAGCTTCACGAGCGCAATTATGGCAATGACGATGGCAAGCATGTATGCAGCATATGTGACGGAGTAGGACACGGTGGCACGCATGTACTCGCCGTGCAGCTTGCTTTCGTGCTTCTGTGCAGATGCAAGGATAGCCGCATTATCATCCTCGGCACTGCCGTAGCCTGCATCGATGAGCTTTTCACGGCTGCGCTGAGCCTTCTCGGCAACGGTCTCGTACTCCTTGAGCTTGTCGCTGCGGGCTTCCAGCTCTTCCTTGGTCTTGTCAAGCTCGGCTCGCTTATCGGTGAGCGCCTTCTGCTCGGCATCGAGCTTTTCCTGCCCGCCGCTTATCTCCTTTTGAAGCTTGCTGACCTGCTTTTCGCCTGCATCGAGCTGCGACTTTGCACTGTCAAGCTCCGACTGGCCCTTCTCGAGCTGCGACTTTGCGCTGTTGAGCTGAGCCTTGGCTTTTTCGGCCTGATCGAGCTGCTTTTTTGCGGTGTCCAGCTGCTTTTTTGCGCCGTCCAGCTGTGACTTCATTTCACTAAGCGAATCATCGGTGACTATTTGACCGGTCGTTGCACTTACCATCGTGAGCGCCATGATATGGGGAACGCCCTTATCCTCAAGGTCGGAAATGGCCTTGGTGAGCTTGTTATAAGCCGCCGCACCCTGGTCATACTGGCTTTTTGCGCTGCTATAAGCGCTCTTTGCCTTGTCGAGCTCCTTGAGCTGTGCCTCACCCTCGTTCACGGTCTTCCAGCCCTCGTCGAGCTTAGCCTTGCCGCTGTTGTATGCAGTCTTGCCGGAGGAAACTGCGTCCTTCGTGACATTATACTGCGCAAGCTTTTGGTTATAGCTCATGACATCCTCGTCGAACTTGACCTCCTGCGCATCGCAGTCGGCAACGGCCTTGTCATAGGCCGCCTTGTCCTCGTCGTAGGACACCTTTTCGCTGTCGTAATCGGCCTTGCCGTCGGTAAGCTTCTTGTCGTTTTCCGACAGGGTATCGACAATGGCCTTGAAATCGTTATACTCGCCCTGCACCTGCTTGAGCTCAAGCTTGTCGTCAGATTTGTTGAGGATGCCGACCATAAAGGCGGCCACGAGCAGGATGACGGCGATAACGAGAGAAATTGTTCTGAATTGCTGTTTTCCGAGCATTAAATCACCTCATTAATGCACAGATTATATTACAAATCAATTATTAACTCAACAACATTTTGTAAAGAAATAAATATGAAAGAAGCTGTGGAATTTTTGTCATTGATATGATAAAATATAATCTCAAATAGTTAATGAGGAAGTTTTTAATATGGACGCAAAAAAAATAAGGGGCTATGCCGAGCTTATCGTGCGCACGGGTGCTGCCGTGCAGCCCGGACAGGATGTCGTCGTGTGCGCCGAGCTCGACCAGCCGAGCTTCGTTGAGCTCATCGTCGAGGAGTGCTACAAGGCGGGCGCTGCTCAGGTGCGTGTCGAGTGGTCGCATCAGGCGCTTCAGCTTCTACATGTAAAGTACCAGAGCGCCGAACGCCTCGGCACCATGGCCGAGTGGGAAAGACAGAAGCTGCTCCACCGTGCCGAGACGCTGCCTGCGATGATATATCTTGAGTCGTCCGACCCGAGCGGGCTTGACGGCATGGATCAGGAAAAGTGGGGCAAATCGGTGCAGATGCGCTGGAAGGTCATAAAGCCCATCCGTGATTCGATGGACAACAAGTACCAGTGGGTCATTGCGGCCGTGCCCGGCAGGGCGTGGGCAAAGAAGGTTTTCCCCGGTATCCCCGAGGACGAGGCGGTCGAGAAGCTTTGGGAGGCGATACTGTATACCTCCCGTGCCGACGGTGATGGCATTTCCGCTTGGCGTGAGCACAATGCCGACCTCAAGCGCCGCTGCGATTATTTAAACAGCCTCGACCTGCGCTCACTGCATTACTCGTCCTCAAACGGTACGGACTTCACCGTGTGGCTCATCCCCGAGGCGCAGTTCCTTGCAGGCTCGGAGAAAACTCTCGGCGCCGGCGTTGAGTTTAACCCCAACATCCCCAGCGAGGAGGTCTTTACAAGCCCCATGAAGGGCAAGGCCGAGGGCATCGTGTATTCAACCCGTCCGCTGTCGTACCGCGGCGTTATGATAGAAAACTTCTCTATTCGCTTTGAAAACGGCAGGGTAGTCGAAGTGCATGCCGAGAAAAACGAGGATGCGCTCAAGACCATGGTCGCCATGGACGAGGGCTCGGCCATGCTCGGTGAGTGCGCTCTCGTGCCGTACGACAGCCCGATAAGAAACAGCGAGCTTATGTTTTACAACACCCTGTTTGACGAAAACGCCGCCTGCCACCTTGCACTCGGCGAGGGCTTTACAAACTGCGTAAAGGACTACAACAAATACACTCTTGAGCAGTGCCGTGAAATGGGCATAAACTCCTCGATGATACACGAGGACTTCATGATAGGCTCGCAGGATCTCGACATCGTCGGCACCCGCGCAAACGGCGAAAAGGTCGCTATCTTCAAAGAGGGGAACTGGGCTTTTTAAGATGGAAAAAGAAAAACTGAGATACAGCGTAAGCAGAAAGAATATATTTGTAAAGCTTTCGGCGCTTCTTATGGGCCTGTCGGCGCTGCTGCGGCTGTTCGGCTACTGGGGCTTTTGGGCGAATAAGGATGCGGCGTTTATCTATACGCAGATAGCGTTGCCGGTGCTGTGCAATGTGCTGTTTATCGTCATCATTTTGTACATGGGCAAGCGCCTTTTCTCGCTCACGGCGATACCCGTGCTGTTAGGCGTGGTGTTCTTTATAATTAAAGCGCTCGGCTTTGACAGCATCCTGCACACGATACTGTGCATCCTTTTGTACCTTCTCGTTGCGATGCTCTACACCGGCACGGTGTTCGGCGTTATCCGCACAAAGTGGCTCTTGCTGCCGCTGTTCGGCCTGCCGTTTGTGTACCACATACTTGTCGAGGACAGGAACACATTTTTGGCAAATGAAAACGCCATGAGTCTTGCCGAGTGGCTGCCGGAGATATCGGTGCTGTGCATCATGCTTGCGCTGTTTTTTATCACATTTGCGATGAAAAAGCGTGATTTTTCAAAGCCCGAGCCGGACGAGCAGGAGATAATCGACATATTGGTGCAGAACGAGGAGCCTGTGCCGGAAAAAGAAACTGTACCGAATGAGACCAAGAAAACGGAGGAAGAACATGAGCAAGCTGACGGACAAGATAAATGAGCTGGCTTCGACCGAGGAAAAGACCGTGGTCGTCAAGCGCGACGATATAGAAAACGAGCTTCGCCGTGTCGCCGAGGAAAAGACCGTCGTCGACGAAAAGCCCGTTTTTGATACAACGCTCGATCCCGAGATCGAGGCGATATTGCGAGAGACCGAGGGCTATGTGATAGACCCCGAGGACGCACAAGAGCCGGATGCGGATGTCGATACCGACCCCAAGCCCGATAAGGCGCCCAAGCGCCGCCCGTCCGAGGCGGCAAAGCGTGTTATCGAGGAGACGCAGGATGAGCGCAAGACCCGCAGCAAGAAGAAGGTGATCATCATCTGCGCCGCCGTTGTAGCAGCGCTTGCACTGCTGTTGGCCGGAGTTTTGATACTCAAAAATTCGTCCGGCGACCGTGAGTACAAGCAGCTTTACAATCAGGCACAGTCGCTGTACTACGACGGCAAATATGACGAGGCGCTCGAAAAGCTGCGCAGCGCCATGGCGATCGACAAGACCGACGAGTGTCTGCTGCTTATGAGCCAGTGCTACGAGGCAAAGCTCGACTATGTTAACGCCATCGCCATTTTAGAAAGCTCGAGCTCCGGTAATGAGACGATAAAGGAGCGCATCGAAATGCTCAAAAAGGCCAAGGAGGCCTACGAGAGCGGACAGGTCGTGCTCATAGGCGACACGCAATATGATATTAAAACGACCACTGTGCTCGACCTGTCGGGCAAGGGCATGCGCAGCGGCAGACTGACCGATATCGGTAAGCTCACGGAGCTTACAAGCCTGAAGCTTGCGGATAACGAGATAGACGATCTGAGCTTCCTTACCCCGCTTACAAAGCTCGTGTCGCTGGATCTGAGCAACAATCAGATAACCGATATTACCCCGCTGTCGCAGCTTAAAACTCTGCGCACCCTGCATCTTGATAACAACGATATCAAGGACTTCACCCCGCTTTATGACCTGAACGGCCTTACCATGCTCACCATCGGCGGCATCGAGGTCAGCCAGAGCCAGATAAAGGATCTCAAGACCCGTCTGCCGAGCTGCCTTATCTACAATGATGATGCAAAAACCGACATTGTTGATGTTCACCTCGGCGGCAAGACCTTCAAGAGCGATGTTACAAAGCTTGACCTGAGCGGCTGCTCGATAACCGACCTCAGCCCGCTTACCGTGTGCACGAGCCTTGAGGAGTTGGATCTCGGCGGCAACTACATAAGGGATATCAGCACGCTGCTTGACCTGCCGAAGCTTAGAGTGCTCGACCTGTCGAGCAATATGATAAGCGACATTCGCCCGCTCATGAGCATGACGACGCTTGAGCATCTGAACCTTGCCGATAACAAAATAACCTCCGTCACGGCACTGTCCGAACTGAAGCAGCTTAAGGAGCTCGTCCTCAGCAGCAACGAGCTTGACGGCACGCAGGGTCTTGCAAAGCTGAGCAACCTCAAGATACTCGGCCTTAAAAATACCGGCATTTCCGACTCCGACCTTGAGAATCTTTATAACCTCTCGAGTCTTGCAAGCCTGTCGCTTGAAAATAACCCCGACCTCACCGAAGCGGGCGTGAGCAAGCTTAAAAAGAAGCTGCCCGGCTGCAAGATAACGCACTCGGAGCTTACGAAGAAGATAACGCTCGGCGGCAAGGAGTTTTCCACCACGGCCGAGACCGTGGATGCATCGAGCCTCGGGATAAGCGACATATCGGCGGCCTCGGGCTTTAAGAGCGTGCGGCATCTTGACCTCAGCAGCAATGTCATCACCTCCGTTTCGGCGCTTTCAAAGCTCAAAACGCTTGAAACGCTCGACCTTTCGGACAACAACATCAGCGATGCAAGCCCCCTGTATTCGCTCAAAAACCTGCGTCTGCTGCACATCGAGCAGAACGGTCTGAGCGATGACAAGATAGCCGATTTGAAGTCTGCATTGCCCAAATGCACTATTATTTTTGAATAATTATTTAAATTTAAGGCAATTTCAACAAAATGCACTTTATTTTTGGGCGGCTCCGTGCTATACTACACCCAAGCAGAGAGATAAGGTTTCTCTGTTAACGCAGAAAGGAGCTGACACAAATGAAGTTCACTTTTACCGAAAAAAAGATGGATGCATCTGCAGACCTGCGAGCCTATGCCGAGCGCAAGGTGGGCAAGCTTGACCGGCTTTTTAAGACCGAGAGCAATGCTTATCTGACCTTCAGCACCGAGCGAGGCCGCTTCCTTGCCGAGATCACCATCGAAAACAACGGCCTTTATTACAGGGCAAGCGAACTTACCAACGACATGTACGCCTCCGTCGATTCCGGCGTTGCCGCAATTGAGCGGCAGATCCGCAAGAACAAGACCCGTCTTGCGAAGCGGCTGAGGGAAGGAGCTCTGGAGCGTGAGGTCAAACCCTCCTATGCGCCCGCTGAGGAGGATGAGGATGAGGAGTTCAAAATCGTCCGCAGCAAGCGATTCTCCATAAAGCCCATGTCGCCCGAGGAAGCGATATTGCAGATGAATTTGCTTGAGCACGAATTCTTCGTGTTCAGAAATGACGAGGAAGACGGAGCCGTCTCCGTCGTCTACCGCCGCAGAAACGGCGGCTACGGTCTTATCTGCGACAACACTGCCGAATAAAAAGTAAAACTTATTGCCCCATCTTTCGATGGGGCAATTTTAAGGATGGAACATGAAATATACAGAGGTCATCATCGAAACCACCGAAAACGGCATCGACGAATGCTGTGATAAGCTCAGTGCTCTCGGCCTGTGCGAATATGTCATCGAAAACGAGTCGGATTTCCGCTCTTTTCTCGAAAACAATCGCCAGTACTGGGACTATGTAGACAAGGAGCTTGAGGATAAGTACTCCGGTGTCTCCCGCATAAAGCTGTACCTCGATGAGGGCAGCGAAGCAATGCTCGAGAAGATAAAAAACGCAGGCCTTGAGATTAAGACGAATGTTGTCGATGACGCTGACTGGGAAAATAACTGGAAGCAGTATTATAAGCCGCTGGAGATAGGCGACAGGCTCATTGTAGTGCCCGAGTGGGAGGAGACGGACTCAAACGGCCGTGTGCCGCTGCGCCTTGACCCGGGGCTCATGTTCGGCACCGGCAGCCATGCAACCACCCGCATGTGCCTTGAGGCGCTGCAAAATTTCGAGCTTGAGGGCAAAAGAGTGCTCGACCTCGGCTGCGGAAGCGGAATACTCGGCATCGGTGCGCTCGTTTTGGGCGCAGGCTCTTGCGTCGGCTGCGACATTGACCCGAAAGCGCCTGATGTGGTCATGGATAACGCTGCGTTAAACGGCATCGGCGCAGACCGGTTAAAGGTCTACGCCGGTGATATCATCGGTGACGCCACCCTGCGGAGAAGCCTCGGCTCGGACTACGATATCGTGCTTGCAAATATCGTCTCCGATGTCATAATCCCGCTTGCACCGCTCGTCCGACCGTTCATGGCGCAAGACGCCGTGTTCATCACCTCCGGCATCATCGACGGTCGAGAATCGGATGTCACCGCCGCCCTCCGCTCCGCCGGCTTTGAGATCGAAAAGCACCTCCACGAAGAAGAATGGCACTGCTATATCTGCAAATAACAACATTTGCAGATATAGCGTTAAGGTTCAATGCGCATAGCTTCATCTGATCGCTTTTGCGTCAGCCCGACCGGTTTTCAATACGCATTTACGCTTCATCTGACCGCTTTTCAATACGCATTTTAGCTTCATCTGATCGCTTTTGCATAAGCCCGACCGGCAGGTGCGCCCTATAGTTTAAGCTCTACATCAACCCATCGGTGCAGCAAAGTATCGGCGAAAAATGCAGAAGCGAAATTGAAATAGACATTTTCGCTTCTGCATGCTATAATTGTCGCATCAAATTTTGGAACACGAGGGCGATAACATGGCTAACGGACTTACTCCCGAGCAGACTTCGCAGCTTTCACGCAGCGGCATCAGAAAGCTCATAAAAACCTACAACGACTCCAACCAGCAGGATAAAGCGACTCTGTCGCTCATTATCGAGCAGCTTGCAAGAACCTCGCTGTACTTCATCGTCGAAAAAGACAGCGACCCCAAGACCGGCACACTGCGTTTCGTGACGCTGTCGACCGGCGGTCAGGTGTTCATCCCCATGTTCACAGGACCTGATGATTTCGGCGCACTCGCCGATAAGGGCAAGGCCGTGTGCCTTGAGCCGGAAAGCTACCTGCGCATGCTGCTTGAAAACAACTGCCATGCGGTCATAAACCCCTTCGGCAGCTACTTTTTGATGTGGCCGGAGCTTATAAAAAACTACCTGCTCCCGTTTACTATCGAGACAAAAGACCTCGCCCAGCAGAAAAATCTATAAAACGCAAAAAAGGCTTCCCAAGCGGGAAGCCTTTTTCAGTGCTTACTGTTTAATTAATACATGCCCATGTCGCCGGCGGGTGCGGCAGGTGCGGGATTCTTCTCGGGGATGTCGGTCACGAGGCTCTCGGTGGTCAGGACCATCGAGGCGACGGATGCGGCATTCTCAAGAGCAGAGCGGCAGACCTTGGTCGGGTCGATGATGCCCATCTTGATCATGTTGCCGTAGACATCCTTGGCTGCGTCGTAGCCGAAGTTTGCCTCATCGCTGCCGTAGACCTTGTCGAGGATGACTGCGCCCTGCAGGCCGGCGTTTGCGGCGATCTGCATGATGGGTGCCTTCAGAGCCTTTGCTATCATGGCAGCGCCGGTCTTTTCGTCGCCCTCAAGGGTTGCGACGAGTGCGTCGGCTGCCTTGGAGGCTGCGACATATGCGGTGCCGCCGCCTGCGACGATGCCTTCCTCAACCGCTGCACGGGTGGCGTTGAGAGCGTCCTCGATGCGCAGCTTCTTTTCCTTCATCTCGGTCTCGGTTGCGGCGCCGACCTTGATGACAGCAACGCCGCCGGAGAGCTTTGCAAGGCGCTCCTGGAGCTTTTCCTTGTCGTACTCGGAGGTGGTGGCCTCGATCTGAGCGCTTATCTGGCCGATGCGGGCCTTGATATCCTCGGATGCACCTGCGCCGTCGACGATGACGGTGTTCTCCTTGGTGACCTTGACCTGGCGAGCCTGGCCGAGCATTGCGATGTCGGCATCCTTGAGCTCCATACCGAGGTCTGCGGAAATGACCTGACCGCCGGTGAGGATGGCGATATCCTGAAGCATCTCCTTGCGTCTGTCGCCGAAGCCGGGAGCCTTTACGCAAACACAAGTGAAGGTGCCGCGGAGTTTATTAAGAACAATAGTCGCAAGAGCTTCGCCCTCGACATCCTCTGCGATGATGAGAAGCTTTCTGCCGGCCTTGACGATCTGCTCGAGCAAGGGCAGGATCTCCTGGATGTTGGTGACCTTCTTATCGGTGATGAGGATGAGAGCGTCGTCCAAAACGGCCTCCATCTTCTCGGTATCGGTTGCCATGTACGGAGACAGGTAGCCACGGTCGAACTGCATGCCCTCGACGACCTCGCTGTAGGTCTCGGCGGTCTTGGACTCCTCGATGGTGATAACGCCGTTCTGCGACACCTTCTCCATAGCCTCGGCGATAAGAGAGCCGATGACCTCGTCGCCGGAGGAGATAGCGCCTACACGGGCGATATCACCCGAGCCGGAAACGGGCTGGGAGTTTTTACGAATTGCGCCGACGGCGGCCTCGGTGGCCTTGGTGATGCCACGCTTCATGGTCATGGGATTTGCGCCCGCTGCGAGGTTTTTAAGACCCTCGTTTATCATTGCCTGTGCAAGCACGGTAGCGCTGGTGGTGCCGTCGCCTGCGACATCATTCGTCTTGGTGGAGACTTCCTTGATAAGCTGAGCGCCCATGTTCTCGAACGGATCCTCAAGCTCGATCTCCTTTGCGATGGTAACGCCGTCATTGGTGATCAGCGGTGCGCCGAACTTCTTGTCGAGCACAACATTGCGGCCCTTGGGGCCGAGGGTGATCTTAACGGTATCTGCAAGCTGATTTACGCCGCGCTCAATTGCCTTGCGGGCGTCTTCGCCGAAAATAATCTGTTTTGCCATGATTCAATCGCTCCTTTTTAACTTACTGTGCAATTCACTCTACGATTGCGAGAATATCGCTCTGGCGGACGATGGTGTAATCAACATCGTCGAGCTTTATCTTACTGCCGCTGTACTTGCCGACGAGAACCTTGTCGCCGACTGCGACCTCCATCTTGACCTCGTTGCCGTCAACTACGCCGCCGGCTCGGGTGAGGTATGCAAGACCTCCTCAAGCTC
>JABLTK010097904.1_pt1 | contig 16117 bp, 26 predicted proteins | sample 7160131 | NCBI WGS metagenome assembly JABLTK01 (sample SAMN14651221, study PRJNA627086) | human gut metagenome | isolation source: feces | host: Homo sapiens
CACAATGTCTAATATTGGGGATCCCCATTCATGTCATTTCGTTCGAAAATATGTTCTACAGTCAGCAATCACTTTATGCAACACCCACAGAAGAAATAGAAAAGAAATCATCTCGAACTATAATTGGGCCAATAATAGAATTGGGAATATGGGACCGATACGCAGTTTTGATCTAGCAATCTTGGGAAACACAGTCTTTAAAAATCAATGGGAAACTCACAGGGGAAGGAGATTCGAACTAATCGATTGACTGTGAGAGTGAAGGATCTCCTATACGAAGGTATTCACTCTACATGAATCGTAATGCACAGATGACTACTGGAAAATTTACATCGCCCAGGATGTAGAAACAGCCCAAGAGTATGATGTCCGTGTAGCAACTTTTGATGAAGGGGATATGCTGAGCATGAATCGTCTGAAGCAGGAAATCTCTCTATGGGTAAGGAATTGTGTTTTGGATCTATTCTCCTAGAAGCTAATTCCTGAACACCGGAATCTGATTCAGTACTATGATTCGACAATCCTCTTCGAAAATGATAAGGTTCGGGGAGTGATAATTACGGAACACTGTGATGGTGGATTATTAAGTGATGTAGTGACTCAAAACTATCCACAAACGTTTTCTGAGAAGCTGATCCTTGCAATTCTCCGAGATTTGTGTTGTGCGTTGTATACTCTTCATACCGAAGATCCTCCTATCAGTCATCGAAATGTGAATGTATTCTTTTGCAGAGTATCTGAGTAGTAGCCGAATTACATTTATGTTGATTCAAGTGGTCGATGTAAATTGGAGGCGGCTCGCTCAATGACATCCAATATGATTGTTTGTGCTGCTTATCTGTTGATAACATAGACTCCAAAGAGTTTGGAAGAAGCACAGGTGGTTCAACAACAGCTGGAGTTGGTATCGGATCCTGCTTATTTTCCTCCCGAATTTTGCGATTTGTAGGTAAACATTTTGTACATGAGGATCAGATCAAATCCCTCCAAGCAACGAAAGATCACAGAGAAGGTGGATGTATGGGAATTAGGAATTCTGATGTACTATTTGGCCTTCTATTCCACTCCTTTTGAATCTGTCGATGGTAAAACGGATACCAAGTCTCTTCTGTTGGGCCGTTTTACTTACCCTGCCAACGATGCTCGAAACTTCAGCAGAGAGTTCCTAGATCTTGTCAAGAGCATGCTAACAGCTGATGTAACAAAGTATATGATCCCCGTAGGTATAATATTACAGACGACCTTCTATAATTGATGTGATTCAGCGAGGTTGTACGATGACTCGTTGGCGTATGACAGAGGAAGTGAAGGAGGTACTGGAGTATAGCAAGGAGACGTCACGTCGTCATCGATCAGTCAAGCCAAAGGTAGGTAAGTATCGTGAGTCTTATCTTCAGACAAGCAAAGAGAAGGAGAAAACGAAGGAAAAGGAGAAAGTCAAAGAGAAGAAGTCTCCTACACACCAACGAGCTCCAACACCTTCTCCATCAGTTCAACACACTGGTTCGTCAAAGCATTCAGGAAATCGTCAACCAGGTCCTCCTGCTTTGAGTGATAGTGATGTGTCATCAAGTAGCGATGCTGAGGAGATCGTTCAACAGAAACGAGAAGGAGGAGAGATGACAGATCGGATTCGGACTGCAATGTTACAGTATTTTGGAGGAAGGAAGAATCACACACGATGGGTACTAAAGTGTACTTCAAAAGTGCCCGAACCTCCACCTCATCGGACTATTAAGAAGATTGCTATTGCTGCTTATGAGAATCGTTCTATAGATTTCTACTTTGTTCTTGTTGCCAAGTGGGGTTGTATTGACTGAAGATGACTTGTAGACGACCACTGTTTCAGAGTGAGATTGTGGCCGTCAAGATGCTGACAACTACATTGTGTGTATTTCAATTGAGTACGCAAGATGTGGTCTTTCAATCATTCAAACATGTTGCTCTTCTTAAGGAAATGTCAACGAAATGGAAAATCGTTGAAGTGAACTCATATGAATTGTCTGATAGGTAGGAGAGTGAAGAGAAAGGGAAGGATATGAACTGGGCTCCTTTTATCTCACGTTTTGCAAATATTCTAACAAATAAGGTTTACTTTCTAAACAAATATTCAGAGTTTTCAATGAATTACGCTTTACTTGATGGAGCTGAATTAGATGTTGAAGATCAAGTGAATGTTCCAGCTCGTTTATCTACTCTTCTTGCCAATCTCAATATGGCATTACGTTGGGCTTTATCAAATATGGATCCTGTTATCAATGGAGCCATTCGACCAATGATTGAGGAGGCTCATTCTCTATATCTCTCTCTAACAGTAGTAATGGCTGATCTCCTTGGAAAGAATGATGAACCCGATATCGTTCAAAGCACTCTTTCTCGCTATGAAGAAGAGCGTTTGGCACTACGTGAAATAATTCTTCGAGCGAAATCCAAACAGGATCTGAATTTGTTTGATGATGTGCGAATGAAATGAAGTAATGAGGAATAGATTCCTGAAATCCCAGCACGTTCTCCATTAGAAGTACAACCTCGAGAAGCTCGTGCAGATGCACGGAAGAAGCTTGAAAGCTTTATGTCAGTTGGCGATAGTGATTTGCTAGCAGAAGCAGATATGGACGATGAAGATAGTGAAGAATCAGATGCAGAGGAGAATGTTCATTTACTTGGATCCTTGTATAAGGTAACGAATCGAGGGGTGATCGTCCCCTTAATTGGAAATCCTACAAATACTCAATCAGAAGAGAATCTTCATGTTGCCTTGAAGAAAGTGATGAACCGAAAGGAGAATAAGACGTGTGTGGAATGTGGTCGTAGTCCTGTCAAGTACTTCAGTGTGAATTTGGGTGTATTCTTGTGTGCAACATGTCAGAAGTCTCATCAACAGTTAGGTGTAGGTATCCGAGGATGTATCAAATGTAGACCAATATTAGTGAAGTTCATAGTGTTTATGTCAAGGTTTTGAAGCCAGAGTGGGTGGTTGCTGTTGCTGAGATTGGAAATGTACGAGCTCGTCATTTTTGGGAGAATCGTCTTTCAGAGAGTCAACGGCCTGCGGTGGATGCTACTCCAAGTGTTTGGGTAGCATTCTTAAAACAGAAATACATTCAGCACTTATGGATTCCTTCTCGTTCAAAGACACGAACCGATGATTCGAAGAAACAGAGTGATATAATGGAGGATCTTCTGGACATCGATTTCTCTGGATATGGTCCAGACGCTGTAAGGATGGACGAAGGATGGATTACTGAAATTCCCACAACGATGCCACGTCGTCCTGCACCTACTCAGTTTGATGTTCCTGATATACCTCAAGGTGGTTCAGGATTCAATCAGCCTCCACAAACAGCTTTTGGTCCTTCTGGGTTCAATCAAGCTCCCACCTCTGCCACTACTCCATTCATTCCATCATCTACTCCATCTCCTCTTCCTAATGGATATGGGAATGGAGGATACGGAGGATCAATGATAAATCCAATCCCAGCGGAAGGAATGAGTCTATTCGGGAATCAACCTATCTCAATGGACTATTCTGCTGGTCCTTTCAGTCCATCATATCCAGTCTATTCCTGCATGCCTCAACCATCTATGGCTCCACTCTCGATAACGCAGCCTTCTTTACTCCAGCCTGCCCTGAATCAGCCGTCTGTAACTCAGCCAGCTCTAGGTCAGCCTTCCATGGCTCAACCATCAATGGCTCAACCTTCCATGGCTCAACCATCAATGACTCAACCTTCCATGGCTCAACCTTCTATGGCTCAACCGTCAATGACTCAACCTTCCATGGCTCAACCATCAATTAATCAGAATTCACCTCCTGGTCAAGCAAATTTCTCTGTAGAATATATGTTCTCGCAACCATCAACTCAACCTGACCAGCATAATGAGAACTTCCTATACATGCCTGCGCAGTATCAACCTCCTCGGATTCCCAGTTATCGACCATCACCGGTACCTCATTCTCCTCATCTTACTGCAGCCCATCCATCTCAACAGCCTTCCATGATAGGACAGCACGTGGCAGATCCTAATGTCACAGTGATGCGTCAAGACAGTAGCAAAACTACAATCGTACCACTGGCAAATCCTGCTCGTGAACCACCTCGAGAACAATCTCGACATCAACGTGGTTTATCCTCTGTAGTCCGTAATGCTGGCCTTGTAGAAGATGAAGATGAAGACTATGAGGATGAAGAAGACTATGAGTCTCGAGTTGAGAAGAATGAACGTAAGACAGATGACACAGTGAAGCAAAAGGTGATGACAGCATTACAAAGTGCACTGAGTGATCTGCAACTAACAGGTATCCAGATCCGATGGGCAGAAATCGAGGTGGATCAACGAATTGGTGTTGGAGGGTTTGCTATTGTGTATCATGGAATGTACAGGTAATGAATGAAGGATTAATTGATGGATAGAGGATGCGAAGTGGCTGTAAAGAAACTTCGGGTTTCTCGTATGTCAGCAAAGGCGATTCGTGATTTCCATTCTGAAGTAGTATTGATGAGAGCTCTTCGTCATCCAAATATTGTCCTGTTTATGGGATTAGTTATGGATCCTGTTTGTCTGGTGACAGAGTACTGTCATAACGGCAACCTATTTGATCTCCTTCACGATACTGTGGATGATGAAGATTCCGAAAATTATGCTGTTAAGATCCCATGGCAACGTCGAATTCGAATTGCTTTAGATGTGGCTCGTGGAATGAACTTCCTTCATACTTCTACTCCTGTGATTATTCATCGAGATCTGAAGTCTTTGAACATTCTTGTGGATGAGAAATGGACAGCAAAAGTGAGTGACTTTGGTCTGTCTCGTTTCAAGGTAGGTTTATGGAGGATCTTCAACAGTAGTCTGCAGCTGCGCATGGTATGATGACTGGACAATGTGGTACGTATCAATGGATGGCTCCAGAAGTGATTGGAGGTCATATCTATACAGAAAAAGCTGATGTTTACTCTTATGGAGTGAATTTGTGGGAATTGCTAACTCGTAAGATTCCGTATGATGGAATGCAGCCAATGCAGGTGAGAAGAATGAAGAAGTATTGAAATCTAGGTGGCTATGATGGTTCATACACATAAGAAACGATTACCGATTCCAGATACGTGTCCTGAATGGTACGCTACGCTGATTAAGGACTGTTGGGATCAAGATCCTGATGCTCGACCATCGTTTGCTGAAATTATTAAGAGACTTAAGAGAGGAGGTCCAGCACCTACTGTGTACAATTAGCATAAGCGTAACTTATCTCTTTTAAATTTGTTTGTTTCAATCATGGGGATCCCAAGGAATTGAGAGTGTGAATGGGTTCAATGGTTCGTTCAAATAGGACGTAATTTCGTCAGGAAATAGATGGAAGAAGAAAAACTCAACGCCTACATTGATTCTATTCAGAGAGCTGGTCCTCGCGGAGGTGTTGTAGAGAGACAGAAGATTTGTCTAATATGTAGGGTGGATTAGGTGTAGCTTCGTTTGGTGATGATGAGGAGATCGAAGATGAGGAAAAGAAGAAAGATCCCAAATATGGTAGTTGATTGTTGATGATCATTGATTCTAGAGTTGTACAAACACTTTGTTCCACCTGGTTGGAAGAGAGTGAATAAGAAGTTAACTGTGTTTGAAGATGAGGATTCAAAATCATCAAGTTGTGATTTAATGGAATAGTGATGGATAGAGAAAGAAAGCAAAGAGAAGAAGGAGAAGAAACATAAGAAGGAGAAGAAACACAAGAAGGACAAAAAAGAGAAGAAAGAAAAGGATAAAAAGGATAAAAAGGATAAAAAGGATAAAAAGGATAAAAAGCCGAAAGAAAAGAAGGAAAAGAAACATAAGAAGCATTCTGAGTGATGAACACAGAATCGGTTTTAGCTTATTAACTGTCATTTACTATAAATGTTTCCTTGTTATCTTCATACTCTTAAATAGGATGTCAATCCATACCAATAAATCCAACTAGTAATTCAATCTTGATTCCTGAACCAACAGATTTATCTCATATCCTAATAATAATAGATTTACCATCAAAAAAGGATAATCCGCAAGATTGACGAAAAAACCGTTACATTAAGGCATGAACCAAGAAGAATAGAAATCCAATTAATACAGTGATATTTATTCAAAGTTATGGATCCAAAAGAATTGGATAAGGAAAAGAAAGTGAAAGAGAAGGAAATGGAGTCAATAAAAGAGAAAGAGTCAAAACAGGCTCTTGAAACAGGAAAGAAGCATGAAAAAACTGTGCAAGAAGAGACAAAGAAAAAATTTACTCAAATTCTTGATACTACTCGTGTAGAAAGGATCGCTCCTTATTCTGATCCCTAGATCCGACGTCGAGATCCAAAAATGTCAGGAGCGTCTCCTAATAATGTGAAGTTCTGCTATAAGGGGGTGGATTACTCCATTTTTGTTCCATCATCGATCACTGAACCCCTACTTTGTAAGCATATCTTACATGTAATGATTCTGGAATTGGGTAATAATTAGGAATTGAATCGTCGTAAACAGTATGTATTTCTTCCAGAAATCGATGTCCAGGCTAAGTCATTCCTTACAAAGGGTAAAAATGGAAAAAGTCACTTGTCGATTCCTGATGGTTATATCATTCCTGTTCTTGCTGTTGAAGTTGACCGTTCTTATGCTCCCTCGAATTCTGTAGACCTTACTACTAGAAAGAGTGTAATAGAATTCATGGACAAGTTGAATAAAGGTCAGTATGCTGATAAGGAGACCTTAATCATCACAGCAAGCAGTAAACTTTCTAGAAACATTTTAGTAATAGAGAATTTGAATTGGGAACAATTGAAGAGAGTATTATTAACAGTTATGGTTCAACCATTCCCTCACCTTCATACTATCACTCTAAATCGTATTGATGAGCGATAAGTATCATTACTAGTCTATCGTGCAGTAAGCAAAGGGTTTTTAACCAAACTAGTGATCACTTCTTTCATGCCAGAATTGCAACAGATTGTGGTGAATTGTAACCTAAATAGAGTCATGGTTATTCATAGATAGTATAACAGGAGATTCATATGATCTTCGAGAGAAACGACAAAATGATAAGAAGAGGGCGGCTCAGAAAAAGGCGGCTCAGAAAAAGACTGTAACCCCAGAGAAGCCACAACCATCACCTCTCAAATCAACATCGCATCTGAATGCCAATGCAGAGGCATTTGTCCCTGCAGGTTATTTCGTTCCTCATTCTGCCACATACCGAAATTACAAGATGAAGACGACTCTGGATGATCGAACACAAGAAGTGGATTGGGAGCGTGACTATGCTCGTGTTGACTTCACACGTCGTTTCAGCATATCCGAAGAGCGTGCGAATCCGAATGCGACGGAAGCTACGAAGAATGCTACGGTATTCTTCAGAAATAGCAATCGGAAACACAGAAACATTAATCGGAATAATATTCCACAAGGAAAACTACCTGAAATTGAACAGTTGATTCTGGATCTGGCTTTGGATCAGTCACAGTTGTTGAGTATTCGCATCAGTGGGATTTCATAATATTCAATGATCACTAGACATGCCTGTGGATGCATCAGTGTTTACTCGTTTCATAGAGGCGTTTATCTCAGCAAATTGTGTTTCCATTAATACCTTGTGTTTGTGTCGTATGACTGAAGATAGTTCATGAGACATAGAAATCGATTTCACGGGAATTTCATGTGACTTGTTGAAGGAGTTTATGGAGTGCAAGAATATGCAGAATCTGGAAGTATTGAGCTTCATGAGTAGAAATAATGATAATGAATAATGAATAGAATCAACTCTGAGTGATGAACAGTTGAAAGTGATTCTAGAAGCTATTTTGAATCATCACATGGACAACTTACAAGATATGAATTTCGAAGATGTGACATTCTCCATGTCAAATCTGGAGTTACTTCATCAGATTATCCATGATCAAGTGTTGTTGAAGATATGGTGTATTCATCTTCGAAGTAATGAATGATTATATGAGTTGATATGTAGATATCATGGATGGCTTTGATCCGAAGAAGTTGGAACTTATCAAAGACATTTTTAATACAATCAATATAGGCAAAATGTTGTAGGATGTTTGTTAACAAACAATGGACATTTCTCTATGTAGAATGTTTTGTAGCTTTTCTATCAGTTCTTCTAATGATTGATCTGTCTCTTGATTCTCTTTTCGTTCATTTTCCACTAATTGCAGAGCATCTACACTCCGCTGAAGAATCTCTTTTGCTTCTTTTAACTGGTTCTGAACCTCTTCGATCTTCTCTCTCTTCTCCTTGATTTGAATCCTCAGTCCTCGAATTAACTCTTCTCGGAACTGATAAACACGCATCAGATTCAATAGCCGAATCATATTTGAGGTCACCAACTGAACCTCTCCTAAATTTGTTCTATACATCAAGGATGAGAGATGCAATGACTGGATCACTTCCTCTCCTTCTTTGTCTATATTCTTTAAAAAATGAACATACACTCTCATAAGACGATGGAGAAGACTACATGTCAAATACTCTCAACTTATCTACTCTTTGATATCTACAGCCTTTTGAGGTCCATTTTCAATATATTTCGTTTCATTGTAGAGATATTCCCATTGTTTACTCACGTAATCAGGAAGAGGCGTCTGTATGTCAGCAAGTCCATCAACAACAAACATCGATATTTCGGACAACTCCAAAACTCCAAAAGTCACCTTTCATCGGTGGTGGAGGTCGTTTTTGATAGGTTGCTGAATCTGGATATTTAGTTCCATCTTTCACTAGTACCATATTCTCTGTAATAGTTTGGAGGTTTGGAAAATGTTGATTCAATTTCCGTCATCAGAATGTGAGACAAATAGAAACCGACATGTCTGGACCGAAGTGTTTCTTTGATATTTCGATCGGAGGTAAAGAGGGTAGGAGTAGTTTCACTCCTATTATTGTAGTGGGTCGGATTGTGATGCAACTCTATGCTGTAAGAGCATCATTTAATTTTCATGTATAGGATGTTCCAAAAACTGCAGAGAACTTCCGGTATACATAAGAGTTATGGTTTATTGTCAGAGCACTTTGTACAGGAGAGAAAGGGATGGGAACAAGTGGAAGACCACTCCATTATCGTGGATCCAAATTCCATCGTGTGATCAAGGACTTCATGATTCAAGGAGGCGATTTTACGAAATTTGTTTGCATTGGACTCTTAATCTCAGTTGTAGAATGGAACTGGTGGTGAAAGTATTTATGGTCGGAAGTTCAACGATGAATCCTTTTCTCACAATCATACACGTGCTGGTTTGCTGAGCATGGCAAATGCTGGTCCCAACAGCAACGGATCTCAGTTCTTCATCACCACTGTTCCGTGTCCTCATCTTGATGGGAAGCATGTTGTGTTTGGAGAAGTGGTCGAGGGAATGGACATTGTACGTGCTATTGAGAATCAGCCTGTTGGAAAAGACGACTCTCCTTTGAAGGAGTGTATCATCATTGGCTGTGGTGAGATCAAGGAGAAGAAGGAGGAGAGAAAGTCTCCATCTCATCATCATCACCGACATCATCGGCATCATTCACATCATAGGAACGAAGAGAAAGGAGATGAGAGTAGAAACAGTGCGGAGAAATCGATATCTGAAGCAAAAGAAGATAAAGAGGAAGAAAAGACTACTGAGGAGAAGCCAAGAGAAGTAGAACCGTTCCACATGGTAGTTCTCCTGATCTCATTTAAGGCTAGATTGATAAGAATGGATGTGAACTGAAGGGACGAGGACACAGGTAGAATCAAAAATTCACCTTACTGTGTAGAGACCATGTCCGAAGTCGTTTTAGTTGGGGAAATCGAGATCGATCCCGCAGTAGAGATTACCACAGGTATTCCATTTTGAAAGCATTTAAGTTTAGGCGAGATCGACGATTAAGTAAAGATCGTCATCGAAGTCGTAGTCATTCACACCATTCACACCATTAATATTATTTGTTGTTTGTTATCCAATCCTAACATTTCTTTCTTAGTTGTTTCTTTCAGTTTCTTCTTCAACATGCAAGATTTTGTGACAGACCAGCAGCGAGTCGTTCGTACATTCGATGAGGTTGGGATTTAGTTGGATTAACACTGTTAGGAGATGTCATTTATTCATCCTGATGGAGTTTGCCGATATCGGATTGACAAGGGCTTTGTGAAGAACCAGAAAGTGTGTTACTATTATCTGAATTGTGATTTAGGTCCCTGGTTATGTGTATGTCAATGATAACTTAAAAACTCTTCTCCTTGATGAACTGAGACAGTACACTGATAGAAAGGACAATTCAGGTGGATTTATCCCTGCTGTCAAACAGTTGGCAAATGTAGCAGCTCTTCCTGGTGTTGTTGATGTAATCGATTGATTCATTTTATCATCTATCAGCATGTTTGTGCTGCCCCAGATACACACAGTGGGTATGGATTTGCTATTGGGAACATTGCTGCCTTTAATATGGATGATCCAAATGCTGTTGTATCGCCTGGTTATTATTTCTGAAATGTATTACATTTAGGTGGTGTTGGTTATGACATCAACTGTGGTGTGAGGCTGATCCGAACCAATCTGGATGAAAAGGACTTAGCTCCAGTGAAAGAAGAGTTGGCACAAGCATTGTATGATCATATTCCTGTGGGTGTGGGATCGAAGGGCATTATCCCTGTTAACAATACGAATCTAGTGGATGCAATGGTATGAATATGAAATAAACTTGAATTCCAGACCCTTGGAATGGATTGGTGTTTGCGTGAAGGTTATTCATGGAGTGAAGATAAAGAGCATTGTGAAGAGTATGGAAGAATGCTAAATGCAGATGCTTCTAAGGTATCTGCACGTGCTCAACAGCGTGGTTTACCTCAAATGGGCACATTAGGTGCAGGTAACCACTACGCGGAAATTCAGGTTGTGGACGAAATCTTTGATGTAGCAGCAGCAAGAAAGATGGGTGTTGATCATAAGGGACAAGTTGTTGTCATGATTCACAGTGGGAGTCGTGGACTGGGCCATCAAGTGGCTTCTGATTCTCTTGTGGATATGGAACGTGTGATGCATCAGTATGGAATCGAGGTGAATGATCGGTAACAACATAACATGGGATTCACTGTAGACAACTGGCTTGTGCTCCAATTCATTCTCCTGAGGGTCAAAGTTATCTTCGGGGTATGGCTGCTGCTGCTAATTTCGCCTGGGTGAACCGTTCGGTTCTCACTTTCTTGACGCGTCAGGCTTTCAGCAAAGTGTTCAATGAATCGCCAGACGATCTTGATATGCATGTCATTTATGATGTGTCTCACAACATTGCCAAGATCGAACAACATGTCGTGAATGACAAACCAATGAATCTTCTTGTCCACAGAAAGGGTGCTACACGTGCATTCCCACCTCATCACCCTCTAATCCCTGTTGACTATCAAGTTTGTATGCACATTCGATTCTTATGTCTAGTTCACAGGACAGCCTGTTCTTGTCGGCGGATCGATGGGAACCTGTTCCTATGTCCTTGTAGGAACGGATAAAGGATTTAAGGAAACTTGGGGAAGCACCTGCCATGGAGCTGGTCGCGCCTTGAGTCGAGCTAAAGCTCGTCGTGAACTGACTTATGAAGAAGTTATTGAAAAACTAAAGGAGAAGAACATTACCATTCGTATGGCCTCGCCCAAATTGGTGATGGAAGAAGCCCCTGAAAGTTATAAAGATGTTGAAGATGTCTGTAATACATGTAGGTATTTATTTCCAATTCTTGATGAACAGGTCATGAAGCTGGTATCTCTAAGAAGGTCCTCAAGTTGCGTCCAGCTGCAGTTATTAAGGGATAGTAGTGAAATATTGTTTCTTGTCTCAGATGTCGTTGATCACTAAGGGTTGCAATAATAGGTTCTGCCGAAATGCAAAACATTCATTTCATTTTCCCGTACGTGTTTATTCATACCATGCCTGTATATTCTTGTATAAATGTGTAATTGGGTAGGAATCAAGAGAGATGAGACTGCGAAGCAAGAAATTCGAGAAGGATGGAAGAGAGGGTAAACTTGCTTCTCCTAAGGTAGATTTTTCATATTGATCCTTGACTAGACAGAAGGAAGATACAAAGTATCCTGTTGGTCCTTGGGCTATGGCTTTCTTTGCTTTCGTGATTCTTGGATCTAGTATTGTCTGATTGTCATTGTTAATTCGTTAGCTCTCTTCCAGTTCATAAGCTTGTGGTTCAGCCGAAACTAAGTGATTCGATATTTGTGAGGGTTATTGAATGTTATAGTAGTTTCTGTTTGTTTGAAGAAACAGATAGAATTCACATTACTCGAAATCATCGAAGTCGAAATCCTCATCCTCCACAGGCTTTACAGGCTTCTTTGCAGCTTTCTTTACCTTTGGAGCAGGAGCAGGTTCAGGTTCTTCATCAAAGTCAAAGTCTTCATCATCTATCTCTTCTTTCTTTTCCTTCTTCACCTTCTTTACCTTCTTCACCTTCTTTACCTTCTTTACTTTCTTCACCTTCTTCTCTTCCTTTTCCTCCTTCTCTTCAGCAGGCTCATCAAAATCATCAACATTTGTAGTCTCATCCACAGCAAAGTCGTCCACCTCATCACTCATCTTCCGTGGCATTGTAGGTATCGTAGGCATTTCTGTATCCACACGCGCTTCAGGAATATCATCAATTTGCATCGAGCTCAAGTCCAGATTCACTGTTGTTGCTGCTTCGGCACCTACGTCGAAGAGAATCTGTTCCAGCTCATCAATATGAATCTTTGACTTCATTGCTATCCATATTTCATTCGCCTCCAATTGCTCCTTCAAGTAGGCATCCTCAGCCATCTGATCACGCAAATGGACAGCCAAATGATTGTACTGACCACGCAATGGGACACGCTTCTATCCATCATCTCACTCAACTTTCACTACCATCTGCACACCTTCACTCATCTGAGTAAGGACATTCGTCTTTGTGAGAATAGCGTCTGTTACCGTCTTCTGCTTTCGTGAGAACTGCTCTGCGATACTATCCAACACATGACTGTGAAGATACGTATTGTAAGGGAATGCAATCATCATATCCAAGAGGTGAGAAATCAATCCCTCTTCCACTGCCTTCAAGAACATGGCGTCTTCACAATACTCAAAGAAATGATGGAACATCTCAGCCAACATCATCATACTCTGAGGACACACACGACGCTCTTTGGCATCAGGTCCTACGATGGTATTCTCATTCTTCATCTCTCGTTCCATTAAACCATTGAAGTCCGCAATATGACTCATCAGCACTTCACATACTGAAGCAGTCTTGGCTGTCTCCTTGAAGGTTCCCATCACACGACGATCACGATCATCCAATCCTTCGGTGTGCAACTCATTATCTTCACCTCCCAGACCAAACTTCTCTGTTGGAAGGGAGGTCCAGAAAATACGAGAAATAACGGCAAACACATTATACGCCACAAATTGATCTTCTGTCTCAAAGGCAAGTTTTAGAAGTTTCTCAATCACAGGACCAGTAAGAAGATAAGGAACCAATTGGACACAAGATCGTTCGGGTTCTGAAGTCCTAAGGTGAAATCATTTTTCTATCACCTACACATATACAGTTGCTCTCTGGATAATTGATACCAGCAGAAGGTAGACATATCCAGCCATTTCTGGCTTATTGAGACATGTAATGAAAGGATCAATCAAAACAGCATTCTCATTCCACCATGGTTTTCCATCTACAATTGACTCTGTTGATATATAGGTACTTATAAGAGGAATATCGAGAAGGAAACGTACTATATCACATGTTCCAAGATGATTCATGTTGCGAGCCAAACTAGCGATGACTTCGTTAGCATGCTCTGAAACATAGTTGTACATCTCCGTAGGACCTGCTGACACGAAAGCAGAAACAAGCTTGGCAATATAACCAGCTTCTCTAGGAATCAACTCTGTTAAACAGGCCATACGTCTTCTTCAGATCTTTATCCTTGATCAAACCAAACAGACTTCCAATCACACTGGAATCCTGAAGAAGCTCAGCAAGAGAAGCCTTAGGAAGACAAATAAGACACTCTGCAGCCTGATAAGGAGCTTTGTATTTGTCAAAGTCATCAGCATCCTCTGCTTGTTCCTCAATCACCCTAAACAGGAACAACCATATTCTTTCCCTACTTAAACAAAGCCTTTGCGATTTCAGGCTTCTTGAGATATCCAATTAAATTATCATTCAATCCATTCACTTCCTGAATAAGATCTTCACTCTTCAACACATCTTCAAGCCTCACATCCTCGCGATCAAGCAGATCATCAATTCCTCTATTCATCATAGGGTGGATACATAGTTACCCTTCGTCATCCTGAAAATCGGCACAATCCCAAATTGACATTCTATAATCTACAGGATCGATAAGAGTCATCTCAACAACATTACACAAACCTACTTCACGTCTAGATATCACGTTTTTGGAGATGATATCAGCACATGTATAGTGATAATCTTGATAATAATGAAATGATAATCACTGTAACAACAAACACGTTAAACCCTACTCACACATAATCATCATCCTGATAAGTATCTGATAGACGACTTTCTACACGTACAGGAGCTCTTTGTCTCTTCTTCTTTCCATGCTTTTCACAGAAAGCTTGAAGACCCTCATTCTCCCACTCCATTCTCAACCCATTTCTTCTTCCACAAATGGGATGGAAACGTCGACTACAAATGGCATGCATACACTACAAATCACTTTTTCTTTATTCTGTTACCTTTATTACATAACTACCAGTCTTGTGACATAAACAACACTTATATTTGAATGCGCTGTCTGGAATGCTTTCGATTCCACTTACGTTCCGCATGCGTTGTTCGTCACCAAACCGAATTTCACTCGCCCACACTGCGCAGAGTGCATGTACCCACCGACCATTCACAGTCTGTTTATAAGCACCGCCTGTATAGTAACACAAAGGACATGTCTATCAATGAAAGCCGAATCACTTGACATACAAGTTCATTTCCTTTCCAAGGTAGAGAGTTGTCTTGTACATACTGACAGTAGTCACACAGCCATGTTGCAGGATTCTCAGGTACATTCTCCACACCATAGCAATACTTATGGACTACACATCCACACTGAGCACAACAGACATAAGGATTCTCTCTTGTTGCAGTATCACCAAAGCATACACAACAGTACCACTCCTCTGGCTTGCGAGATGAGAATTGTTGCAGCATTGATTCATAGTTAACCTTATTGATCTCACTGGTTAGATCAAAATAGACCTCATAATGATTCTTACGAATCTTACGAGGACCACGTACTTGTTTGACAGGCATCTCATCATCATCCATAATTACTTTCGGTTTACGACCTCGTTTCTTACCTGCTGGCTTTGTTGGATTGACTACTGAATTGAATGCATATCGAATTCCATCTTCACGTTTTGTCATATTCAATCGGACAATGAGATTACTCTGTGTTCCATTCATTTCAGGCTTCTTGCGTCTCTTCTTTACCTTCTCTCCTTCTGTATCCCGTACTTTTGAACCCCTTGTCCTCTTACTACGACGACTTGTATCACTATCACTCTCGATATCACGGAATAGAGTTTGATCTGTATCTGAGAACTCAATCAATTGAACTGTATGTCCATCATAGGTCACAGAACGTTGTGACATTCGTTTACGACGTAACTGTCTTCCTTTCATTTCCAACACTTCTTTCCATTGTCCAGCCAACTCTCCCATATCCACATCACCAAAGAACAGAGTACTCATTGATAAGGTATGCAATACATCCAGACAAGGATTATAATCTCGGTGAATGTTTCCACTCATTTTCTCATTCACAACTTCTGTAACCAAAGTACTCAAATCTTGAACATATTCTGCAATCTCACCTGTATCTTTACTCTGAAGTACTTTCTAGTCATCAATCAACCATGTCAAATTCATACTCCTAAATTTCTTACCAAGCGTTCTCCCATACGAGGACCCAGCACCTTATCCCAGAATTCAGGATCTTTGAAGTCAACTTCTGTATTCTCTCCACGAGCAACAAAATAAGCCTGATTGAATCGAAGTTGTTTCTCATCACTTGGTTTCTCATTTCCATTATCTTCTCCTGGTTCATTTTCAATTTGCTCTTCGCGCAGGCCAAACA
>JABLTK010042935.1_pt1 | contig 16110 bp, 15 predicted proteins | sample 7160131 | NCBI WGS metagenome assembly JABLTK01 (sample SAMN14651221, study PRJNA627086) | human gut metagenome | isolation source: feces | host: Homo sapiens
GAAAATTCGCCTTACCGTAGCCGCGGCTTCATCGTCTATAATCCATTTATCTTTGTCGTTCGGATCTTTTTTATATCCGAACGGGGGATTAGTCGTAAGATGTTTACCGGAATTGCCTTTTGCTTTGAATACTGCGCGAATTTTCTTCGACGTATCTCTTGCATACCACTCATTGAATACGTTTTTGAACGGCGTCAGGTCGTTTTCCGTCTGAATATTGCTGTCTACGTTATCGTTGATTGCAATAAAGCGTATATCAAGGTTTGAGAAATAGATTTCGGTGTAATATCCCACCATTATGTAATCTCTGCCGAATCGCGACATATCCTTTACGATAACCGTAGAAATTTTACCTTCTTCCGCGTCAGCCATCATTCGCTGAAAGTCGGGGCGGTTGAAGTTCGTACCCGAAAAGCCGTCGTCAACGTAGAATTCAATATTGGTAAAGCCGTGTTCTTTCGCATATTTTGCGAGAATTTCCTTTTGATGAACGATACTGTTGCTATCTCCGACAAGGTCGTCGTCTTTGGATAATCTTGCGTATAATGCCGTTACGTCACCTCCGTAATTGTATTTTTTGTTATTTTTAATCGCCGTTTGTCCTATCATAATTGTTTACCTCCGTTATGCGGCAAACAGCGAGTTCGTACTAATTCGCCCGATTGTATCCGCTCGCTTTGGCGGGTTATCAGGCGTTTCATAATATCGAGCGGAGTATCCGTTGCGCCGGGTTGTTCCCGCGCTACCACAACAAAGGTTTTATCCCCGATGGGGTGATACTCTAATCTGTAGTTATAATCGCTTTCTTGTCTTTTAGCCGTGTTTTCCGTAATTTTAATCTCCTTATCATTGATTTCAATTACGCAAAATGGCAGGGAGAGTATCGGCTACTGATTTAACGTGCCGTTTTCTTTCTTTTTCTTCAAAGCCTCGTATCCTTCTTTGATGAGGCGGACTTTGGTAATATCATTTTCTTCGAGAAATTCGTTTATTTCATTAAAAAGCGCTCTCGGTATCATCGTGCCGAAGTTTCCGCTTGCCTGTTTTCTCTTTTCCTTATTCTTCTCTTCATACTTCCTGCGCGTCTTGCGTACAGGCGTATCTTCTTTCCGTTCCATTCAACTTATCCTCCGAAAAATGTAAAATCGTATTGATACATATTATAACGATTTTATTGTCCGAAGTCAAGCTCTTTTTTGTGAACGGGCAGAAAATATCCCTTTATTTCTTATAATTGTCGTTATTGTTGAGTTTTTCTTGCTTTTTGCGTTCTTCTTCGATTTCCGCTTCTATTTGTTGCAGGCGCGGAACTTGCCGAACGACGTCGGGAGTAAAGAGCGAAAGAACGGAATCGAAGAAACTTCCGATTGTTTTCGGCTTTACGTGGACTATACGCCGATATTCCGTCGGATTAGTCCTTGCAAGTTCTTTGCCGACGTTTGTATAGTGGGAATTATTATCCTTTTCCTTTTGTAAAGTTTCTGCTTTCCTCGCATATTCGAGCGTTTCGTCCATAGCCTTTGTAAGCCGTTTTGAAAGGTCGGCGTTGTCTGCCGTTAAAGCGATCACTTGCTCTTGTAACTTACCGCGTTTTCTCGGAATATTCCCGCTTTTTGCCTCGGTCAAAGCGTCCGCATAAACCTGATTTTCTTCCCGTACCGCTTCCGCTTGCTCGATTATCTTTTTTGCCTTATACTCGGCTGTGGCAAGATGTTTTTTCTGACTGCCTTCTTTGCCGCGTTGTAAGCCCCAACGTTTCCCGACGGCTTCGTAAAAATCCGTTTGCAATTGTTGCAGTTGCGGTTTATCGAAAAGTTGTTTACTACAAAGTCTGCCGTCTTTTGTTACGGGCATCAGGTTTAAGTGCATATGCGGGGTTGTTTCGTCATTATGTACTACCGCCGCGATAATGTTTTCTTCGCCGTAACGCTCCGCAAAGAATTTGTAGCAGTCCGAGAAAAAGTTATACCGTTCGACTTTGGCTAAACCATCGAAGAAAGTTTTATCCGAGCCTAACACGAAAGAGTTCATAACAACCGCGTCTTTGCGCGGGGATAAGCCTAACTCTTTAATTCTGCCGTTTATAAACTCCGTGTAAGTTTTCCCGAAATATGGCGTAAAGCGATAATTGTTTCTCGTCCGCTCGCTGTCTATCTGCGGATTTGACGCTTCGTATTTTTCGTCCCGTTCGTTTTCCTTTTCGATAGGGGCAACGTCTTGTTTATGGTATTTCTCCATATGACACACTAAATATGAAATGATGATTTTCCTCCTGAAATTTGTTTTTTATCCCCTTTGAGCAAAGTGTGTAGGTAATTTCTGACTACTGTTTTTATAGTGGATTCACAGCCTCGCAGAGCACACTATTTTGCGAAGCAAAGTATAGTGTGCTACACTTTGCTCAATGGCTGTCTGTTTTGCTCCGCATTTGCTTCCAAAGTTTTCTCCCGCTACGGCGGGTAATATTGATTGTAATTTGTCATTGTTTCACCTCCCGAAAGACGACAAAAAAGCCGCTGATATTTTTTCTATCACCGACTTAAAACACAAGTATTAAGTTTTTGTTTTCGTTACATAATGCACCTCCGATTTTGTATCTATGGATAAAAAAATCCGTGCGACTTCGGTTGCCTTTATAGGCTCGTTCTTCGCACGGATTTTAATCCCGATTATTTAATTTTTGGTCGATTTTATCTGAAAAATCGTACAACAATAAAACCCACGCTGAAATCTCTCTTTTTTAACAATTTCAACGCCCGTCGCGGAATTGCTACACCTAACTGCAATTCTATGGTAAACGACGGTAATTATCCTTTCCGAGTCCACAAAGGGGAACAGAGAAATCGGGCAACATTTTCACGCCCGACAACGCCTTACTTGCGGCATAATGATTTGACCTTATAACAAGCCTATCATAGTATAACATACGAACATTTGTTCGTCAAGTGTTTTTGCTTATTTTTTTAAATATGCTTTTATTACTAAATCGACAATAATTTTAACATATGGCACAAAAGGGACAATATAAGAGACATTTTGTCTTGACATTTGTCCCTGATTTTGATATACTATTGTTGAAATCATAGAGTGGAGGTTTGAGATGATAAATTTCGGACACGAAACGGAAGAACTTGAATTTAAGAAAAGCACAAGTGAAATGCACGATGCAATGAAAGACATTGTTGCAATATTAAACAAGCACGAAAAAGGTATTTTATATTTCGGTGTTGCGCCAAACGGTGACGTAAAAGGCTTGCAGGTTGTTGAATCGACTTTGCGCGATGTTTCGAGAGTGATTTTTGAAAGTATAAAACCGCAAATTTATCCTCAAATCCAAAAAGTCACGATTGACGGGTGCGATATAATCGAAGTGAAATTCAGCGGGCGAAACAAACCATATTCGGCTTACGGGAAGTATTATATCAGAGTTGCCGACGAAAGTCGCGAATTGACGCCTGCCGAACTTAAAGAAATGATGGTTGCAAGTGAGTATTCCGAGCGCTGGGAACAATTTGAAACTCCTTACACGATTAAGGATATTGACGAGTCGGCTTTGAAAGATTTTTATAACCGCGCCATTGCTTGCGGAAGACTGCCCGACGACGGATACGATGCAGGAACGTTGCTTAATAAACTGGGTTTATTAAAAAACGGCAATTTGAATAATGCGGGATACGTTCTTTTTGGAAATAACGGTCCTGTTACACTTAAAATGGCTGTATTTGCGAGTGATGAGAAGCTGACCTTTTTGGATATAAACCGAACCGAAGATAATATTTTTAGATTAGTCGATACGGCACTTACCTATATCAAAAAGAATATTCGTTGGCGTGCAGAAATCGGTAGCGTTACGAGAGAAGAGATACCCGAAATACCGCTCAGAGCTTTACGCGAAATTGTAATAAACAGTTTTGCACACGCAGAGTACGGAACGGGTTCTCAACACGAAATTGATATTCATCCCGGTAAAGTTGTAATATATAATCCCGGAACGTTTCCTTCTGAATTTTCTCCCGAAGATTTTGCGACGAAAAACCTATCTTCGATTATACGAAACGAGTTAATTGCAAAAGTGCTGTATCTCTGCCACGATATTGAATCTTTCGGCAGTGGTTTTAAACGTGTCTATTCTCTTTGCAATGCCGAAAATGTTTCGTGTTCTTATGAGAAAACCCCGATAGGTTTCTCGTTTATCTTTTTGAGAAATGATCCTAATGCGCTAAAAAACGTCCCTGAACCGAACCAAACTGTCCCTGTTGTTTTGTCCAAAACAGAAAAAGCGGTTTATAAACTTTTGAAGTTGCAACCGAATCTGACGCGTGAAGAACTTGCTATCGAAATATCCAAAACTGTCAAAACTGTTCAACGCGCGCTTGACGGATTGAAAGGCAAAGGACTTATTGCACGTGTTGGTAATACCCGTACGGGGCACTGGAAAATTTTACAACAATAAGAAAAAGGAGTTTACTATGGCTTCAGACATAAAAAAATCTAAGGCACCAAAGAAAGAAAAAGAAGTTACGCTGGAACAGGTATTATGGAATTGTCGAGTTGCTCTGCGTGGCTTTGGTAGTTTTGAAAAGAATAGGGATTCCGTTATCGGCTTGGCATTTCTTAAATTTGCCGGGGATAAGTTTGAAAAACGTCGAAAAGAAATAATTGCAGAATACGGAGATATTCCCGTATTTTTGGAAAAACCTGCATTTTACAACTCACAAAACGTTTACTATCTTCCTGATCATTGCAGATGGTCTTTTATCGTAAAAAATGCCGGAGATAACGATATTGCGGTAAAACTTGATACGGCGATGAAAGATATCGAGGATGCGAATCCTCCGCTTAAAGGCACTCTCCCGCAAAATAACTACGCTTCTTTGGGTGCGGATAAGAATGCAATAAAATCGTTGATTGACGAAATAAACAAGTTGGATGAAAGCCGTTTCCACGAAGAAGACTTGATAGGACGTGTTTATGAATACTTTTTGCAAAACTTCGCGGCATCGGCATCAAAGGAAGATGGCGAATTTTACACGCCCGCGTGCTGCGTAAAATTGATTTCAGAGCTTATTGAACCATATGACGGAATTGTTTACGACCCTTGTTGTGGTTCCGGAGGAATGTTTGTTCAATCAATGAAATTTGTTGACCAGCATAAAGGCAATCGCAAAAAAGTGTCCGTTGTCGGGCAAGAATCCAATCCCGATACTTGGCGTCTTGCAAAAATGAACTTGGCTATTCGCGGAATCTCGTGCGACTTGGGCGAAAAGAATGCTTCGACGTTCACCGACGACCAACATAAGGACACTATCGTTCAATACATAATGGCAAACCCGCCGTTTAACCTTAAAAATTGGCGTGGGGAAGACGAGCTTGTAAACGATCCTCGCTTCAAACCATATAAACCGGCAATGCCGCCCGTTGCAAATGCAAACTATGCTTGGATTTTGCATATGCTTTCTAAACTTGATGTTGAAAGAGGTATAGCAGGATTTTTGCTTGCTAACGGAGCATTGAATGCCGGTTCCGGCGGCGATGACGAAGATGACGCAGGTGGAGCGGCTCAATATCAAATACGCAAAAAACTACTTGAAAACGATAAAATCGAAGCAATTATCGTTTTGCCGAGAGATATGTTCTACACTACGGATATTTCCGTTACGCTGTGGATAATGAACAACAACAAAAAAGCTCGTATGCTCAATGGCAGACAGCTTCGCGACAGGACGGGGGAAGTCCTTTTTGTAGACCTTCGCCGTTGGGATGAAAATACGGAAGAATACGTCATTGATAAGGGTAAAAAGAAAAAGAAAACCGTGCTTACGGATAGCCAGATCGCGACAGTTAAAAAGATATACAACGATTGGCAATCGGTTGAAACGGTTGATTCTTCAACATACGCCGTACCTGAGTTGTATCGTTCGGTGAAAATAGACGAAATCGGTAAAAAGAATTACTGCCTTGCTCCGAGTAAATATATTGAATTTATCGACCACGATTTGAATATAGATTTTAATTCCGAAATGGCGCGTATTCAATCGGAAATGAGAAATTTGATGGAGCAAGAACAACAATCGCAAAAAATGCTTGTTGATGCTTTTGAGGGAATAGGCTATGGCATTAAAAAAGGTTAAGTTGGGCGATTTGATAAATGTTGTTGATGAACGTAACAGCATTGGGAGTAGGGATTTTTATGGTATAAACATAAATAAAGAATTTATGCCTACAGTTGCCGATACGACAGGTCTTGATGAAACGAAATATAAAGTTGTGCGTAAAAATCGTTTTGTATATAGCGGAATGCAAACTGGTAGGGATGAATGCATTAGGATAAGTATGTATTTGCAAGATAAGCCTATTATTGTTTCGCCTGCTTACACAACATTTGAAGTCACAGCACAAGATATTGTGTTACCGGAATACTTTTTTATGTTGTTTTTATCCAAAGAAAAAGATCGGTTGGGTTGGTTTTATAGCGATAGTAAGACGGGTGGTTGAAACTTATAACTCAAGAGATAAGTTGGTATTCGCAACCGCAGTTGTGGCGGATTTTGTAAATGATTTGTCTGATGAGTTGATTAAGATATTGCATGATTTAAAAGACGATGAAACGTCTTTTGAGAAAATGGGTGTTTCATACGAAGAGAAGGCTTTTTACGATATTCTGGTACATGTAAGGGATACTCACAAGTTTGTATTTGAAGACGAGAAGTGCCTTTGGCATATCTCTATAAAGGCTGTAATCTGGAGTAATCACAAATTTATATTGAGCGATTCTATGAATGGAACGTTCGGGATTATAGTATAATCCTTCCATCTTGTAATCGTCGATATAAAAATGGATACCGCGTTGTTTGTTCTCGTCAATATCATTGGTTTTAATATCCGAATAACCAATTAAATTGACGCCTACTAAATCGAGTTCGTTTTTCTTGACAATAGGCATATTCCATTTGCCAAACGCAACAAACTCATTGCGTAAAAAGGTCTGTTTAGACCTAACTTCTTTGGACGTCATTTCCCGTCCTCCTTAAATTTATTTGCCACTTTGGGCATCGTCAAAAACATTTGACAACAAGGACGGGGAAAGCTATACTAAATATAAACGAATATGTAGTAATACATTTCCCGAAAGGCACTTAATCGTTGTTGGTAGCAACTTTTAGGTGCTTTTCCTTTATGTTAAATGTTGTTTTCAAAATTATTTAAAAAGACCAAGAAGGATTACTTCATAATCTTTTAAGTCTTCTTCACCATATAAAACCCAGTTCATATATCTAGTGCAGCAAACTTCCGCGCAATATTTTGATACCCAAAATACACTTCGTATATGGTCAACATCATTGCTTGCAAATTTACTAATAAGAGGGGATGGCGCTAAGGCATAACCGGCATAATAATCTGCCATACGTTTTGCCAAGTCGCTTTCGCCTTTATGTCCTAAATCTATATGTCCAATTTCATGCATAAGCGTGAAGCGCAAACGAAGTAGCGGTTTTCCATCATCGTAAGCAATGATATAGGTATTATCATCGGGACTAAAGAAGGAAAACGCATCATTTTCGTCATATTCAGATTCTGGACGTACAACATCGCCGAGTTTGGAAAAAGGAATTAAAATATATCCTCGATTTTTGATTATTTCAAATGGATCGACAGGGAACTTACGTATATTTTGTTCTATGTACAAATTCACGACCTTTTGTTCAATCTCGTCGTATTTCCATTTGGGGATTTTAGATGCGTTGATGCGGTCAGTGTCAATCATTTATTTTTCATTACCGCCTCAATGATTTGCATTTTTTGCGTTTCCGACAAAGTATAAGAGCTTCTTGCCACTAAACGATAAATTTCATCGAATGCAGTTTTAGCCTTTGCTCCCGTTATAAGATAATCTACGGTTGTATCTAAAGCCGTAGCTAAATTTGCCAAAACTTCCAACTTGGGTTCTCTTTCATTGTTGATGTATCTCGACAAAGCCGATTCCGTTACACCTACCATCATCGCAAGGTCTTTTTGACTTATATGCCGTTCTTTTAACAGGGTAGCGATTCTTTCTCCAAGTTTTTCCACAATACTATCCTCCAAAATTTAATTATACAGTAATTATAACATAAGTTTTATGTTTGTCAAGCATAATTGCCAAATCGGCAATATTATTTTAAAGAAATTTTTTATTTTACTCTAAATCTATCGGTTATTGTATATATAGAATGGACGGGCTAATATTAAAATGGAGGAATGCTTGATGTAGCTTTTTCGTACAGCAAAGACATGACTTATTTATAGGGCGCGAAATAAACTGCGCGCCCTATTTTGACGCCTTTGGGGCGGATATAATTATATTATTATTTAGAAGTTTACAAACAAACAAATAAATGATAAAATCAAAAACAAGATTGTGAAATGACGTAAAAGATTTGATTTACGCTTGCAAAAAGCAGGCAGGCGGTATAAAATATACTTATCGAAGAAACATCATAAAGATAAAGCAGAGTTGTTTCGGAGATAATCCGAGCAAATTGTATAAATTCTATTACGTAAGAAACGACGTTTTGGAAAACGGCTATTTCGCAAAAGGCTCAGTCTGGATTTTTGAAATTCGCTATGAATTTGATGCTGATTCCAACGGATACAAATTCAAACTGTTTATCGAAAGCGCCGATTCCACCAGCAACGGGGTTTATAAGAATTACTATAAAATAGGATAAAAGTTTTGCTCTTTTTGCCTAAACAAGGGCAAAAGAGCTCGGCAGTCCGCGCAAAAACGGAGGAACAATGAACGATAAGTTGACGATTATAGTTCGCTATACGACGAAAAGCGGTCTTGCCAAGACTTTTTCTGATGAGGTTCTGAAACTTGGAATTTTGCCCGAAATAAGAAAAGAGGACGGTTGCGAGGAATACTCTTACTATCTGTCCGCCGAAAATCCGTCCGAGGTCGTGCTTTTGGAAAGGTGGGCGTCGGAAGAAAAGCAAATTGCGCATTTAGCGGGCAAAGCAATGGAAAAACTGAGGCTCGTGAAGGACGAGTACGTTGTTTCGCAGACAGTCGAAAAATTTAATATCCGAAAATAAGAAACCGCCGGAAAGGCGGTTTTTTGCAAGCGTTTTTATTTATCTTCGGAATCGGTTTCGACTGTTTTTTCCGCGTCGGTTTGTTCGGAAGATTCTTCCTGCTCGGTGGATTCTTCCTGAGGTTCCTCTCGGTGTTTTTCGGCGGTGTCGATGCTGCCTTTGAAAACGAAGAAGCGTTGATAGAAATATTCCAGAACCAGATTAAGCACCATGAAAATGGCTTCGATAAGATATTCGTTCCAGCCCTTGCCGCTCAAAAACTTGGTGCAAAGCGCGGACACAGGGGAGAATACCGCGTAAAACGCCGCCACTTTGAGCATCGCGATAGGCACGTTTGCGGCCGATTTGAAGGTGAATTTGCGGTTGAAGGTGAAGTTCCAGATAACCGACAAAATCAGCGAAATGAGGTTTGAAAGCCAGGTAAGTTTGTGCTCGTTGTCCCAGTGAAAAACTTCCACCATGAGGGTGTAGCTTAAAATCTGAATGACGCCCGCGCTGACAGAAAACAGTGTAAATTTGAGAGTTCTTAGAAGTTCTTGTTTTTCTTCTTTTTCCATAATGACCTCCGTTAATAGATACATTATAGTTTGTTTCTTCAAAAAAGTCAACGTGGCGAAAAATGTTTTTTTGGTTTTCGAAAAATTGCAAATCGGCAAAATGCGCGGTTTATTGTGAAAAACAGAAATAAAAACGCTGCGTTTGGGTTTTTGTCGGAAATTTTAACAAAAAAGCCGTTTTTTAAAAAGCGGAAAACGCCGTTTATCATTTCGTTGCTTTTGGCGAAAATAAGTGGTATAATATATAATCATATATGCGGAGGGTTCAAATGATAGGCGGAAAAACATTTGCCGTTCTGAAAGCGGTCGTGGAGCTTTCGGGCGGAACGTTCAAGGTTCTCGACGCGGACGACATCATCGAAAAGGTCGAAGGGGAGAAACCACAGAAGCTGGAGCTTTCGGGCATAATCAAAAGTCTGGCCGAGCAGGGGCTCGTGAAAGTGAAAACGGCTTCCACCGAAACTTACTGCATACAGAGCCTTACCCGCGCGACGCTTGCTTTGGAGGGCAAGGACGAAACGGCGCATTCGCCAAAGGAAATTTCGGCCGAGCAGGAAACCGTACGGCCGAAAACCGAAGAAACGGGCAGGTTCAGAACCGCAACGGTGGTGGAGCTTGAAAAAGTTAAGGGGCTTATAAAAAGAGCCGCGTTTTTCGGCGCGCTGATCGGAGGCGCCCTCGTCGGCGGACTTTTGATAGTTCTTTTCAAACTTATCGTAAAATAACCGAGGTGCAAAATGTTCGCAAAACGGGACGAACTTAAAAACGACTACATCAAAAACGAATTGACCAAAAAGGAAAAGGCCGTTATGTGGGCCATCTTTAACGCTGCCGAAAACGGCGACGGAGTGGCGATTCTGAAACCCGTTGACATTTTGCGGGCGATTCCGTTTAAGATAGAGTTTGCAAAAGAGGAACTGGAGCCGACGCTTAAGGCTCTGGAGCTGGACGAATATATCGACTTCGTGCAGGCCGACAAGGACGGCGAAAAAAACTATTGCGTCAACCTTAAAAACAAAGGCCTCAACTTTGCCAGGACGGAAGCTATGGTCAAGCGCAGTTTGCGGCGCAAGATTCTGTTCACAATACTTTTTGCCATTCTCGGCGCGACGATATCCATGCTTTGGAAGTTCGTTTTGAGCAAATATTTCGGATGATGGACAGATTTATTCTAAAAAGCAAATACAAGCCTTGCGGCGATCAACCGCAAGCAATCGAATCGTTGACGGAAGGGCTTAACGACGGACTGAGGACACAGGTTCTGTTGGGCGTTACGGGTTCGGGAAAAACCTTCACTATGGCAAACGTTATCGCTAACGTGCAAAGGCCTGCGCTGGTCATAGCGCACAACAAGACTCTGGCGGCTCAACTCTGCAACGAATTTCGGGAGTTTTTTCCCGAAAACCGTGTGGAGTTTTTTGTATCTTATTACGACTATTATCAGCCGGAAGCGTACATTCCCCGTTCCGACACCTACATCGAAAAAGAACTGCAGATAAACGACGAAATCGACAAGCTGCGCCACTCGGCAACCTCCAGTCTTTGCGAAAGAAGGGACGTTATAGTGGTGGCGTCGGTAAGCTGTATTTACGGTTTGGGCGGGCCGGTGGAATACTACAATCAGGCGGTGTCGCTAAGGCCGGGTATGGAAATCGACCGCGACGAACTGGCGATGAAACTTGTTTCCATTCAGTATAAAAGGGCCGACCTCGATTTTGTGAGGGCCACTTTCAGAATGCGCGGCGACGTTATGGACATTTTTCCTGCGTCCAACAGCGAAATTGCCATAAGGGTGGAATTTTTCGGCGACGAAGTGGAAAGAATTTCCGAAATCGACAGCTTCAGCGGCCGAGCGATTTCCACGCTCGAGCACGCCGTCATTTTCCCTGCAACGCACTACGTCATCGGCGACGACAAGCTGGAGGACGCCTTGAAGGTCATTCTGAAGGATAAGGACGAGCAGGTGCGCGCTTTCACCGAGGCGGGCAAGCTTATCGAAGCGCAACGCATCGGCGAACGCGTCAGCTACGACGTCGAAATGATAAAGGAAATCGGCTATTGCAGCGGCATAGAAAACTACAGCCGCTATTTCGACGGACGCGCTCCGGGCCAGCCGCCGTACACGCTTTTAAGCTTTTTCCCGAAAGATTTCGTAACGTTTATCGACGAATCTCACATGACGATTCCGCAGATTCGCGCCATGTATAACGGCGACAGAAGCCGCAAGGTCAACCTCGTGGAGTACGGCTTCCGTCTTCCGGCGGCCTATGACAACAGGCCGCTCACCTTCGAGGAATTCGACGAAAGAGTCGGTCAGCTTATATGCACTTCAGCAACCCCCGGGCCGTACGAAATGGAACAGGCGGACAACGTCGTCGAACAGCTTATAAGGCCTACGGGGCTTATCGATCCGGAAATTTCGGTGAGGCCGGTGAAGGGACAGATCGACGACCTTATCGGCGAAATCAACGCCGTCACGGAAAAGGGCGGCAGAGTTCTGGTTACGACGCTCACCAAAAAAATGGCGGAAAATCTGACGGACTTTTTGAAGGAAAACGGCATCAAAGTCAAGTATATGCACTCGGAAATCGTTACGCTCGAGAGGGTGGAAATCATCGGCGAATTAAGAAGAGGCGAGTTTGACGTTCTTGTCGGCATAAACCTTTTGAGGGAAGGGCTGGACCTTCCGGAAGTCAGGCTCGTGGCCATACTCGACGCGGACAAGGAAGGATTTTTGCGTTCGGACACCGCGCTCATTCAGACCATAGGCCGCGCCGCAAGAAACGTGGACGGCAAAGTTATAATGTACGCCGACAACGTCACCGGCAGCATGCAGCGCGCAATAAGCGAAACCAATCGCCGCCGCAAGATTCAGTCGGAGTACAACAAGGCGCACGGCATCACGCCTAAATCTGTCGAAAAGGAAATTGTCAACACCATCGAAATCACCAAAAAGATAGATGAAACGCCGAAAACACCTGTTAAAAACATCGCTTATGAGATTGAGCGTCTGAAAGCTCTGATGCAAATCGCCAGCGACGCGCTGGATTTCGAACGCGCAATCGTGCTCAGGGACGAAATTCAAAAACTTAAAAAACAACTGAAAAAGGACTGAAAAGTCATAAGTTACATATGGGAAACATCACAATAAAAGGAGCAAACGAAAACAACCTCAAAAACGTGGATCTGACCATTCCGAGAGGGAAACTGGTGGTTTTCACGGGGCTTTCTGGAAGCGGAAAAAGCTCTTTGGCTTTCGACACCATTTTTGCCGAGGGACAAAGAAGATATATGGAAAGTCTGTCCAGCTATGCCCGTCAGTTTCTGGGGCAGATGGAAAAGCCTAACGTCGAGATGATCGACGGGCTTTCGCCTGCAATCGCGATAGATCAGAAGACCACGTCGCATAACCCTCGTTCGACCGTGGGCACCGTTACCGAAATTTACGACTATCTCCGTCTTTTATACGCGCGCGTAGGCACGCCGCACTGTCCGAAATGCGGCAGAGTCATCGAAAAACAGTCGGTTGACGTTATATGCGACAAAATCCTTAAAAGCCAAAAAGGCAAAGTCATAGTTATGGCGCCGGTGGTCAGGGGAAGAAAGGGCGAATACGTCAAGCAGATCGAAAGCTACAAAAAAGCGGGCTACACCCGAGTCAGAATCGACGGCATAGACTACACCTTGGACGAAGAACTTCCGAAGCTTGAAAAAAACGTCAAGCACACGATAAGCGTCGTCGTGGACAGGCTCGTCATAAAGGAAGGCGTGGAAAGGCGACTCACCGACAGCTTGGAGCTTGCCCTAAAGCTTGCCGAAGGGCTGGTTACGGTTGACGTTGATGGCACGGAATCGCTTTATTCCACAAACTACAGCTGCCCGGATTGCGACATAAGCATAGAGGAACTTTCTCCTCGCTCGTTCAGCTTCAACAATCCTTACGGAGCTTGCCCGGAATGTCTGGGACTGGGCTACAAATGCGTCATCGACACGGCCAAACTGGTCAAGGACGACAATCTTTCCATCGACGAAGGCGCGCTTGCGCCTGCAACCAACTGGGGCGTCGACGTTTCGCAAAGCTTCAACAGAACCATAAAAGCCATGGCCGACAAGTACGGGTTTTCGACGTCCGTGCCGTTTAAGGATTTGCCGAAAGAGGCCAAAAAAATGATTTTCTACGGCAACGACGGCGAGGAACTGGAAATCTTTTTCAGCCTTTACAGCAAAAAGACTTCCTATAAGGCGTCGTTCGACGGCATCGTGCCTATTCTGGAGCGCAGATATAAGGAAACCACTTCCGAAATGATGAAGGCCGAGCTTGACAAGCTTATGGTGGAAACCGACTGCGACGTCTGCCACGGCAAACGCCTCAAAAAGGAAGTGCTGGCAGTCACCGTCGGCGGAAAAAACATCATAGAGCTGACGGATATGTCGGTGGTGAAAATTGCGGAGTTTTTCAAAAATCTTTCGCTCACCGAACAGCAGCAGATTATCGCAAAACAAATTATAAAGGAAATCACCGCAAGGTTGAACTTTCTGATAAACGTCGGGCTTGATTACCTGACGCTGTCCAGAACCTCCATGACGCTGTCCGGCGGCGAAAGCCAGAGAATAAGACTGGCCACGCAGATAGGCAGCGGCCTTACCGGCGTATTGTATATTCTGGACGAGCCGAGCATAGGCCTGCATCAAAAAGACAACAGCAAATTGCTTGCTTCTCTCAAAGGACTTAGAGATCTCGACAACACGCTTATCGTCGTCGAGCACGACGAGGAAACCATTCGTTCCGCAGATTTTATCGTTGACGTCGGCCCGGGCGCGGGCATTCACGGCGGCAACATCGTGGCGACGGGAAGCGTCGAAGATATTATAAATTGTAAGGAATCGATAACCGGAAAATATCTTTCCGGCGAACTTAAAATCGAAGTTCCTAAAAAACGCAAGGCTCCCGACGGCAGGTATCTGGTCGTTAAAGGCGCAAAACAGAACAACCTCAAAAACGTGGACGTCAAAATCCCGGTGGGGCTTTTCACCTGCATAACGGGCGTTTCGGGAAGCGGCAAAAGCAGTCTGGTGAACGAAATAATTTATCCGCGCGTGGCAAACGCGCTCAACAGATCGTCGCTCACGGAAGGCAAGGCCGACGGCGTGGAAGGTCTTGAATATTTCGACAAGGTCATTTCCATCGATCAGTCGCCGATAGGCAGAACGCCGCGCAGCAACCCTGCGACCTATACGGGCGTGTTCACCGCGATAAGAGAGCTTTTTGCGGCAACTCCCGACAGCAAGGCGAGAGGCTACAAGGCGGGGCGTTACAGCTTCAATATCGCGGGCGGCAGATGCGAAAGCTGCTCGGGCGACGGCATAATCAGAATAGCCATGCACTTTTTGGCCGACGTTTACGTTCCTTGCGAGGTCTGCCACGGCAAACGTTACAACAGGGAGACGCTGGAAGTCAAATATAAGGGCAAAAACATCTTCGAGGTGCTGGATATGACGGTGGAAGAGGCCTGCGACTTTTTCAGAAACATTCCGTCGGTTTACAACAAAATCAAAACTCTTAAAGACGTGGGACTCGGGTATATCAAGCTCGGACAGTCGTCCACCACGCTTTCGGGCGGCGAAGCGCAGAGGGTAAAACTCGCAACCGAGCTTTCAAAGCGCAGCACGGGTAAGACGTTGTATATTCTGGACGAGCCGACCACCGGCCTTCACAGCGACGACGTTTCGAGGCTTGTGGATATTCTCAAAAAGTTCTCCGAAAACGGAAACACGGTGCTGGTGATAGAGCACAACCTCGACGTCATAAAAGTGGCGGATTATATCGTCGATCTCGGCCCTGACGGAGGGGACAGAGGCGGCAATATCGTGGGCGTCGGCACGCCTGAAGAAATTGCCGAAATCGAAAGCAGTTATACGGGCGAATACCTGAAACCGCTTTTGCAGAAGAAATAGCGACAACAAAACACGGCCGATTTTCGACCAAAGATAAGAGGGAGGATTTACAAATGAAAAAATTTCTTGCGACGATTTTTCTGATCGTCGGAGTTGCTCTTTTTGCGGGCATTGCAACAGCAAGTCCTGCGTTTGCTTTGGAACAAACCCAGAACATTGCCGTTTACAAAGCGTCCTCGGGCGAATATGTCGCCGAGTGGACACAAGTACCGGATAACTGCGGCTACGCGTTTTACTTTGCCGGAACGAGAAGCGTCACCGGAAAAGACGAAAACTTAATCGTTTTGGACGAAAGCCTGCTTACGGCAGGCGAAAACGAAATGTCGGTTGCGGCAATAGACTCCGCAGGCGCGGAAGGCGAAAAGAGAACTTTCGTCTACGAGCATTACGTTCCGTTTTCGGTGCCGGACGAACTGACTTTTTCGGAGGAAAGCAAAATTCTTTCCTGGACGGACGACAATGAAAACGCCACCTACGACGTTGTCATAAACAGAGTGCTTGTGGCCAACGATTTGACTGAAAA
>JABLTK010086891.1_pt1 | contig 16028 bp, 11 predicted proteins | sample 7160131 | NCBI WGS metagenome assembly JABLTK01 (sample SAMN14651221, study PRJNA627086) | human gut metagenome | isolation source: feces | host: Homo sapiens
AATTGCAACCGGCTATATGTTTATAGCCGTAAGCGGCGCGATGTACGTAGCGGTGGGCATCTTTGCAAGCTCGCTCACCCGCACGACTCTCGTCGCCGGAATGCTGTCTTTTTGCATATTGTTTTTGCTTATAATCGGCGCGGGGCTGCTGTCAAAATTTCCGCTTCCGAACAACATCGAATGGCTGTCTTCCGCAAGCGAATATATCCAAACTTTCAGGCACTTCGACGATTTCATCTCTTCGGTGATGGATACGCGCCCGTTTTTCTTTTATATAAGTTCGGCCTTGGTGCTTTTGTCTATAACATCTTTGATTACGGAGTCTAAAAACACATGAACCCGATGTTTGAAGATTTTAAAATTACAACACGCGTCAGGAAGCTCAATCTTTGGCTTCAGATTGCGCTCGGCTTCACGCTGTATATCGGGCTGAATTTTTTGGCCGCGCGCCATTATGCAAGATGGGATATGTCGGAAAACCGCCGCAATTCGCTTTCGCCGGAAAGCGTGGCGTACATAAAAAATTTGCGCGAGCCGGTCGAGATATACGCAATCGTTTCCATGGGGCGTCAGGATAACGAGAGCGCGGCGATAGTGCGCGATTTCAACACCCTTTTCCGCCAGTATGAATACGCCTCGTCGAAGAAGGCGCCGATAACCGCAAAATTCGTCAACGCGCACATAGAAAACAAGCGCGCCGAGGAATTGACCGCCAGATTCGGGAACGATTTGGAGGAGTGCGTCATAGTGGCCTCCGGCAAACGTTTCAAGCGCATACCCATTCTCGAATTCTACAATATTGAGGACGGCTCGCGCAAGGATTTCAGGGGCGAAAATCTAATAAGCTCCGCTATCCTTAACGTGTCGGCGGGCAAGGACACCAAAATTTATTTCCTTAAAGGGCACGGCGAGATGAGCATAAAAAGTCCCAACGGCACCCGCGGACTTTCCGAATACGCGGCGGCGCTGTCCTCCCGCAATTACAAGGTCGAAGAGCTCGACTTGAACGACACGAAGGAAGTTCCCGAAGACGCCGACTTGATTGTCGTCGCAGGCGCAAAATCGGCGTTTCTTCCGCGCGAAATCGACGCAATCCGCAAGTATCTTTTCAAATCCAACGGCAGGGGCGTGGTGTTTCTCGAAATGGGCTCGCTTCTCGGTTTGGAGGACATTTTATACGAATGGGGCATTATGAGCGACGACGTTCTTTTGCTCGATTCGGGGGGCGACTACGAAAGCGCGTCGGGAGACCTTATCGCGCGCAGCTTTCCGAGCAGTCCACACCCGATTGTGAAATATTTGATAGATTCGGGAACGCCCGTGCAGTTCGGCTCGACGCGTCCGGTGCGCGCCGATATGGGCGCGCCGATTGACGAAACTTTGAAAGTTTCGCCGCTGATATTGAGCAGCCGCACAAGCTGGGGCGAAAAGGCGTACGCCAAGGGCGGAATGCAGCAATACGACGCTGACGCCGACCTCATTGGGCCGCTGCCTCTGGCGATGGTCGCAACGCGCGCGGCGGGCGGAGAATTGGGTTTGAACATTCCCGGCGGCAAACTCGCCGTTTTCGGCGACGAAAATTTCATAGCAAACAAATGGTTTAACAGGCTCGGCAATTCAAAACTCGCGCTCAATGTGGTGGATTGGATGTTCGAGGAAAACAACAGATTGGGTATTCCGCCGCGCCCGCTAAGGACATTCTCCCTTACGCTTTCGCAGTCGGACGTTCTCTCTCTGGCTTGGCGTTTCGCGGTCGTTCCGGCCGTCGTTTTACTCTTGTGCGCCGCCGTCTTTATGGCGCGTCGCCGATAAAATGCAAAGGTTGTTTTTATGCGATTCAGACTCACAATTTTCTTGATACTCGCCAACGCCGCGCTTTTCTTTGCGCTGTGGTCGTTGGAGCGCAAACCCGATGCGTCGGCGCAGTCGGTTTCCGATTCCGTCGCCTTTACCGTTCTCGAAATTTCGGGCAAAGGCATAGACAAGCCGCGCATTTTGAAATTTGAAAACAACAAATGGCGCATAGTTGCGCCCATCGACTGGCCGGCAAATCTTTTCGCCGTAAACCGCATCAGAAACCAAATCGAATTTCTCGACAAGGAGGCCAGTTTTTCGCTTTCGGAAGTTACAAAACACGGCCACAATCTTGCCGAATACGGACTTGACGACCCCGCGTACACTTTCCGCTACGGAAACGGCAAAAAAATGTACACCCTCAAAATCGGCAAGAGCGCGCCGGTGGGCGACCGCATTTATATGCTCGACCAGAACGGCGATAAAATCATCGTCGTAGACAAGGAGTTTGTGGAAAGCCTTGTCGTCGATACGGAGCGTTTGCGCAACCACAATGTTTTCGACATTCCGCGTTTCGAGGTTTCGGCCTTTTCTATAAGGCTTCCCTCCGCCGAATCCACAAATTCGTTGAAGGGAAATTTCCGCAGGGTGGGGCTTGTGCGCGACGGCTCGAAATGGAAGTTTGAAACGCCCATCGTGGCAAACGCCGATTCCAACGAAGTCGACGCTTTTCTCGGAGAAATCTGCCATATGTCGGCGAAGGGATTTTCCAACGACGCCGCCGCCGAGGCGGGTTTTGAAATATCCGCGCTGCCCACGACAATAACCATCGAGGGCACAAACCGCAGGCAGGTTCTTATGTTGGGCGGAAAAACCAAAGACGGCACGCATATTTATGCGCGTCTCGAAGACAATCCCACCATTTTTACGGTTGACGCCTCCGTCTTAAAAAGTCTTGCCGACGTGCAAACGACTCTTCGCGACAAGTCGATTATGAATTTCGACATCGAAAAAATCAACAATATCGACATCTCAAAAAACGGGAAAGTAATAAAGTTTAGCAAGCTCAAAGGCGGGGTTTGGGACGTCATCGGCGAGGGCAAGGACGGCGCGGCGATAACCTCGAAAGCCGACACGGCGGCGGTAAGCAACCTTCTTCTCAAGCTGACAAAAACGCGCGTGCGCCAGTTTGTCAGCGACGCCCCTGGCGAAAATATCGCGCCTTACGGCCTGTCGGCGGCCTCCCTTAAAATAGTTGCGACGCAGACCGACCAGACGTCGCGGGGGCTTGTAATCGGCAACGCGTACGACAACAAGGGCGAAAAGCTTGTGTATGCCCGCGTCGAGAATTCCGACGCCATTTTCGGCATATCGCCCGAGCTGGCGGAGCTTGCCGACACCGACTTCCTGCGCTACCGCTCCAAGATAGTCGAGATGCTGCCCGAAAAGGCGGTGCTGTCGTCTGTCAAAGTGTCGGCGGCGGGCTCGAAGACGCCGATTTTCGAGCTTGTTTCAAAGAACGGGGATTTCGCTCAGGCGCTTGCCAAATTGCAGCCGCGCCAGCGCTCGGCCTCCGAAAGGATATTGAAATACGCAAAGGCGTTTGCGGTGAAAAAATATATCGGCTACGATTTCAGCAAGGACGGAATTTCGGTGGAGGGGAAAATGATTCCGTGGAATTATTCGCTCGACTTCACTTTCGACGTGCCGGGGACGGCATCGAATGTTTCCGAGACGAGAAGCTTCGTGCTTACAAAGCGTCTCGGCGGCTTGACGCAGTACGGCGGTTACGGCAAACACGACGCGTCGTTCCTGCTTCCCGAAGATTTCATCGACGCGTTTTTCTCGCTTGTGGAAGACTCAATCGTTTCTTCCGAATTGAAAAAAACTCCGCCGGCGGCTCCCGCGAAAAAATAAAAAAGTGAAAGAGAAAAAAACAGGATTGAAGATTTCGACATTTATCCTGAACGCATTCTGGAGAACCCTTTTTGCGATAAATCTCTTTTTAATCGTCTTGTCTCTCTTGCAGGCTCTGGTGTTCGTTTTTTTCTTTTTCGGGTTTAAAATATCGCTTCCCGCCTGGGCGGAAAAAAGAATCGGCGAGGAAATCGAAAAGACGGGGCTTGCCGTCGATTTTTCAAACGCGACAATCGACCTGTTCGGAAACGTATCAATGGAAAACGTCGCCGTCCGTTTCAACGGCACGCCGGAAAACTTTTTCAAGGCCGAAAAAATCTGCGCCTCGTTTTGGATATATCCCCTGCTCGACGGGCAAATATCGCTAAAGTCGCTGCGCGTTCTCGACGCGCGAATCGGGCCGACATACGCCGACGTGGACAAAAACCCGATTGTGAGGTCGCTTTACCTCGACGTGAAAAGAAACGGGGAATGGTGGAACGTGAACGCCCTGAATATGCGCGTCGGCAAGCTGATTGTGAATTCGGGCGGGTTTGTGAATTCGCGTTTCGATCCCGGGAAAATCTTCGACGGATTTTTTTCCAAAGAAAAAAAAGCGGAGTCCCGGCAAGCCGAAAACGCGTCTCCCGACAAAATAATACGCGGCGCGGCAAAAGAGCTGGACGCCGCGCTGGCGCGCTATCCCGAATTGAAAAAAAGAGTCGACGCGCTCGCCGATCCCATGCTGAACCTTAATTTTTCGTTTTTCGGAGGCGGCGAAAACTTCGCTACCGCCGTGCTCGTTTCCGGCGGCGCGACTTTCGACTTGGACGGCGCGGAGGCCGGCGTGAAAAACTTCAAGGTGCGCGTGGACTACGCCAATTCCGACGGCGTCAACAAACTTTCGGCGCGGGCGGCGGCGCAGAATTTTTCGCGCAAAGATTTTCCCTCCTTCGAGAATATCGACACCCGCGCCGACATAATCCTCGAACCCGACTATTGGGCTTTGGAAAATATAGACTTCGCCGTAAAGCGGATTTCATACGACGGCAGCGAAATAGGAAACATCTGGCTGCGCAAAAAGACTCTCGACGCTTCCAATTGGCGGGAGAACTGGCGGTTTTTCGCCGCCATCGACTCGCGCCGTTTCGGCGGCGAATTTTCTCTGGACAAATACAATGCCGTCGATTTTCAGTTCGACGGCAAAATCGACGCGCAAGTCCTTTTGTCGCGTCCCGAACTGGCGGGAATAGACGAGCTTCGGCAGTTCTCGTTCGGCAACGGCATATTCGTGGAGGGCGCGGGAAAAATATCCCCCAAAACAAGGGAGGCGGACGTGCGGCTTTACGTGCAGGCCGACGATTGCCTGATTATGAACATTCCCGTTTCAAGGGTTTCGGGCAACGTCGGGTTCAACACGTCCGACAACGTATTGCGGGCAACGGATATTCGCGTTGAGACGAAGCAGGGTTGGAGTGTCGACGGCGCGTATATCCAGAATATGGACAACTCCAACTATGTCGTGCAGGTAAAGGGCGACATTCGCCCAATGGCAATCGCCCACTTTATGGAGCAATGGTGGACGCGCGTCATGAGGGATTTCGATTTTAAGGGCGACAAAAATTTTCCGCTCGCCGACGTCTATGTGGAGGGCACATGGGGAAAGCCCGAATATATTTGGTGCTACGCTTCGGCTTCGGGGAAGAATGCGGCCTACGACGGCGCGGATTTTTCGGATTTTTCGCTCAAAGTGCTTGTCAACCCCGAGCGGATATCGCTTTACGATGTCGATATTTCGGCGGGCGCGCGAAAGGCGGGCGGCTCTATCGAATGGCTCTATTTCAATGACGGCATAACAAAATTCGACGAGCAGCGCATTTTGTTCGATTCCACCCTCAATCCGTCGGAACTCGCGGCGCTCGGCGGCAAGGAGGCCAAGGACGTTCTCGATGTCGTGCAGTTTAAGGGCGAGCCGCACATTTTGCTAAACGCCGTTCTTCGCAATCCGCACAACAATCCGAAGAAAATGTCCGATATTTTCAATCTTTCGGCCGACGTAAAAGGCGAAACGGTTGTCGACAGGGCGGTTCTGTACGACGCAAAATTCAAGGCGCGCAGCGACACCGTAAATACGGAAATCGATAACGCCTCCTTCTCATTTTGCGGCGGGTCGGCAAGCGGCTATGTGAATCTGAAAAAAACCCCCTCCACTATGGAGTTCGACGGGAATTTTTACGCCGAAAAAATGAACCAGGCCAAGTTCACCGATTTTCTTTATTCGCTCGGCGGAACGAATTCGGACAAGGATTCGGGCGAGCCTAAAAATTCAAAGTCCTTTATAGACGGCGGCGAAAACGGAATCGTTACAATGTCGATTTCATTAAAGGGGGATATTGACAATTTTGAAAAATCAATAGGCGGCGGATATGTAAACCTTGAAAATTCCGACCTCATCAAGCTCAATCTTTTCGGGGTTCTTTCGCGGGCTTTGTCGGCGATGAAGCTTCCCTTCGGCTCTTTCGACATAACCTATGCGTACAGCCCGTTTGAGATTTCCGGCGGCGCGGTGAAGTTCCCCAAACTCGAAATGGGCGGCCCCGTAATGCAAATCAAAGGCGCGGCGGCTTACAATTTCGTGGGCGACGATATAGATGCGAGCCTTTCCATACGCCCCTTCGGCGGTCTCACGATGCCGATTGTTTCGAGCGTGATTTCGATTATAAATCCGCTCACCAAGACTGTGGAGGTTACAATCGACGGAAAGATTTCGGATCCCAAAGTCGGGGTGAACCTAAACCCCATAAACATACTTCAAAGCGACAAAACAATTCTTAAAGATATAAGGGATTCCCTCTGATATTTTCTTGTAATAAAAAAACGGTTGCCGTAAATTTCGCCCCATGAGTAATGATGCAAAACTTCGTTGCGGCGTCGTCGGTGTGGGCTATCTCGGCCAACATCACGCGCGCATCTACGCCGAACTGGAATCCACCGAACTCGTCGGCATTTACGACAACAATCCCGAACGCGCCGCGGAAATAGCCGCAAAGCACGGCTGCAAAGTGTTCGATTCAATCGCCGCTCTCGGCGCGGAATGCGACGCGGTCAGCGTGGTCGTCCCCACCGACAAGCATACGGAAGTTGCCCTGCCGCTTCTCGAACAGGGTTGCGATTTGCTCATAGAAAAACCGATTTGCACGTCGGTCGAAGACGCCGAAGCCATCGTCAAAAAAGCGCGCGAGAAAAATCTCGTCGTGCAGGTTGGGCATATCGAACACTTTAATCCGGTTATGGAATTTATGGAATCGCGGGTAAGCAATCCGCGCTTCATTACCGCTGACAGGCTCGCGCCGTTCAATCCTCGCGGAACCGAAGTCGGCGTCGTTCTCGACCTGATGATTCACGACATAGGCGTCGTCCTTAAACTCGCAAATTCGCGTGTGGAAAAAATCGAGGCGGTCGGCGTAAACGTTCTCAGCAAAAGCGAGGATATCGCCAATGCGCGCATTCAATTTGAAAATAAATGCGTCGCCAACCTCAATGTCAGCCGCGTGAGCCTTAAAAAACTCCGCGAAATAAGAATATTTCAGCAGGGTACGTATATGTCGCTCGACTATATGAACCAAAAGGGTCATGTGATACGCATAAAAGGCGCAACCGAAATTATCCCCGAAGAAGTTCCGATTGAAAAACACGAGCCCCTGAAAACGGAACTCGCAAGCTTTGCCGATTGCGTGGTCAACAAAAAGAACCCGAAAGTCGACGCAAAGCTCGGTCTTAGCGCGCTGGAAGTGGCTCTGGAAATCACGCGGCAGATACGTTTGCAAATGGAGGAAGAAAGCCGTCTCGCCAAATAATGGACGACACTCTCGCACAGCGCACATTCTCTTTCGACGCCCCCAAAAACGGCGTCTGCGACCTCCTTGTTGTCGCGGGCGAACATTCTGGCGACGAGCAGGCTGAGCGCATGGTATCGGCCGCCCTTAAAAAAAATCCGCGCCTGAATGTCTGCGCATTCGGCGGGGAGTGTCTCAAGCGCGCGGGCGCGCAGCTTCTTTTCGACATGACGAGCTTTTCGGTCGTCGGCCTGATTGAAGTATTGAAAAACTATTCATTCTTCAAGGCGTTGTCGGAGGCGGTTGTCGATTGGATTGTCGCTAACAGGCCGAAGGCGGTTTGTTTTGTCGATTACCCCGGTTTCAATCTCCATATCGCCAAGATTTTGAAAGCCCGCGGCGTCAGCGTCAAGGGCGGCGGCGAAGTCAGGCTTCTGTATTATATCAGCCCCCAAATATGGGCGTGGAAATCGTCAAGAAGATTTAAAATGGCCGATACGCTCGACGGGCTTGCGGTTATTTTTCCGTTTGAAACAAAATGCTACGGGGATACCGTTTTGCCGGTTTCATTTGTGGGGCATCCTTTTTTGGCGGAGGAATACGAGCCGCCCGTAAAATTCGCCGCAGACGGCGAAATACTTTTGCTCGCGGGCAGCCGCGAGCTTGCCGTATCCAGAATTTTTCCGATTATGATAGGCGCGTTGCGTTTGCTGCCGAATGAAAAAGCGGTTGCGATGTATCCGACAAACGCGATTAAATCGAGATTGGAAAAGGTGCTGCGGAAAAATCCCGATGTCGCAAAGCGCGTCAGGATTATTCCCAACGAGTCGGAAAAAATTTCCGCCAAAGCCGTAATGATGAGTTCCGGAACGATGTCGCTTTCCTGTTCGCTCGCGGGTATCCCCGGAGCGATTGTCTACAAGGCAAATCCGCTTACTTATATTATCGGCAGGGCGCTTGTGAAAATAGGGTATTTGAGTATTGCCAACATACTTCTCGACAAGCCCGCCTGGCGCGAATTTATCCAGTTCGACGCTTCGCCGAAAAAGTTGGCCGAATATATGAAAGATTGCCTTAAACCAGCTTCGCGGAAAAAATTCGCCGAATATGCCGAAGTTTTGAAACGCATATTGCATGCGCCGTCCGAGATGTCTGCCGCCGAGTGGCTTGTGGAAAACATAAAAAAAGGCGTTTAATGTCTATACCACAAAATTATTGCGAAAAAACGGAATATTAAAAAAATCCGTTTTTTTTTTTGCGCTTTAATTCTTATTTCTTATGTCGTTGTTTGTTAGCTATAAACGTTTTTTTGTTTTAGGGCAACCCAAATAAACGCAAAAAAAATGCAATATTCCCAAAAAATCACTTGACTTTTGTTGAATTTTCTTTGAATATCTGTCCTATAAAGATGATTGATTTATTTTAGCTGCGATTTTAATCGAATCATTCATCTACTCCGAGAAATCGGAGTAACACTTTCTTCTCATAATAATCCCATAAAAACGGGCGCGCAAAACGACGAGTTTTGCGCGTTCTTTTTTAGCGCGCCGCGGACAGTTAAACGGGCGTTGGACTTGCGTTTGTAGGTCGTCCGCAAATATTTGTCCGCGGGTAAAAGCAAAACAAGCGCGGGATAATACCCGCGCTTGAAAACCTCAAACTATTGTTTTAAAATTTTTAGAAAACAAAACTGACTTGGGCGGACAATACGTGAATATGTCCGTAGTAGTGTCCTTCTTGCGTGCCGCCGAATTGCGAGGGAACCGAATCGCTGTTGCCGATTGTCATAATATACGCATACGACATGTCGATTTTGATATTTTCGGCAATCTGGTATCCGAAACCGGCAGTGTACCAAAGACGGTCGCTGCAGGGAATGCGCGCCGTGCGGTATTCGGCGCAATCGACGGGGCTTTCGTCGTATGCAAAACCTATGCGGAGGGTCAGGTCTTTAAACTGTTCGGGATAGTAGTGTAAGCCGCCGGATACTCTCGATGTGTCCTTCCAATTTTCGATTGTGGTTTGACTTGTCGCGCCCGTGATTGTGAGGCGGTCGAATGAAGACCAGGCGGTATATGAATAATCCGCCATAACCGCAAAATTGTCGAAATAACCGGGAAGGCGCTGATATACGCCGAATGTGAATGACTGCGGCATTTCCACCGACGCGCTAATCGAGCCTGCCGATGCGCCAAAAACTCTCAATGTGCCTTCCAAATCTTGCTGAACGGTGCTTCTCCATGCAAATGAAAAGCGTCCGCCCTCCATATAATCGACGGTGAAGCCGACGTTTCCGCCGACGCCCCAGCCGTTGCCGCTAAGAGCAGCGTCGCCGATGGGATAGCCGGGAACGCCGTTGGTAAGTTTGCAATAGGCGTATTGTGCGCTGATGCCGCCGCCGAAGGCAAACCAGTCGTTGACTTTATAAGTCAGGCTGGGATTGATGTCGGTTGTGAGCAAAACGCTCTGAATGGCCATTTGTCTGCCAATCCAGTTGGAATCGTATTCGCATTCGAGGCCGAAGGGGGCGGTTACGGAAAGCGAGGCGAAAATATCGTCCGTGAATTTATGCACGGTGAAAATGTTCGGTACAAACGCGTTTACGGCGCAATCGTATTCTTTGCCGTCGGTTGAGAGGCCGAGCGTGGGGATAACTGCGGATATGGCGGCTGTCACCATCGTTTTGCCGGCTTCCATATCTATGTATTTTACCGTCGCCGGATTTAAAAACGCCGCCGATGCGTCGTTATTGGCGTTTGAAACTGCGCCGGCCATTGCCGTGCCCATATTTGACGCCCCTTGTTCTTGGACTTGGAAGCCCGCTCCGAATGCGCTTACACCCGTTGCAAGAATTGCCGTTGTTATTGCTGTTTTTATTAATTGCATTTTGTTTGTAGTGTTGATTTTTGTAATAAGCGAAAACATAAGGTCTGAACGAGCGTTCAGTGTCAAGTAAAAATCTGAATGAACGTTCGTTTAGTTGGTCGGTATGTCCGAATCAAAAAAAAGGCGGAATGAAAACGATTCAAACCGCCTTTATGAATGGCTTACGGATAGATTTATTATTTAATAAATTTAAGAATGACGGGATCGTAGATTTCGGCTCGAATATCGACTGAAATATCCCCGTTTTCTTTTTGTTTGAAATCTATGCTGTCCCACTGCCCGTTTCGTTTTAAAATCTTTGCCGAGGAAAACTTCTTGGTTGACGAAAGGGTAAGCGGCGATATCGGGTCGAGTCCCACGTTGGTAAATGCCACGAGTTCGCCGCCGTCTTTAAGCGAGGCGTTTTTGAGATATACTTCCGCGTCGCCGTCGTACCAAACGGAATACGGCGCTATCATATTGAAAAGCTTTATATATTGCGCCTTGCGCGATTCCGTCAGATGGTTGGGCCCTTCGGGTCTCGACGCGAATACGACGACTTTTCCGCCGAGTTCGTTTTCAAAATATGTGGAAGCGGGCGCGAGATATTCCGCCAATTTTTTGTCGCCGTATGTGTACGGAAGGTGGATAAAGTCGGAGAATACGACCGTTTTATCCGATGCTGTTTCAAGTTTGAAGGGGTTGGCGGGAGGCTCGCAAACTATGCCGCCGATTTTTCCGCAATTTTTGCCGAACCGTTCGCGGGTGATTTTGACGTTTTTATCCCAGGGGGAAATTTTTACGCCGAGATATTTTCCGAAGCCGCGCTTTTGGAATTCCATTGCGGCGTCGCCGTCGAGAACGCAGCCGAGGGCGAGAATTTTTTTGATTTGTTCGTCGGATAGCGCGGCGGCGGTGCGTCCGCGAACGAGCGCGGGGCGGTCGAGCTTCGATATTTCGGAATAGAAAACGGGAAGACCCATAACGCCTGTAATTTGGCTCCAAAAGCAGGCGTCTCCCATAAGCAGCGCGGAATCGTGGCGAAGGGTTTTGGGCGCGGGGATTACGATTTCCGAAAGTCCCGCGTATTTTGCGTTTTTCATTTCCGCGGCAAGCGTGTCGTAGGCGCCGCGGTTTTCGGCGAGAATTTTCTTGTATTCGATGCCGCTGTCGGGCTCGTAATCGACAAACCTGTTCGGCCAATATTTTGCGCCGGTTGCGCCTTCGAGAATGGAAACTACGAGTCCGGCATGGAGCGTTCTTGCGCTTGTGAAATATCTGTTGCGCGGGTAGGTGTCGATTTCGGCATAGACGCGGTCGGGCTTTGCGATTGCGTTTTGAACGGCAAGTTGTCGGGCGGTATGGTAAAGGTCGCGATACTTCGGGTTGTAGTAGCGCGCATTGCCGATGCGCAGAGTGGCGGGCATTCCTTTTGCCGCGAGGGCGCGCGCGATGTCGCCGTCGTGCAGCATATCGTCAGGAGAGCCGCACATTAAACATTGTATGGAGGGATCGACCGAGTCGATTGCCTCTCTTATTATCTTCGCCAATTCTATGAGAGATTCGCCGTTCACTTTCATTGCCGCGTCGGAAATCTTCCTGTCGGATTCCGAGTTTCCGCGCAGGTGTTTTTTCAGCTGTTCGCGTGTTAGGTCGTATCCGAATTCTTTTTTGATTTTCGCCAGATGAAGCGGGCAGAGGCAGCCGTTGCGGCCTCCCATAATGCGGAAGTCGTCGTCAACCATTATTACGCAGGGCTTAAGCTTTGCTATGCGCACGACGCAATCGCGCACGTATTTTCTGAAATTTTCGTCGAGGGGGCAGACGATGTTTTTCATCCAAGCTTCGCGGCCGTTTTCACGCGACACCATTTTTTGGAACGGGTGCGGAACTTCGAGCTCAAATCCGTGGCCGAGGGTCGCCTGCAAAATTATGCCCGTCTTGCAGTCGGCGTCGCCTATTGCCGCCCGCAGACGGCGGTATTTGTCTTCGTAAAGCGAGATTTTGTCGAAAGGCGGATTTCCCTCGGGCACGAGAAAAAACGAAATCATATGAACGTCGGCGACTTTTTCGGCCGACATTTTTTTCAGGTCTTGCGCCTGACGCTCCACATTTTCGTCAAACAGCATCACGAGATCCAAAATTTCGATTTTGCCGTTTTCGGCAAAAAGCGAAGCCCCGAATAACGCAAAAACCGCACCCAACATCGCATATATTTTTTTCATAGTGCTTGCCATCTTAGGAAAGCGGTGTTTTTATGGCAACTCAAATGGACGACAATTCGGTAAACAGTTTAATTGAAATCGTGAAAAAATTGCGCGCCCCCGACGGCTGCCCGTGGGACAGGGAGCAAACGCACCGCTCCGTGCGCGGACATCTCGTCGAGGAATGCGCGGAACTTTTGGAGGCCATTGATCTCGACGACTCCGAAAAAATCAGGGAGGAGCTTGGCGACGTTCTTATGCATCTGCTTCTTCACGCCGAAATAGAGAGCGAAAAGGGGCATTTCGATTTTTACGACGTTGCCCGCGAACTTGCCGACAAGCTTGTGCGCCGCCACCCCCACGTGTTCGGGGAGGCGAAGGCCGCCGACAGCGGGGAGGTTCTGAAAATTTGGCAGGACGTAAAGGCCAAAGAAAAAAAGGAGCGCGCCATAGGCTCTCTTTTTGCGGGCATACCGCCCCAGCTTTCGGCCATGCGCTACGCGCTCGACATCGCCAAAAAAGCGGACGCCGAAATTCTCGACGAGGTCGAAAAAAAGACGGAAAACGCGGAGGAAAAAAACATATCCTTTGGCCGCGCAATGTTCTCGCTTATCCGCGAAGCCGCAAAAAACAAGGTCGAGCCCGAATCGGCCTTGCGCGACTATCTGCTCGAAATCCGCAAGACGGCCGAAAGGCTCGGCAAGTAAATGGCGCCGTCGGGAGAGGAGTTTTTTGTCGATATAAACAGCGGCGGCGAAAATGTCGCCGTGCGCGTGCGGCTTAAAAATTCTTTTCGCGGAAAAAATCTGTGCGTCCGCGTGGTGGGCGAAAACGAGGTTTTGCTGACTAAGCCGCGCTACGCCTCCAAGCGCGAGGCTGTCGATTTTCTCGAAAAAAACAAATCGTGGATAGCCGAACGTTTGCAAACCGCGCCCAAGCGCATTACTCTTCGCGGACGTCTCGGGGAAAATCCCGCGATATACGCTTGCGGGGCGGAACTGAAAGTATCGCTTATGCCGTCGCGTTCGGATTCCTTCTTTGTCGAGGACACGGCAAGGGGCGAGATTGTCTTTTGCGCGAAGGACGATTGCGGCCTGTCGAAAATATTCAGGGAATACGCGGCGAAAAAATTATCCGAATCCGCTTTCGGCGTTTCCTTGCGCTTGGGTCTCGACGTAAGGAAAATAAGCGTCCGCGGGCAGTCGGGCAGATGGGGTTCGATGTCGTCGAGCGGGACAATGTCTTTGAATTGGCGCATAATTTTTCTGCGGCCGGAATTGCAAAACTACATACTTTGCCACGAGTTCGCGCATACTAAATTTATGGACCATTCCGTTTCTTTCTGGATTTTTTTGAACAGAATATGCCCGAACGCCAAGCGCCTCGACCGTGAACTTGCAAAAATGGGGCGGCATATAATCTCAATCGAGTAGCGTCGGGAATATTTTGCGTTTTACAAAATCTTCGACCCGCTTATAAAGTGGGCATATTTAGAAATTCCCATGAAAAAAATATTGATACTTCTGTTGGCGTGTCGGCCGCTTTTTGCGCTCGACGTTGAAATAAATCCGCAAAAACGCTTTCAGGAAATCGAATATTTCGCGGCAAGCGACGCTTGGAGCACGCAGTATATCGGGGACTATTGGGAGGACAAATTTAAGGAAAAAATCGCCCGCCTGCTTTTTTCGCAAAAGTTCGACCGCTACGGAAATCCCGAAGGAATAGGCCTCTCGCTCTGGCGCGTAAATCTCGGCGGCGGCTCGCTTGAAGGCGACACGGCGCATACGTCTTTGCCGTGGCGCGGGGCGCGGACATTTCTGCCGCCCGATTCCGACGCATACGACTGGTCGCGCTGCAAGGGCCTGAATTATTTTATGGAAAAGGCGCGCGAATACGGTTGCGGACAATTTTTGCTGTTTTCAAATTCTCCGCCTGTGCGCTGGACAAAAAACGGCAAGGGCTACGCCTCGAAAATGGAGACGAACATAGCCCCCGAAAATATCGGAAAATTTGCGGACTATCTTGCGGATTGCGCGGGACATTTTTGCAAAGAGGGTTTTGACGTAAAATACATAAGCCCCATAAACGAGCCGCAGATGAATTGGACGCGCGATACGCAGGAGGGTTCGCCTTGGGCCAATTCCGACATCAAAAGAATGTTCTCGGAACTCGACAGGGCGCTGTCCGAACGCAATCTCGGCGGTGTGAAAATGCTTGCCGGAGAATGTATCAGTCTTGAAGTCGCCTTTGAAGGGTTCGGCGAATGGACGCGCCGAAATTGGGAGTCTTCGGGGCTCGACGAATCGGAGTATCCGCAATATTTTCTGAAAAATTTCTTCGCGCCCGACGGAAAATATTACATCGGCAATTTGAAGCATATCGCGCCCCAGATTGCCGCGCACAGCTACCACTCGCACAAGAAAAACGGCTACATGAAATCGGTACGCGAAAAAATGCGCGCCGAAGCGGAAAAATACGGTCTGGATTTTCATCAAAGCGAATGGTGCCATCTCGGCTTTATATCCGACTACCGCAAGCTTGACGGCTTCAATTCCGATTATCTGCCCGACAGCATGAACGATATGCAGACGGCTCTCAATATGGCGAAACTGATTTACGCCGACATCGTCGTCGGCAATTCAAAAAGTTGGAGCTACTGGGTCGCCACGGAAATCAAGTACGGCCTTTGCGCGCTAATCCACGTCGCGCCGCATACCGATTCGCCAAAGAGGGGCGGCACAATCGCGCCGACAAAACTTTTGTGGGCGTTGGGCAACTATTCGTTTTTTATCAGGACGGGATATTGCCGGATATCGCTCGAAGGGGCGGACGATTTTGACAGGGTGGTCGCAAGCGCATACATTTCGCCGGACGGCAAAAAAATTGCGGCCGTTTTCGTAAATATGGGGGAATCCGCAGAGCCGCTGAAAATGGCGGTTTCCGACGGGTATTTTCCCTCCGCGGTTTATGTCACCGACGAGCGGCGGGATTTGGCGAAAATCGTCGGACAAAGCGAAAAAATCGGCGGCGCGCAAATTTTTCTTATGCCGCGTTCGGTCACAAGCGTGTTGTTGGAAAGAAAATGACGAAAACCGCGCGCGTTTTAAGATAGGTTTTTGTTGACGCAAGGCGCAAGCCGTTTAGATTTTAGGAAAATTTTTTTATATGAACGAAGAAGTCGAAAACAAACCAATGCATTTTATCAGGCAAATTATCGCCGAGGACATCAGGAACGGATTGCCCCCGACAAGCGTCCATACGCGCTTTCCGCCCGAACCCAACGGCTGCCTTCACATAGGCCACGCAAAGGCTTTTTGCCTCGACTTCGGAATGGCAGCCGAAAACGGGGGGCTCTGCAATCTGCGTTTCGACGACACAAATCCGGAAGTAAAATTATAAGGATTTCTTTTAGCGAATAGAATTTGAGAATAAT
>JABLTK010089313.1_pt1 | contig 15995 bp, 26 predicted proteins | sample 7160131 | NCBI WGS metagenome assembly JABLTK01 (sample SAMN14651221, study PRJNA627086) | human gut metagenome | isolation source: feces | host: Homo sapiens
AAAGAAGGACCACAGAGTGGCTTTGTGTGGAGAAAAGGACAAGAAAAGGTAATACGAAAAGAACGGTTCTTGAACAGAGTTGGCGGAGAAAGTAAGATAATAGAAACAACGACGCTCCATAACAGATAAAGAATGAAACTGCTTTCTGAGCACGACAAAGTATAAAGGAACGAAAATAGGTAATGACAACAAACACTCATTACAGCCCTAAGCTTACTTAGAAGAGATCCTTGAGTCGCTCATAATCAATGATAGACGCATCCCACCAACAACTGCTAAGGCAGCATTTGTGGCACCAACCTACAGCATCATTTAGTACTACTATCCTTACAATACTAACTGTTGCTGTTTCAATACCCAATTTCTGCAGATTTGTCTCTGGTGTAGTACCTGTTGATTTGGTATCAATCTAACGGGTATCGTGAATCTCTAACTCCAACCTTAAGAGCACGAATCAATCGTAGATAACTCTCCTTATATTGCCTTCGAACACTCTCAATTTCCGCAATCTTTGAATTCTTTGCTTGTTCAACGTCCATAAGTATTTCAATAAACAAGAGAAGAATTCAATGACACTTTATACTTCCTTCTCTTTACTCGAACAATAAGAGCCCGAAGTTGCTTTAATATTCCTGAATGCGAAAGATCCGATTTGACAAAAAGAATGCGCAGTCCCTCAGAATTGACTTCAGTCCAACTCTTTATGGAAACCGAAGTATTCTGAAGTTGAATATATCCATTTCTAGGAAGAAGGAACAGCGAATAGTAATCATCAGAATCTCCCTCATGCTGTCGAAGAACGATGTCTGAATTGGCATATAACAAAATTAGTTCCCGTGAACTCCTTTCATCCATATTAAACGACTTTCCTTTCAACCCCCATGATTCTGGAAATTCCGAGACCAGTTGTTTCGCAGACACAATTTCATCTCCCTTTCGATACAAGTACGTAACTAAAAACTTTCCTGTAATTTCAGACGAAGAAGAAGATTGAAGGTTCATCAAAGGTTTGATATTGAACAGTTTGTAAGCAGCAGCACGAAAACAGTCAAAATGGATCGTTTGTTCAAATACAATCTGATCCAGAGGTCGATATGGAGTAGATAAGATCTATACTGAATTTACAGTTACAGGTGTACCACATTGCGAAAGCACATAACCTTTCCATTCCCAATCTCCTTCCGCAGTGATTTCCCATAGAGAAGAAGCGAGGACGAAAGAAGGGAAGCATGCGAAATCTCAAAGACTAGTTTGGAACAATGATTTCTCCTTGTTACAGGAAAGAATGGAAGAATGACAAGTTCCGGCTAGAGATCAGACCAAGACTCATCTCAAACATCGTTTTTGAAAAACGGAATAATGGATTGAAGGAACACAGGAACATACTGGAAGAAAGATTGGAGACAACTATCTTGAGAAGAAGGAGGAGTGGCCAGAATCCAGGAGAAATTGGAAGAATGAACAGGAATCGATTTAGGAATCGATGCATCCACCTGATACAGATGATAGAACTCAAAACCAGGAATCTTAACATCCGAATAGATCTGCGATTCAAGAGTTTCCGGATTTCGTAAATATTTCTTTTCAAACTGAGTAGAACTAGACGGGTTCATAATAATCAGAAGTTGCTGACGAAGATCGATACAACCCTCCCGAATATACACAATATCAAAATAGCGACTCTCAAGAAGGCTCCAAGGCTTGGAAGATTCCATAGCTTCTTGTAGATGGTGTTGGAAGTAAAAAGAAGACACATTATACTGTTTTTGTTGATAATATCGAAAGAGTTTATACCAGTTCTTTCGACTAAAAGGAAGTCCGACAGGTTGAAACTCAGTCGACATAAAGGATTCAACTGGCTCTACTGTCTTTGGATCCTCTGAAGTTATAGGTTCAGAAACAGAGTCCGAAGAAAGAATACTTGATTCCGAAATCAATGCGCTCGTATCATAATAACTCTGAACACTAGACGAAACATAAAACTCATGGGATAATCTTCCCGGAAGTGTAAACTGAAAGCAGATGAATAGTATCAGTAACAGTATCGATATTGCAATGCATATCGCTCCTGTTTTTCTCCTCATACGTTAATTGATGACAATTTACAAGGAGATGTGTAACTCAAACAGCATATAAAAAGACACATTTAGTCCCTATTATTGGCATCAAGATCCTGTTGAGCCAAATAGATTGTCGAAACGAATGCCGAATTAGTCATTTTCTCAACAATTATAGGGAGTCGTGTGAAGTGGCTGTTTTCATGGATGTTTCAATCAACAATTTGTAGGAATTTGTCACAATCCTTGAGCTGAAGATCAACAGCCCTTTCCTTTGTTGTAGATATTGGGTTTATCGCTTCACTTCCATCGGATGATGTGAATTTAAATATCTCGGATAATTTGTAGCAAGCCAAGGTGATCAAACGACTCCATTTAGTTGTACTCAAATTACTTACAGCCTATCAAGAAGTGAAATCATCTTGTTACTGGAAGTAAAAGTGGATGAACTGGTTGATTCGTAGTTGTCGTTTTCTAGATGCAAGAGAATTCCTCGGCAAAACAACCAATGAACTGAATAAGTACATTACCGTCCTAAACAAAATGAACTACATTAGTGTGCCTGGGTTTGATTATTCACTTGAAGTAAGTCTGAAAGTCGAATGTAACCCAGTAGATAATTAATGCATCCAGTTTCATGAAATGGAAACAGCAAATCACACAACTACTTGATGTTCTTTCGATTGGAAAGAAGCTTTCAAAGAGGTAGAAACTCAATGAAAAGATAATCCAAAGTGAGAATCTGAAAATGGCCTGTGAAGAACAACGAAACCGAATCACAAAGCTTCGACAAGAAATAGAAAAGGCAACATCAGAAGATTCGAAATCTACTCTACAACAACAAATAGGGAAGGAAATGGCCATTCTGGATGAACGAGAGTTTTGTGTAATCTCATTTTTTGGGTTCTCATTTAGTGTAATGGAAGCACCAATCCATCAAGATCTGTCATTCAAGTATGGATCGAGTAGGATACATGCATTAAGTCTTATCTAGTTCTCTTCAAGAATCTCTTCAAGTGACTGGAGTATCTGCTTGTTCAACTGCAAATCTCTTTTTCATTGCAGATTCGTCTATGCTAGTATTCATATGAACAGTGATTCATTCTAGAAGGATTATGAAACCAGACCTTCTTCCTTCTCTCCTCATTCAAATCCACAACCAATCACTTTTATTGATATGGGTCCTTCTTCAATTACATCTGATATGATTCAAGGATTAAGTCAACAGTATCAAGCTCAATCTACAATGCCTCATTCTATTCCTCTTCAGTGGTCTGCTATTCCTTTTTCATTACCTTGTTTGTCTTCTTTGCTGCCGACTCCACTTCTTTTTCCTTTACATAACACTTCTAAACGTTTTCCACATCGAAAATTCCCTTTGTTTATCAATCATATCCAAGTTGAAGAAGTTGATTGTATTGACATTCATCATCTCTCCAAATCGGAAGACAAACCAGTTCCTGAAACTATACCAAAAGAGCAATTGGTTATATCTTCGAAAGGAGTTCGAATGATCTATACGAACGTCTCTCAATCCCCTGAGACAGTGACATCCCAACCTGTTTCATCGCCTCCTCTTATCATTACATCCTTGTTATCTCACCATCCTACATTGGTACAAACATTACTCCATACACCTTTCTATCTCATTGTGGCTCACTCACACACCTTTTCCCAACTTATGCGTTCGCTTCTTTTGTCTCATAAGCTGGCTCAAGCCACTCTTCAAGAACAATATGTTATCTTCTTGCCTCTCACATCCACATCGGCATATCTGTTTTTCCCAGCAGGTTTTGAATCTGCTTCCCTTGTTGGGTTTAAAGAAGAAGATTGTTCAATGGCTTTGAACAGCTCAACTACAGATCTGACGCATTATTGGACCCATATGCTGGAGGATATGAAGAGTACCAATGAATCTGAAGACATTTCTGTCTCTGGAGTTCTTCCTGGGGACTTGTGTGCTTATTCACTTCTCCGTAAACTCCAGCAATCCGGAGTGAAGGAAGAAAACAGACCAAACGAAGAGGAATTTTTGTCAGATCTGCGAGATAAGTTGACACATGCAAATCTCGAAGAAGCAGCAACAAAAGAAGGAACCCTACATGTTGGAGACATTCGAATGATCCTTCATTCACAATTAGAAGAGGAGTTGATATGTTGATTTAACTTCATGGGTAGTTATCGAATGATTCTGGGGATGTTTCAAGAGGATGTTAATTGGTATCTCAAGCGAATTGATTCTATAGTCCACGAGTATCATAATGAAATGAATCCTACTGAACTTAGTCTCACTATTCTTGAGATATTACGAGGATTCTTACTCAGTAAGCAACAACTCAAAGAGAAATATGGAATTCGAAGGAATCCTGGTGTGACTCAAATCCGTTTTCGTGAGTATGTTCTTCAAGTCTTAATTAGGTTATGTGTGTTTCATTGTTCTTGTAATAATATCCAGATATCTACAAACACAAACCAGATCCAAGCTCTCACAAATCATCCACGTTGTTCTCTAATCAACTTTTGATCCATAGAGACCCTATTCCTTTGCCTGAACTTGAACTCATCATATCACTCATGAAACAAGTCACATTCATTCTTGATATGAATGAAGGGACTCAACAGTATTTCGATGTAGGACTTCTTCTGGAATTCCATAATTAGAGAGTCATTTTCCCTTTGTTTGGTGAGAGCAATCCTCGAACTATGATCGTTCTCTATAGGTCATTAGAGCTTGATTGTCCACTAACGCCTCCTCAAAGACAAGACTTGTTATCACCTGAACCATCTCCTCCTAAGAAGCGTGTTTCAAAGAAGCGAATCACAAGGACTGTAAAGTCAGAGCCATCCAAACACACTCAAGTGGATCCACGATTACGGAAAGAGCAATTACGAGTAGAAACATTGAAGAAGAGAGTTCAGAATACACCTTCTATGTTAGCATCCTCAATTGAGTTTATGACAGTTCAACATCGTGTGTCTAAATCACGAGGACAACAGCTTACTAGAATAGCAAGTAAACGGAAATCATTTGTTTGATAACAAACACCCTTCTTATCCATATCGCTTACGATATTCTGCAAGAGACATTCCTGATCGTTGACGATTACCTTCAGGAACGACTTTCTCAGGCTTTGCTTTCACTGGTTCATCCAATTTCAACTCGAAAGCATGATAATCTTCTACTGTCACACGATTCACTTTCTTCTCTTCAAATTTCTTCACTGGTTCTTGAACAACGTCTTCTTCTATCTCCTTCTTCACTGTTCCTGTAGACCAGGACACAGAAGGCATAGTTGGCCGACGTGACATGAAATTTTCCTTCTGGGATTCAACCATCATCCTTTCACCTACTCGATTCTTATTTGCGTTCTTCATCAATTCCTGATTCAATCGTTGATGCTTGGCAGCAATATTCCGAATCCTCACATCTCGTTCTTGGAGCAACTGAATTCGTTCTGTCTCCTCAGCAGCCAGTTCTTCCAAACGATTATTCACTTCAGTCAATTCCTTCTCTAATGCTTCTCTTCGACTATCCAATTCAGCATATACACGACTATGAGCTTTCGCTAAGTCTTCCTGAAGCAATCGTAACTCTGTTTCCAATTTATCCTTTTTGATCATCAAATCTCCCTGTAAACGGACAGTATTTATTTTATGAACGTCCACCTATCTCTCACTACTCACTCACATGCTTACAGTCAGTTGACGTCGTGATAAGATCGAAGCCATATCTTTCTCTGTTGGCACTTTTGTTTCCAATTCCTTCATTTTATCACTTCGTTTCTTACACTCCTATTTTTCAATCAATGACAAAATTCGGACTGTTTTTGTCATGAGTTTCTCTCCATGGTGTTCTCGTTCTTCTACAAAGGCTTGAAAGTCTTCAGGTTTCAATGTATCGTTGCTCACTGCATTTATGTCCACTTCAAGAACATCATCACCATAAGTAAGAACCAAAATCTTGATGATTAATGAAATGACAAAATACCCCACTTTATTGCATAGTACGTCATCTACAACATATTCTTGGCTGCATTCTTTGACATTAACTACTTTTCGAATCAGATAGATGTGATGCTGCGAATGAATTTGTTCTCAGTCCTATACCTTTCCAATTGTTTCTCGGTGAAGAACATAGGCGTTTCGAAGAATATCATCAAAGAAGGCATTTTGCAACAATGAGAGGATTCTCTTTCGAGGAAGATAAATCGTCTCTAAATCCTCCAATTCAATGTGATCCACAGGTTCTAGTGAACAATGCTACATCTCTTCCTACTCTTTGGTTTCTTTGGTGTCTTCGATCTCTCTTTCTTCTTTGGCTTTTCTCCATATCCTTCCTCCTCCTCGCTATTAGTAAACTATTCAACGTCCAACCCACTCATCGATAAAACTGTTCTCGCTATCTTCTTCAATGAAGTCTGAAATGGGCTGTAGATCCCGCTTAACCTTCTTGGTTTGAGATGTCCCCCTATCTATAACTCCACCCACAAATTCCAACACTTGTTTGTCTGTAGACTCTGTTCGCTTCTTTCCTCTATCTCATAAAATAGGATTTCAACCACTACTTCTTTTTGTCCCGAAGTCGTCTCAATTCCTTTTGTCTCTCTCGTTCACTATCATATTCATTAATTAATTCCTCTCGTTGGAACTCTGTGAGCGATTCCCACTTCTCCTCAGTCATTCCAGGAATTCGACTCATAATATCGAATTGTTCAAGTGCCTTGAGGTCTTCATCATCATTCATATCATTCTATTCCATCATTACCATGGCAATCAAGTAATACATCAAAAAGCGGTTGCGTTGGATCATATGACTGATCAGAACCCACATCCTCTTCCGATGACATTGATGCAAACGAAAGCAAAAAACAATGCGCCATCCGGGATTCGAACTCGGGTCTCACGCTTGGGAAGCGTAAATGCTAACCACTACACCAATAGCGCTATATATTATCTTTCTTTATCCTTCTTAAAAGATATCGATTAGTTGTGATTCTATCGTTCAGCAGAAATGGGGAGTGGAGGTAAAACCAAAGGAAAGCGTCAAGCACATTCCAGTAAGCGCGAGTGGAAGCGATTGCGCGCCATCAAGAATCGGATGAAGGATCTCGATCAGATTCAGGTATCTCATTACAATGAAGTCTAATCCGATAGGATGAATTAAAACTGGATCCTGAGAAACGTGTTATTCCTTATGATGAAGATTTGCCAGGGTTTGCCATTGGTTTTCTTCTAATCTGTAGTGGTGGACAATTCTATTGTCTTTACTGCGATAAGTACTTCATTACCAAGGACATTCTTGATAAACACACACAAAGTAAAATTCATAAGAAAAAGTGCATATATTGAGTTTTGGTGATTTTATAGTGTGAAGAAAGCTAATGAAGAACAATATACGCAACAAGAAGCTGAATTAGGAGCTGGTCGGACGAAAGAGGTTTATACTCCTATCAATCGGGACACTTCCTCTCAATAGTATCATTTATCATTATACTTTCTGTGTTGATCAAACACGCATAACCTCAATCCTCTTTCTCTTCATCTTCTTTAGGGATTACACTGTTGATCTTAATGGAGAAACTATAGTTAGAAAGGAAAACGAACACTTACTAATTGACGAATATAACCAAACACGTAGTCAAAATACCAGTGATGTATCTACGTCTGAGCACAACAAGTAGTTGGTACACATGGATGTTGTAGTAATGGAAAAACAGACTAACAAGAATTAGAATCCAGATTAAAATAAGTGTTCCATTCAACAGAAGGAGCGAAGCTCGGTTTGCTATCAATTTACACTCTCTTACAATCATCATACCACCAGGACTGAGAAGTTCCATAATTATCCTCACAATGGGTGAGACGCTCTCCTTTTCCTCTTGATTCGCCATTCCTCCTATAAATGACGAGAAATAGCTGAACAGATGGAATCTTTATTTATCAAGAAACAGCCATACTAGAAGAATAGAGTACAGAAACATCACGAAGAATAGTAGCATGTGAGGAAATTCGATGTGGGGTCTATCAGGATGGTACTGGTTAACGAATCCAAGTCCTCTGGCAAATTGCAGCAATCACAACAAGTCCAGCTTTGGGGATCATCTACCGTTGTCTTGATACAATGACGATGAAAGAGACCTGAACACTGACAACACCGCCAACATTTGGTTTCCACTTCACTCTCCTCAATTGGCAGTCCACATTCAATGCAGAAAAGCAAATCTCCCCACGATGGAGTAGTTAGCTGTTGACAGGTAGGACAGATCCATTGCTCATTCGGTTTGGAAGAGGCTCCTTTCAGGCACTGATCACAGAAAGCATCTTTACATAAAACACATACTCGTTTCCCCTCACTTTCTTGCACATTGACATTACACTTACAACATACTATCCCTTCTCCTTCTTTCATTCGTTTCTCCTTCTCAGGATGGGAATACAATTCAAACGTCGTAGGTAACTCTCGTTTCTGGGAAGCTTGCTGTAGCAATTCCCATCCTCTTTCATAAGGTTCCACATATTGCTGGTATATATCTTCTACTTGTTTCTGTAACGATTTATCTTGTAATAGAGGGTACATACCCTGAAGGATTTTGAAAATGGCCCTCCACCTCTATTGATCAATAAAATCACTCAAACTCACCTTTTTATTCTCTTTTACAATGGAATATAAGTGAAGAAGAGGAATTCCAAGTTGTTCCACCTGCATCATAATTGTGGAGACAGAAGACTTTGTTTCAAAATTACATGTCCAACAGGTCTGCAAATAACGATAGAAATTATCGCTCTCAATCTCATCTATTCATTAATCAACTCACCTAAATCCACTCTTTTCAAGAGTCGTTATCGGATCCATAAACTCATGAGCCATCTTTTCTCGTCGGATAAGTGTTGTATTGATAACCGAAACCAACGAGTTACCATCATTCGTCACTTTTCCTTGAGGATGCTTTTCCTAGATCTCACACAAACGAATATCCTTCACTTCTGGTGTATCACACGTATTTCCATCTCCACTATCTCCACACTTCCAACGGCAAGGAGAAGGGTCCGTAACACTAATTCGCCTCCATTTAAAACAACGATCACATTGTCTCCAGATCTCTTGATAATGCGATTCACCATTCGACTGTTCTTTAGTGTGACCGGAAGTAGAATGACGATCATACAACGAACGCAACTCCATAGCCATTTTTCGAATACCCCGTGAAGAAGGTCCTTTGTTAAACAAAAGACAATTTGAAAAAACGAGTCGCATCTACATCTCAACAGCATATCTCACTAAAACATCATCATCAAACTCCTGAAAACTCTTATATACTCGGTCATTCAATTTCGTCTACTAGTCTACCTATTTTAGCAAGACCTACTTGGATTGTGCCAAAATCCATTGGATTCTTGATTACATCAAAGTAAGAAGGACAGTGATCAGCAACAGGGTCTACAGGTTTGAGAAAGGGCCAAGCATTCTCATCCTCCATAAGTAAATCCAATATTTGGATGCAACGAGTCACTGTCTCTTCGTCCATCGATTCCTTGTAAAAGAATATATGAGTTCAGAAATGCACAAATCAACTACTTTTTAGGAATTCCAACATTCCTGGTTATTGAATTGTCATTCTCAATGGTCCTGTCTCGATACGCTGTTCTATTTCGGAGAGTCCTGAATCCGACTACAGCGTGTTCTATGATGACCCGAATGATTCCCTCTTCTCAATTCACTTATTCTCGTCGTTGGGCTTCAGGGATATCTTCTTCACCTCCTTTATCTTCGATCCGTCATTCTAAAGAGAAGGATGTTACCACAGAGGATCGACGCGTGGTTGAATTATCTCAATTTGTAATGAACAATGATGTGAAATCGAGTCTACGTGCATATAGTGAGTTGCCTCTGTTTTTGCCTCGAAGTGACTTCCGAACCGTTTGTTCCCTGATGCAGCAACTAGGACAACGCTGCGGCATCCCTGATATGTCCAATGTCTTTTTCAAGATAATGAAGATGAAGCTAACTAGGAAACATGCACTAACTTTTCGTTGTCTGATACATGTATCATGCGAGTTACGTGATGCAGAATTGATTGAGAGGTTTTATACGTCAATTTGTGAGGAGGAAGTATATGTGAATAATTCTTTTCTGAATGACGTTGTTGTGGAAAGTTTATCCTCTTTGGATGCATTTTCCTCGTTATGTCATATCTTTGACTCGATGCAGGTTTTCGTATTCTTCCGTTATTACATGTAGACACTGCTAGACAATGGTCAGATTCTTCCATCGTTTAACAACCATTCGAGTCAGATTGCTTTGACTGCCTTTATCACCGAAGGGCGAGATGATCTGATTTTATTCTTTTTACAGCATATTAAACAGAATTGGCGCATTCCTGTTGTTTTTACTGACTACATTATTTCCAATGCATCCCAGTTCCGGCCCTTCACCCAACTATTTGATAGATGTATTGAGTCACAACCTGTAAACATAGGAGAGGATTGTAATCTGTAGAAGTCTGCAACAATTCACAATGCAATTATCCAATTCTATGCTGAAGATGGAAGTATATCGGATGCATTAAAGTGTATCGAAAAAGCGTTACTGATGGACGTGAAAGTTACAGCGGTTTCTTTTAAGGATGTGTGTGATCTGTTGTTAGTCTGTAAACAAGACCATATTGCAGTGGAACGAGAAGATGTGAGACTATTTTGCGAGCGAATATCCTCTCTGGATCGTGGTGGATACATTGTGATGTTGGGCTTGACTCCTTTAGAAGTGATGCTTGCCTATAAGGAAATAGACTATGCAATTCGTTATATCGATCTTCTCAAGCTCTATGAGAATGGTTTGACACGTCGAGATATTGTGCTATTAGAGGATATCAAGAAGGATGGGAAAGAGGAGACAGAGCTATGTAAATCGCTTGATTCACTGATTACTCTCCTCCAGAAGAAGTATTATGGTTGATTTAGCATTCTGTTTGAAGAAAACAAGTTAATGATGGATGGGATCAATTGGTTCTACACGGATTTGACTCCAGTCCACCTCTTTATCCTTTTCTTCATTATATAATGCCACTATAGCTCTACACTATCACAAATAAAAGAAATCACATACATATCATCTCCACGAAACAGATTCACGTCATATGTATCTACGGTCATTTGATTTGTCTTTGAGAAAACTCGTTCTTCCACATCTTCCAAAACGAGATTGGTAACTTGATCAATTCCTCGGAGCATTCCCTGCATGTGAGTGAATCAAGTAATTCTAACAATAAACACGCGACCATCATTTGCCATCACCAGCACTTTCTCTATTCATCAATCAAACGATTTGTATGTCACGATTCAGCATCTTGTGTAAGTCCTCAGCCATGATTGATGAAGGGCGTGAAATTGAAAGAAGACCGAAGTGCCGTCTTCATTGTTTGTCAACTTATTCGAAATGGAGAAGGATGAATGTAATATAATGGCTGCAAAGGCGTTCCACGCTCGGTTAAATGGAGATAAGAAGAGTGCAGTGGAATATGAACGTGATTTGGAAGGCTTACGTAGTGGAAAGCGAAGACGAGTTGACCAATGTATGGAGATCTGGTTAGAACTTATTGTAGATGAATCCAAAGAAGAAGATGGCAAGGTGGAGATTGTTACTCCGTTGGATGAACACGGAAACCTCCTTCCAGCTTTGATGAAACAAGTGTGTCTGCCTAATGAGAGTAATTCCTAGCAAATCAAATCTGCACCTGAAGATCGGTTGTCAGGAGGCAGAAGAGGGATTAAAAAAGAAGAAAGAGATTTATCGATTGCTGAAATGAAAAGGGCAATTCTGACCCATGAGGAGAAGTCGATTGATGAGATGATCATGCACAATATTATAAAACAAGGTCATGCATATAAACCAGTAGATATTTTGAGGTTTATTTAGGATAGCTGGGAAGTAGTACAACGGGTCTGGATGAAGAAGATGAAATCGACGTTCGTCAATATAAGGGGAAGGAGGAATTTATGACAGATAAGAAACGTCAAGAAACGGAAATGAAAGAGGCCATCAAAGCTCACCAACGGTGGGAGAACATCACTGCTAATTGTTTCTATTGTTATGGTTCTGATGTGATACCAAAAGATAATATCATGTAATTCATTGATTCTGTAAATAAATGTAGAGCTTTAGGAGATCATACCTACTTGACAATGTGTTCGAAAATGCGACTGAATGAATGGCATGTTCAGATCTGTCCACTTCAACATATCTGGTCTCAAACTGAATGTGATGAAGAGGTGACCAACGAGATTCAACGCTTCAAGCAGTCACTGACAGCAATGGCTCATAGTCTCGTACATGATTTGTTGTCACTTCATACACAGGGTCGTGGTCTGATTTGCTTTGAAGAGGTTCATCTTCCTCGAGGTCGTCAGCATTGTGTAGTAGAATGTGTGATGGTTCCGAAGGAGGTTGAAATGGACGCTCCTATCTATTTCAGAAAGGCGATGCTTGAGGTACTTCTGAGTTGAATTTGTGATCTAGTGTGATGACGTTTGGCAGGCTGCTAATCGAAAGTGTATGGACACTTCGGAGAAGGGATTATTGCGATCTGTTCCAAAAGGTTTTGCCTACTGTTATGTGGAATGGTCCAATATCACTGGTTCTCCAGGCAGTTTGGTTCATATGATTGAGGATGAAAAGAATTTCAAGAGAAACTTCGCTCAAGATGTGCTAGCGGGAATGTTGGACTTACCAACAAGTGAGATGCTTCGGCGGAGTGACGAAGATATTCAAGCAATTGTATTTGTATGAGAGTGGATGATAAGATAGTTGAAACGCTTTTTGAAGGTGTGGTTGAAGTTTGATTGGACAAGTGAATTGGATACATAAGTTTTATATAAGTGAGTTGAGGGTATTTGTTAGAAGCCAAGATAGCTCAGTTGGGAGAGCGTATGACTGAAGATCATAAGGTCAGGTGTTCGATCCACCTTCTCGGCGCTTTTTTCTTTGGCAATAATGATTAGCATTGTGATAAACAAACAATTCTCTAAATCCCAAATTCATCACAGTCCTTTGTGTCTACTTAAATAGTTGCAGGTTCCTTCATAGCTTCCGCCGCTTTCTCAATTTCTACCATTTTCTCCTTCTTCTCCTCAACAACCCTTTCCTCCTCTTCAACAACCTTCTTCGCCTCCTCTTCTAATTTCTGTTTTAACTCATTCATATTATTCTTCGCAATCTCCTCATCATCCACCACCATATCATTCAATCCTAATGCTTCATCCTCTTCAAATGACCGTGTATAGTCAACAATCTCCAAACGAGGATCTGGATTAGGAGCACAATCTGAATAAATCCATGAATTAGCCAAAGGATCCACGATATCCAAAGTGAAAGGCGTCTTTCCATCTCTCATACTCTTCAACGTATTCATGAATTCGTCATATTCCTCCTTCTTCTTTTCAACAGCAGAATCACCAAGGAACAAAGGATTCCCATCATTCATTCCATCAATAATTTGAGTGAGTAATCCTTCTACTGTTGAATAGAGTCCACCTAATGTTCCTGACTCCAATTCTAAATTGATCTCTGGAATCTATCATTCATTCAATCATCTTTCTCTCACATAAACAGTCGCAGTATCAGATTTCAGTAAATCACGACGTAAATCCTCTCCCAAATGTTCACTATCAGTACGTAGGATAAGACGTTGTCCTTGTTTAGGGATACTTCCTCCAGCTTTAATCTATCATTCATTATCAACTTCTACTCATACTTCATTCGTTCGGAAACCACAGAAATCACATACAAATGACATAATGATGACTTCCTTGAAATATGGAATATCTGTGACACACATCTTGGATTCACCCATATGACCACAAGCATGACAAGGAGCTGGCATCACCATCAACTCCTTATCAGCTTCGACAGCACTGCTATCAAAATGTTGATACTTTGACTCAATATGCAGTTGACCTCCTTCTTTCTCTTTCTCTTCTAATTCTTCCTCCAGATTTCCTTCTTCACCCCAATGAATGGTTGAATCATCATCTGGCAAAGCCATACCCAGAGCCTATTCATCAATCTTGTCCCATTCAATTACCAAATGTTGCTCTTTTGTACGATAGTAATGGAATACACGACAATGAGGATCTTTCTATTTGTTACTCTAGAATCCAGTAATCACCTTCGGAAGATACGGGTTTTCCACAAATGAATTACCAGAAGGATCATCCACGATCATGGTGAATGGCAACTCGACTCCCGAAGATAAGTTATCAAGACGCTTGCAGAATGCTTCAATCTGCTCATATACTTCGGGGCAGTTCTCTTTACGATAGGGCTGTTCTTGACGAAGTTGATCAGCAACCCGACTAATCACTCCCTCCACTGTATTTAAGTCACCACGTTGTGTATTGTCAGGAATATCCAACTGGACTTCAGGAATACTGATCGTACAATTATCTCCTTTGATGATCTGACGGTTTAAATCCTATACTTCAGCACAAATCGTCAACACAACAATCTTGTCTGACACTGTGAGTTGATAACGGACTCCCCGTTCTTGGATGGTTGCTCCACTCTGAACTTCATTGTTCTTAAAACCACAGTGAGGACCTAGAGAATGAAACAATAAAAAAGATACCCACATTCAAAGGCAACAATAATGATCTCTCGAAAATTTGGAATTCGAGTCATCATCAACCTGTTGTGACCTTGTTGGCCACAATTCATGCACAGTCCATCCACATCTGAGTCTCAGCTCTTACAAACCAACAATACAAGTAATTCCGTTCTCATCCGTGTGAATAGCAGCTTTTTGAGTCTGTCCTATATCTTAGAACTCCAACCGTCATTCTTACCTTCATCAACTGGTTCGCTTTCAGTGTCTGGACGCTTATTATCAAAATTCTCTCCTAGATTTGTAAAGCCGTTTTCAGCCATTTATCAACGTTTCTTTTCCAGAAACACGAGTGGCAAGTTTCGAAATGGTTGGGATTCCCCAATTCCTTAGTGTGTCAAGAAACAATCTCAGTAAAGAAACAAATCAATTCCTAGAACTTGCCAAATTCATAGCAGCTTCTTTCTCCTACGAATCACGATCAAGTTGCAACAACGACCTTCATAGTGACTTTCTGGAAATTTAAAACTCGCAAGTTGGGAAGAATACTAACAATACGAATACGGAAGTCCTTTTCATTCACAATGGGATTGTCAACTAACGACAGATTTGCTATTTTAATGAAAATCTACTAGTACCTACATAAACTAGGCCAGTCTTGTAAATGCTCAATTTCAGAGAAACTTGAAATACGATTGTTCGTCAGTAGGGGTAAAGGCAACATAGAATTTGATACCCATACTTTCAAGGATATAAACCAAACAAGCACAATGAGGAACATTGGCTCCTAAGCCTTTGGTGATTTTTGAGACTAAATTATTATTCAAAAGCAGTGTATGTAGGCGAGGAAACTTGGGAATATTTTCAATACAGCCAATGGAGTTATCCGAAAGATCAATGACATCAAATTGATCTTCGGCAGCTCCCAAATTCTCCATCACAGGAATTTTCAATCCGCGGATATCCAACTCCCTCTGCTTCAAAGGATTGTAGAATGCTCGTGCTTGCGTGATAATCTCGGATGTTAATCTCATTCTATTGCTATGAGTCAGTCCATTTCACATTTCAAACCTATGAGGGCGATTCTTCTTTATTCAATACAAAAAATGGTAATAATCTCTAACCGCGGGGAGTAGATTAATTCACTTTGACTGATTCAGAGCATGGGAATCTCTTTATTCATCATTCATTCATCATATCATTCATCTCTTATTTCCATTTATATCTACACTTTTATATCATATCAATTCTATTCATATATCAGAATTGAAGTAGATCACTTTATTTCTCATCCTCTATCGCATCAATTTGTTATCATTTCATTAAATGTCATCCGTTTATT
>JABLTK010033492.1_pt1 | contig 15985 bp, 9 predicted proteins | sample 7160131 | NCBI WGS metagenome assembly JABLTK01 (sample SAMN14651221, study PRJNA627086) | human gut metagenome | isolation source: feces | host: Homo sapiens
ATGATGCATGTTCTCTCCGAGAACTTGACGACTGTTACGAGATTGGGATTCATATCGGGGTTCGATTCCCCGCTTCGGAGTTTGGTTGTTTTTCTTGATGCACTGAAACATCTTTTTACTTCACTTCTTTGTTTCAATTTAACGTAACAACAGATTGTTATTGTTGCAAGATAGATGTTTGAGGATCTCGTTAGTAGTCTTCTTTCTACCTATCTAGGAGACTATCTGGAAGGTCTGACAAAGAGCGATTTGAAAATATCTCTATGGAAGGGAGACGTGGAACTCCTAAATCTTGTAGTGTTATCTGTTTTATTCGATTTTAGAGAGTCAAAACCGAGGCTTTGGATAATCTAAATATTCCCATTCAGGTGAAAGATGGATTTGTTGGGAAATTGACTCTCAAGGTACTTTTGGTTATGATTTCTGATGATTAGATTCCATGGAAGAATTTGGGAAAGAAACCTACAAAGGTGTTCTTGGATGATGTGTATGTTATTGCCTGTCCGAAATCAGAATTGGAATTTGATGAGACCAAGAAAGCAACTAAGGAAAGGGATATCAAACGGGCACAATTAAAGGTAGATGTTTATTCATGGATTTACAGTAGGCGGTTGAAGATAATGAACAGCATATTGAAGAGGAAATGAATACAAAGGAGTACACGTCATCCACAGCCAAATTGCTTGCCAAGATTATTGACAATTTTCAACTTCGAATCAATCGCATTCATCTTCGTTTTGAAGATCATTCGTATGGATTTGTTGAGACTTTTATCTAGTTCTTGTCCAGGACGTCCATTTTGTGCTGGTATTGTTCTTGAAAAGTTGTATGTCACTTCATTAAATGATGGAACTGCGCCAGAAGCCTCTGTTCCTATTCCAGGAGTCATTGACAAACGTGTGAAGCTTCACAAGCTGGGAATCTACTGGGACTATCAACAGTCCACGAGTATTGACACATCATCTCCAGACACTCTGTTTCATGGAATGATTGCTCCCTTCTCCTCTTCATCTCCTTTAACTCCTAAGCACTATCTGTTGCAACCTATCTCACTCGAATTAAACCTTCATTTGGATATGCGGAGAGTAGAACTACGAAGACCAAGTGTAGAAGAAGCAGTATCATTCGTTTGTTCACAATTGCAGTGGCCATCAGATGAGCTCACAATCCTTCAACGATGTTACTGTCATATCCGGAAGAATGACCATCAAGGACGTAGTATTGACGAAGAGTGGGGATTGGTACGAGACCGTCTACTACAGAAATACGGCTCCATGTTCACCTCCAAGGAAGCACTGAGACATGCTCGTATATTCTGTGAACAGTGTTGGGAAGTATCAAACACAGCCTCTCCCATGGTTGTAGTTGATGGAGAAATGGATCGATTTGTCTTGTCCATTGATAGGGAGCAGTATCGTGATTTGTTGGAGTTTGTTAACAGTCTGAGCATTCAAACCATCAAAGCCAGATATCATCATTTTCGTCCTAAAGGAAAGGATCCTATTGCTGCACCTCGAGAGTGGTGGCAATTTGCAATTAAGGCAGTAATCAGCAGTACTCAGCAGACTCGGAAACCAGGTAGTTGGAGAGAGTATCTCAAGTTCAAAGAATTACGTTCTGAGTACATCGAACTCTATAAGAGGAAGAATGATTCAAAACAGACGGCAAAGAAGGATCCACGTGTGCTAATGAGACTTCAGGAACTTGAGGATGAGTTGACACTGGGAAACATTCTTCTCTTTCGCAAGATAGCTTTGAGTGAATTGAATAGTGAAGAGAAGAAGAGGAAGAAGGGTTTGTTCACTCGCAAGAGTCGGAAGACTTTGGAATCTTCACATAGTCCTGTCTCGGATTCAGAAAATGATTTCGGATGGAATGAAACACGACGGCAAGAGTTACTGAGTGAATTTGATATATCACCAGATGAAGAGTCGCCTTGGGAAGGGGGTCAACCGAAGGATATCCAAATTCGTGTCGATTTTCGTCTTCATACTGTGGGGTTGGATCTAATTAGTGGTTCATCAAAAGTGATTGTCTGTAAGTTGAAGGAGTCCTCGATCCGTTTCTTTAAGCGAAAGGAATTCGTTCAGTTTTGGTGTTGTGTTGAAGATGTTCATATAGAGGACAAGAAGAATAAGAAGAGTCCTTGGAGACACATTATATATACCGAAAAAGAGAGTTCTTTTGACAATACTCGTATTGTCCAGTTTTTACCATCAGATATGGTACGAAAGCATGGAATTCCATTTTTACAAGTGGTTATTGAATCTCCTTCTCTTGATCAAAGTATGGATTTGGAGATTCAGGTGAGTTCTCTTCCCTTGGGATTGGTGGTTAATATTCCTTGTCTGATGGATGTGGCTGCATTTTTCATGTCGGATCTGAATGGAAATCATTCGAGTTCTGTCCAATCATCCAGTGGTTCTTTCCAAGAATCTCTCACTTCACCTACTTTCACATCATTCCAATCAACCTTCTCCCCTTTCCAATCAACGTCTCTCCTGAAAGAAAGACGACATAGAAAAGTTGCTAGAGAGATTGCCACACACAAACGAATCAAATTGGATGTCAATGTTGGTGCGCTGAGTGTTCTGATTCCTGCCAATGTGAATGAAGATGTTAAGCACACTCAAATTGTTGTGATTCGTCTAGGGGATATTTCAATCCATAGTAATCCTATTCCAATAGATAAGAAAACTAAATTGACAGAAGATAAGATTTATGACATGTTTTTGTTGACTGTTAGTGATATTGGACTCTTACTGACAAATTATCATGAGAACTGGCAATCAACTGATGTTCAGACTACATACAATCTCTCACTCATACACAATTTTGATATTTCTGCTGCTATTGGGATTAGTATTGCTCCATCAGAACCTCAATTTGCTTCTGTGAAAGTTGTCCTCTCTCTATCTCTGATTGATATTTCACTCACACAGAAACAGTATACGGAACTGATACGATGGATTCGAGACATTACAGATACGGCCATTGCTCTGATAAATCAGAATCATGTGGATTTCCATAATCTCTCCACAGCTATGGTCACACGTTTCCTCCCAGAACCTTCTGCTTCAGAAACTACTCCTGAAGAGCAAGAAATGAAACGAGCATTACGGGAGTATTCGGAAGAAGAGAAGGTCATCCTTCAACAGAACTGCATTCTCCAGTTTCAGTGCATTTTCAAGGGAGTTACATTAACATTGATTGAAACGGATGCTTTGGATACTTCCACACCATTACTGGAAGCGACAATGAATGATTTGGAACTGTCGCTTCAGAGACGTTCATTCGATTGGACTGTGAACTGTATTCTCGGTGATATCTCGGTCAAGGATTGTCTTAGGTCCAAGCTTCTAGGGTATGAAGTGTTTATGGTTCTGTCAGATAATGGGAAGGAGACAGCACCTCAACTGATCCGGATATCAGCAAGTGTGATTAATCAGGATTCTCCTGAATATGCTGCTTCTTCAAGTGATGTGTCTCTGAGTTTGGAATTCGGTTCGATTATGATGCTTGTTTTCCGACCTACAGTATCTCATCTCATCCATTTTGTTCTCTCAGATATCCATTTATCCATACCTCCTGAGGAATCGAATCTACAGTCAGAATCTTTCACTTCTTCAGATGTTCCTACAGAGCCCATTATTGTGTACTTGTATCGACAACTCAAATGCTTGCTTCATCATCACAAGTCGAGGAGAGAGTGGCTTCGTCGTGACCTTCAAGTGACAATTACTCTTCAATCTGCATCCATTCAATTACTCACAGATCAGGGAATGTGCCTAACCGTAGCTGGTATTCAACGAATTGATATTGGAGTTGGGATTTGTCCTGCACTGATTGAAATCTCAGGCTCATTAGGCGATCTTCAAATCACAAACTCCAGTGAAGATGGTGGGTTGCATTCGTCTATTCTGTCCATTACTGAAGCCTCTACTACATCATCATTCATTCAATTTGTGATTACTGTTTATCGACAACGTTCTTATCCCCAGTACCCAGGTCATCGTCTCTCTCTCACTTGCAATATCCTAAGTCCATGTCTGACTTACTGTCGTCGGATATCTGAAGAGCTTGTGAAGTATTTTGCTGTGGGATCTCTTGCTGAGTGTCTTGGCTTGATCTACGATTTGGTTAAGAATCGACATATTGCTTCCACAAGGAAACGATCTAAACCCATGTCCATGATTTCTTCTGCTATGGAGATGGGAAAGACTCTCATCACTGAAGGAGAGAAGGATTGTTCGCTTCCAATCATCCTTCCATACCTTAATGTTACAATTACCAACTTTGTTGTTCAGATTCCTGAGTCTACCACTAGCGAGTCTATGACTGTATTTGAACTGGGACGGATAACCATATCCAATAGTGAACCTTCGCTTCTAGAGTCTGATATGGATCAACAGATTCTCACCAGTCTAAATACAGTCACTCTGACTCTTCAGAAGATGTGTGCGTATACTGTCCAGCCCTCTGTTCCACCTCATGCTCTTATTGGTAACATTTCTATTGAGGCAACGATGATTGTGGGTCATCAGCTTGGTATAAGGATTCACATCTCGAAACCTGCCGTTACAGTGAATGAGCAACAACTCTCCTTCTTCTTACGAACATTGAATGGGAATCTTCATGAAAAGTCTCTTTGTGAGGAGGATCTGAAGTGGATTCAGGAGACTTTGACACAGTATCGATCAACGAGGGCTTCTTCTAGAACCCTGAAGATTAAAAATGATATTTCTGTATCAGTCGCTCTCGATGGCTTACTAATCGAATTCTTGAATGGATCTGGAGGGTATTCACATCCTGTTACTGGGAAGGACTTGGCAGGATGTGTCGGAATGCAACCAACTTCAATGATGTACGTAGACATCACAACCCTTCATGGTTTCCTTCTGATCATGAAGGATGAAATGTCTGGTGGTCTTAGTCTCTCGTCTGTCTCCATTCATGATTCGCGCCATGGTTCTTCAATTCATTCTTCTTTCACTGTTCCATTTCTGTTCGGGGGAGTTGCCAAACCAGCCATTACTGTTCTTCTGAAGCTTCATAAGAAAGAAGCTAGTTCATATCCCGAGTTATTGGAAGCTGGTATTTCTCCTGATACTCGTATTCGAGATGCTTGTGTGTCGATTCGTATTGGAAACCTTCGCATTGTTCCTACACCCTGGATCTTTCAGTTGTTGACACAAATAGATACGCTTAAGGCTGCTCTTGTTAAGGAACTTCCTTCTTTCCATCATTCAACTCAATCGTCTCTTTTTGGTTCTTCTGAATCTTCAGAGCTAGGATGTCATGTTCTCCTTGATGTTCGAGTTGATAATCACTACATATTCCTTATTGAAGATACAACCCGAGAAACCTCTCCTTCCTTCTTAATCACATTTTCAGCGGATGCTTCCATAGGCATTTCACCACTGCAGAATCTAGATGTAACATTAAGTGTCAGTGGACTTCGAGGTTGTCGTGGTTCTATTATACAGAAAGAGATACCTCCACCAAGTATGATTGATGTCATCAACCCATTGGATGTGAATATGAATCTTCATAGTACTCATAAGATGAAGCAGGTGAATGGCACCTTGACTTCAGAGCGAATAAGTATGCGTGTGAGTATGAAGGATCTCCTCCTTATGACCAATGCCATACAGAATCTGGTTTCATCCTCTCTTATTGCTAAAGGGAAGTCAGAAATGATCTCTGATGAGAACAAGACTCTCTCTGGAGGGATGAAGACTGTACCAAATAATAACATTAAGACAGGCGTCCTTTACAATCTAAGGTCTTCTTATTCTCTACCCTACTGGCTACAAGGACTTCGCTTCCCATGGATTCTGAATTTCTTTGGCAGTGTGAACGAGATATCAGTTGTTGTAGTCAATGATACTGCTGATTCTGAACTGCCCATCGCTCATGGACTTCTCCAAGGGACTGTACTTTCACTTGGAATGACAGAAGAACTCTTGAAAGTAGATGGTCAGTTCAGTATGGAAGCCGAGTACTATGATGCCATGAAGAATGTATGGGAACCCGTAGTCGAACCGTGGACGATCCATGCTGTACTGGAGATGGAGCCTCGAGAAAGAATCTTGCAGCGTCTCTCTGGCGATCCATCCTCCTATACAGACTTTCAGAACGCAATCACACGTCTCTTTGTGGAGTCGCCTAAGCCTCTCAATATCAACCTCACTGCCTCATTTCTTAGTATTCTCTTCCATTCTGTTCATGACTTTCAGCAATGTACATCTTCAGAGCGTGCTTGGGATAGTCATTACTTCATTGGTCTGCGTAACTGTATGGGAGTTGGAGCACAGTATTGTATTGAAAATGATGGAGGTGTGAACCATTTTCAGAAGGAGAATGAATGTGAACTGAATGAGGAGCAACTGGATGAAGAGTTGTTTGGAGGTCTTGGTATTGTACAGTCATCTCAAGGAGAAGGAACGTATTGGATTGAAATCCATGCTCTGGAGCCTCATATTCGTGTTTACGATTCAATTCCTTTTGTTCGTAATTCCAGAAATCCGAAGTTTTCAAGTCAGGAATATGAGTTGAAGGAGGGTTCAGAAGGTCTACTATTTCCTGTGTGTTCGTTTCTCGATTCCTCTCAGAATCTAGTGACTGTTCTTGTAGAAAGCAGATCTCAATTCGATCTTTGGACGGAGTACTTGAAACAAGGACTAATTACACCGCTCATGATCGATCCACGATCCATAGAAGATGAATGGAACTATCAACCTCTTCCAGCCACAGGAGATGTTATTTCAACTACACTTCCAGCTCATCCCTCACTTTCTCTTCTCTATTTCCATCAGTCCTATCGGAAAGTCCCTCCACGTATGATTACTATTCAATTCGATAATATGCCATCGTTTCCATTAGAAGTGGATCGATTTCAGTCTGTTGGTGTTGAGTTGAAAGGACCTGAACAGGAATTCCGGATCATGATTGAAGCAAGTGTTGAGAGAGGAATGAAAGTATTAACACTTTCGACTCCTGTGAAGATCACCAATACTACAAATCGACCTCTATTGTGTGCCTTTGGAAAAGACTCTTCCAGTCCTCTCACATCCTTACAGCCGAACCATTCCATTTGGGGATCAGAGCAAGTCCAAGGAGGATTTGTACTGGGGTCTCAAAGACGATTTATTGATAGAAGTCGGATTGAGAAGGAACTTGCAACAGGTGTTGTGAATATGGGAAATGAGTTTGTTATGGTAAAGGAAACAGTCTATTCGGTTCCTCTTCTTTCTCATCCATGTCGCACTCTTCCTTGCTATCATCTCATTCTCTCGGATATTCTAACATTAGAGAATCTACTTCCAGAATCTCTCGAGTTTCAGATTATAACTCCAGAAGGAAGAGTTGTCACCGAGAATGTTGTTAAGCCTGGGAGTGTTCAGAGAGTCACAACATGTCGATTCTCCAAGAAGGAAGGTCTTCGTGTGAGTCTTCGTCTTGTGACTGAGTCGTTTGAATTTAGTTCGTATGACAACTCAATCAACCCAACCCTCTCCCAACCTAATGGAACTTGCCTTCTTGTAAACAGAGAGACTGGTATTCAGTTACGACTTCATTATGAGTTTACTCATTCGAAACAGGGAACATGGAACCTCCAACTCTATTGCAAATACTGGATCATGAACAAAACTGGGGATGATCTGATTCTGGCGGATGCTGGAAATTCTTCCTATTGCTTCTTTGCTCCAGGGTATCCTGTGGATGTTAAGACAGAGAATGAGACTTTATGGAATGAAGAGATGCTTCTTCAACCTATCTTGTTCAGTGTATGTGAGGATGGAAAGAAAGAGGAGGCAAAAGTGATGCTGCAAGGAGATTATTTATGGTCACAACCATTCAGTATCAATACACAAGGAATGAGGGGCGAATGTATTGTACGAGGGAGATCAGAAGGGGAACGGGAACATTGTTTTGCTGTGGTAATTAGCAGAGCTCCAGGAATCTTTGCTCGTTCTCTTGTTGTAACACTTACTCCCTTGTATATCCTCATGAATGAACTTCCACAACTCATTCGAATTCGACAGGAAGATACGCTTGAGAATGTAGTACTTCAACCACATTCATCAACTCCCTATCACTGGACATCACTCTCGTCACCTCGTTCGATTCAACTCCTTCTCGACTCCTATGCATGGTCATCTCCATTTCCTCTGGTTCCTGGTCACTATTCTCTGGCTCTTCATTCTCCTGTAATGGATCCAGTTACGACATCTGCTCATCTTTTCCTTCCTCCTTTTGACCCTGTTACAAATCCTCAGAGTGTTCTCCAGATTGATGTGATGGCAGTTGAAGCCCAATGTCTCGTTTTTCTTCGTCAGATTTCACCCAAGTTCATTTCAGTTTGTGTCAGTAATGATACGCTCATAGAAACCATTACGATCTGTCAGAATGGAGCTTTATTTGACTCTGCAGTATCACTTCCACCATTGTCTTCACGTATGTTGGCATTCTCATTCATTGAATCTGATCCATCATTCCTTGTCTTTTCTCGAGATGTTGGAACTTTTGTTACTCCTGCTTCCTTCACTCCTGTATTCCTTGCATCCCTCTCTCGTCCTGGTCATCTTGGTGAATTCACAGTTTCAACCGACTCTGGTCTTGATGTAGTAGTGTCAGTTGATGTCTTGATGCATCACAGCACCCACATCCTGGTCTTTAAGAGTGTTTCAGTGGATCAACAGAATTCAGAACGTCATTGGCTTCTTCTGAAACGAAATTTACTTCTTGAAGACCTTCATCAGACAAAGGAGTCTTTGATCAAGTATGCTAATGTGCATTCTGCCTCATCCTCGGTACGAACCTCCTTCCTAGACTTCCAGTTCATCCAATCATCTTGTTGTGCATTGAATCAACACATTCATTATCGTTTTGAAGCAGTTGCTGGAGAGAATCAGCTTGGAGGATGTGAGACTGAAGGTGTGCTAGGTGTTGTGATGGAACGAATGATTGTTCCAGCAGAATCTGTTGTCAAGATACGAGTAACGCTATGGAACGATGAGATTGAACAAGTTGGTGAAGGAATATTGAATCTGAAGGACTATCTTACTGTTGATCGTCTGATGGAAGTGTGTGTACCTTGTATTGATCGACAAGGTAGATGGTTGTGTGAGATGCGAGTGACTGTGATGAACACTCTCTTTCTTGATGTTTCTGCTAAGACCTATCACCTACTCACTCTCCAACAACTGTATGATGAGATTGAAAATATACTCGAGCGTTGTTCTTATGAATGGAAACTTGCAACATGGCAGAAGGAGAATGAGTCACATATCCTTCGAGCTATTGGATCCGGTCTTTATCGTTCTCAATCACAATCAGCTTGGATGATGGGATCATCTGATTACCACTTCTCTGTAATGCTCCACTCATTGAAGCGACTTCCCGTATCCTTGGGAGTTATCAAAGGACTCTTTGCTCTCGTCACAGTTGGAAGTGTCACATTACGAACTCCTCTCTGCTCGGATGTCTCTCCAGACTCTGACATTCATGACACTCCTACAGTAAGACTTCGATGGCGTCATGCTGACTCAGATTGTGTGTTGATGGAACATGAGAAGACTCTCGTTGTGAGTCAGATAGCACACAACTCCCTTGTGTATATGGAGGGGTTAAGAGTAGGCCATCGACTGATTCGAGTGAATGGCATGGAACCTCCTAAGACTGTTGCTGCATTCACATCGCTCCTCAACAGTGATTCCTCCGAAAAGGTTCTCGAATTTGCATTTCCTCAAGACACTTTGTTCGTTCAATATGCATTCAATCAGAAGTTGGTGTTTCCCACAGGAATCACATCGAAGACATCCACCTTCTCTGTTAGTGTGTATGAGGAGGAGGATCAACTAGAAGACAGGTTATTGTTCACACAGTCATTTCCCATCTCTCACGAAGAGGATTCAGAGATAAGTGTGTTGATTGCAAATGAGTCCTGTTTGTGTCTGGAAACATCGTGGGAATGCAAAAGTCAGGAACAAGAATTGATGTCTGTCAGTCTTCAAATGGATTTCAATGGATTAGGAGTTTCCCTTGTAGATAAGAATCCTCAAGAATTGATGTATTTAAGTATGACAGAAATCGAAGGCATTTTTGCCTTGACAGAACATGGTCAGACTATGTGTTCTATGAAAATTCAATCTCTCCAAATTGACAATCAGTGTACTGAATCGACTTTTCCTGTGCTTCTCAGTTGTCCTTCATCGGATTGGTTATCAGTTACTGTTGTGTTGAGTGCTCATCCTTCTGTGTTGTGTGTAGAAGGAGTGGATGTGAGGATGCAAGACTGTAATGTGAGTGTGGAATCATCTTTGTTAACATCGCTCATTCAGTTGATTCGTGATCTGCCTTGGGATGTGTCTTCATCATCACAGAAGGAATGGCTTCTGTTCCTCCAACAGGATCGTCGATTTGTACAGTAATCATAAAATACTGGTTGATTATCATAGATCTCTGATCATACCAAATGTACCTTTATCTACCTCGTCTCTCTATGCTGCCTTCTTCCGTATCCAGAGTCTTGTAATCACACTGACGTGTAAGATGGATCCAACTCGTCCTGTAACCTCCTTCCTTCTCTCCTCTCCATGTGTCACATCTCTCCAAGCATGGATTGACACAGCGATGACGATGATAGGAAACACAGACAATGCATCTATCCAGCTGAATGGACTATTGCTTCAAAATGTCTTTTTATCTCCTCAGGAACTCCTTCAGCGTCTAGGTAATCATTACCTTCGACAAATCCTAGGCCAGTTGTATAAGATTCTCGGCTCTATCACCATCCTCGGTAATCCAGTGGGTCTGTTGGATAGTGTGGGTTCGGGTATGAAAGCATTTTTCACAGAACCAGCTCAGGGTCTTGCAAATGGACCAATGGAGTTTATTGATGGAATTGGGAAGGGAACGAAGGCATTAGTGATGAACACTGTCTATGGGGTTTGCAATTCAGTGAGTAACATCACAGGAACCCTAGGTAATGGGTTATCATCTCTGACCATGAATGAAGAGTATCAGACACAGAGAGCTGCTGGGAAGAGTTCTCTGCTGTATGGAGTGAAAGAAGGAGTAACTGGAGTTGTGAAGGATACTGTGAATGGAGCGAGAATGAATGGTCTGTTAGGTGCATTGAAGGGAACAGGAAAAGGTTTGGCTGGACTGATGTTGAAGCCAGTAACAGGTGCTCTGGATGATACAACTCGACTGATCGAAGGAGTCAAGAGTGTAACACACCTAAGGCATACAGTGGAACGAATACGCCCTCCTCGATACATCTATCCTGATGGTGTGATTACTTCATATTGTCAGCATCTTGCCGAAGGTCAACTGATCTTCCGTCAATGCATTGCTTCCTCCTCTTTAGAGGTTCATGATTGTTACCTCATTCACATCTTTGACAATCAGCAAAATATCCTTCTTCTCACACAACGAAGTATATCACTCATTACTCCTTCTTTGTCTGTACTTTGGACAATATCACACAAAGATTTGATACGAATTGATCACGAATTTAACATCCTTCGCTTTCTCATTCATGATCATGATAATGTAGTGATTGTTCCATCTCAAGACATTGCTTATCACGTTTGCATCCTTGTAGACCTCCTTCGGAGTAATCGTATTCCAGAGACTGTTCCAATTATCAAACAGATCGCTACTGTATATGGTGAGGTCGTAACTGATGAAGATTACGAATGGAATGATCGGGTTAAGGAACAGCTCGATCGATGTTCTTTTGATGAATCTCCATCTCCTATTCTGCATCCGAATACTCCCGTTGATATTGAGAATCTGAATCCAGAGTCTGCAGTGATTGGAAGATGGCATCAAAATTCGGAGTTGACAAAATCGGGTCGATATTCACACACATTTGAAGTATTTGAAATTGTGGTTACGAGTGGAATGGTCACATGGGAGGTACATCGTAGATATAGTGATTTTTTGTATACGTTTTGATAACAATTAATGAGTAGATTTGTTCACAAGTGTATGATAAAGGAAAGAGGACGAGGAGTTGTGATTGGATTGAAGTTACCTCCAAAACATATTGATGTATTACGTAACATTAACAAGAGATTGTTCGATAGTCGGATTCAGGGCTTGAATCGGTATTTGCGGATTCTTGTAAAACGTCCTGATTTGTTGGAGATGGATTGTGTTCAGAATTTCCTGAAGTCGGATCCAGTTTCATTTGGAAATTGCTGTGATTGATTTTCTCCTTTTATTGGGTTTGTTCAAAATCACGTTTTTCGATGTTGAGAGTCGTAAAGCCTTTGATTGCTGCAACGTATGGATGCTTCCAATCTGGATTCTCATCACCTAGTACTCTGCAGTGGCGTTGTTTTGCATCAACTGCAACACCAAGTAAAAAGTATCCAAATCGTCAAGTACCATATTCTTCGGATGTATTTCATCCAATAGTATTATTCTCCCATGCAAGCGATTAACGGTGTGCGAAATTGTGCCGTGTCCAAGTTTGATGAGACATTGGAGGTTACAGCAAATCTTAATATCGATCCTAAGAAAACAAACGTGATTATTCGTGGACTTCTTTCGGTATGCGTCCATGGGTCACCTAATGCAATAGCTTCCTCACGGAACTGGAAAGCATCCTCGAATTTGTGTTTTGGCGGAAGGAAAGTATGCCTCCGATGCCCAGGAAGCTGGTGCAGACCGTGTGGGTTTGGATGAGATCATCAACGAAATTAAGGGTGGAAAGATCGATTTCGATATTCTTCTTACGGCTCCTAGGTTTGTTCCTCGATTAGCTCCAGTGGCTCGAGTAAGTCTGTTCATATCATTTGAAATAGATCCTTGGACCCAAAAAATTGATGCCCTCAACTCGAAATGGAACTGTGTCAAATGATCTTCCTCATGCTATTCGCGATGCGCTGCGTGGTGTAACAGAGATTAAGCCCGATAAGTCAGCTGCAATTCGTACAGGGATTGGCAAGTTATCGTTCACAAACGAGCAATTGTATGATAATCTGAAAGAGTTCATTGTGGTTCTATTTCCTTCTCCTAATACCTAGATCACTCTGAGCTCTATCAAGCCACCTACTGTAAAGAAGTTTGTAAACTCAGTATGCATCTGTTCCACGCATGGTCCTTCTTTCTTTTTGGATACGCGATTCATCACTCCTGGAAGATACTTCTTTAATGAGGAATTAGCGGATTCTTCAGTAGTGATTCCAGAGAGGAAGAAGAAGTTGTCGACACGAAAGCGACATGCATTGAAAGCCGCGGAAAGAGAAAAGGAGGAAGTGACTGAGGGAGAAATGAAGGATACTACAACTGAAGGAGAAACAAAGAATCCTGCGACTGAAGGAGAAACAAAAGTGATTACCACCGATGTTGAAACAAAGGCCACTTTAACAGCTACTGAATAGTGTTTTTAGGGATAATGTGTTTGTTGGGATCCCCCAAACTGGATTATCTGATTGCGAACTTTATCTATTTCTCGTCTAGAATGAATGGAATGTGGACCCGGTACCAGAAACTAGTCGAACAGTATACAATTGTGAAAGAAAATGTATTAATTGATTTGTAGGCTACTCGACTAGAAATGAACCAAAAGTATGGTATTGCAGTTACTGCATACTATAACTTTGTGTGCACTGGATTACTATTTGCAGAGGAATATCGAAGTATGTGTTAAACGGAAAGGTAATCTTGAGATGAGCTACCTCCAACGCACTACGAATCCATGAAATCATGTCTAAAAGATGCAAACCAGCGAATGGAACGCCTAAAACAACAAGGATATGAACCTATGATTGAGTCGCCGAAGGTGACGATTCAAGAACCTGCCCCAGCTCTTCCATTGCGCCCGACATGTTCTAGTAATAAAAAGGCACCACCTGCTCCTTTGCCTCCCAAACCACCCAAAGTGGCTCCAGGAGAAACAGTTGTATCTGTCGAAGTAACAGGAAAACCAATGGATGTTGTATATGAGTTTGGGATTGAAGAGATGATTACATGTAGTCTGAATGACCCCTATGAGAAGAATGTGGTAGAAACCATTTTAGACATATCCTACACACTTGCTTCTATCAGATTCCTTTACGTAACTCCTCTCCAAGTGTGAAGTGGGAAGACATTGCTGGAATGAAGTATGCTAAGAAGGTTTTATATGAAGTATGGACTCAAGTAAACTCATTCCCAGACCGTAATTCTTCCATCGAAACGTCCAGATTTGTTCACAGGTCTGCGAGCTCCTCCTAAAGGAATTCTCCTTTTCGGTCCTCCAGGCACAGGTAAAACGATGCTTGGAAAGGCAGTGGCTACAGAATCTAATGCCTTGTTCTTCAGCATCTCATCCTCATCACTAACCAGCAAGTGGGTAGGAGAGAGTGAAAAGATTGTTAGAGCATTGTTTAAGTTGAATTTGAATTAGTGTGTGATGTAGAGTGGCTTACAAGAACCAACCCTCAATCATTTTTATTGATGAGATAGATTCCATCCTAACTGCTCGATCGTACTTCAAGTGGGAGGTTTAAACTGTAGGGAGAATGAAAATGAAGCAAGCAGACGACTCAAAACTGAATTCCTGATCCAGTTAGATGGTGCTGCCACCAATGGAGAAGAACGTGTGTTGATTATGGGAGCTACAAATCGTCCTTTTGAACTCGATGATGCTGTGATTCGTCGAATGGCTCGTCGTGTATATGTAGGTATATCCACGGGAATGTAAGATAGATTCCTCTTCCGGATAAACGCACTCGTTTTGAGTTATTTAAGATTCTGTTGAAGAAACAGAAATGTGATTTGAGTAAAGAAGACATGCAGAAGATTTTGGACATGAGTAACATGTACTCAGGTTCAGATATCAAAGTACTTTGTAAGGAAGCTGCAATGGGTCCTGTAATGGAATATTGGTTGTATTACGTAGATCCGTGAGATTGATGATTTGATGAGTGTGGAAAACTCCAAGATTCGACCTATTCAGTTAAAGGATTTTATTGAGGCGTTCAAAGTGGTAGAGATGAGGAGATTGTTTGAGAATAGTGTACTCCTTCTGTAAATCCGAATTCCCTAAAGCAGTATATCTCATGGAATGAGTAGGAGTTGGAGAGTAAGTTTAGAAATAGATCCTTTGGATCGAAGGGAGAAGACACAGAAGGTGGAGATGACGTAGATATCTCATCGATCTCATCTGAGCAAAGCAAATGTAAATCGTATTAGTTATTTCTTGTGGTTTCTGGTTCTTTTTTCAGATTGTTTGTTGGAAATGTGGAGATCCTTGTATAGAAAGGATCACTGGTCGTGAGAGTTCCACAAGTTCCAAACTCCGAAGTCAAGTTTATTTTCGATTGTGATTAACTTTGTAATCGATATACTGGTTTGGAGAGCCTCTGTTTCTTTGATTGTATCCATTCTATGAGTGTTTGTTAGATCTAGTCAAATGAAAACGGCGAAGGAAGGAAGTCATCAAGGAATTCAGACCTGTCATTTATGTGGTAAAGTTCAGTGTGGTCAACGTTTGGGACGTGTTAAATGTGCTTATTGTTCCCGTATATTCTGTTTACAACAACTGCAACGCAAATTTGGAATCATTGCAACGGCAAATGATCCATGTTTCAAGTGTCCGAGATGCACTGGAGTCTGCTGTTGTATGTGTAACTGTCAGCGCCCTCCACCTCATGTCCATTGTAAAGTGTATAAAGTGCGTCAAAACAAAGTAAGACTGAGAATCTACTTTAATGAAAGGAGAATCCAGCAAACAAAAAGCGTGCTGAAAAGGATCCTGATGTGGTGTATCCCGCTCTAGCAACTGCAATTCCACTTAAGAAGGAAGTACCGATTCCAGAAAGTGTTGTGAAGGTCGAGACACAGAGGCAAGTACATCCAGAAATGAGTTTAGCAACCATGCCACGAATCCCTTCATTGACCATCATGGATTCCTGTCTTGTTCAGCCAACTCGAGATGACTCCGGTAAACAGGTTGAGGGTTCCAATTGGGATGGTTTCC